>Ga0070766_10000750_pt1 | contig 14895 bp, 13 predicted proteins | sample HubBroMetageWFT6_FD_69782 | JGI IMG/M metagenome (GOLD analysis project Ga0070766, IMG submission 69782) | Warmed and freeze-thawed soil microbial communities from the Hubbard Brook experimental Forest, New Hampshire - Hubbard Brook CCASE Soil... | ecosystem: Environmental > Terrestrial > Soil...
GCGCTCTCGCACAAGATCGCTTCCACCAAACGTCTGGGGAGTTATGACATCTGGCAGGAGGAACTGCCGCGCACTACTACGCGCAAATTGAAGCGCTTCCAGATTGAAAAGAAGGTGCGCGACCGGCAACTCAGCACGAACGGCGGCGATGCTGGCCTGAGCGCGGAACCATCGCCGGTGGAGGCAGTTGCTCTGACCAGCGAAGAGCAGACGTGGCTGGAGCGCGAGGATGTAAAGCGCGCTTTAGAAATCGTGCGCGAGGCTTCACGTAGTCCGCTCGATAACATTCGCCCAAGCCACAATCTTGAGCTCGACCTTGGACTCGACTCCATGCAGCGCGTCGAATTGCTGACCGCGCTTGAACAGCAACTTGGCGGCAAGGTGCCTGAATCGCAGCTCGCGGAAATCTATTCGGTGCGCGATCTTGTTGACGCGCTTCTCGCCAGCGCTGGTCGCGGCGAAGGGCAAGCCGTTGCGGCTGCGCCTCCGTGGTCGACAGTCTTGAGCGAACCGGTAACCGATCCCGAGGTTCTCGCGCTGGCGCGGCACAATCTTTTTGCCGAGGCCTTTTTCTTTATGCTGGGAAAGTTGCTCTATCTTTTCGCGCTGGATTTTTGTCACCTCAAAACGCGCGGCCTCGAAAATCTGCCTGCTCAAGGTCCTTACCTGATTTGTTCCAACCATCAGAGCTATGTCGATCCGCTGATCATGGCTCCGGCGCTGCCCTGGTCGGTCTTTCGGCAGTGTTTTGCACTCGGCACCAGCGAGATTTTCGGCGCAGGATTCATGCGGCACCTGGCACCTTGGCTCCGCGTGATCGTGCTCGATCCTGACGCGAATCTTGTGCCCGCGATGCGCGCCGGCGCTTTTGGACTCAATCACGGACGCATTCTGCTTCTCTATCCCGAGGGTGAGCGCAGCAACGATGGCACGCCGCGAGTATTTCGCAAAGGAGCCGCGATTCTTTCCATCCACACGCAATCGCCGATTGTCCCGGTCGCGATCGAAGGCTTCTACGAGGCTTGGCCACGCCACAAGAAATTTCCGAAGTTCGCCGATCTGCAAATCGTTTTCGGCGAGCCGATTCAACCACCGCCGCTCGCCGAGGCGAGCGACGCCACCTACGATCGCCTGACCTCGGAGTTGAAATCGAAAGTGGTGGCGATGTGGCAAGAGTTGAGAGAAAAACAGTCGGCCGGAAAGAATCCGCATGGACCGGAATCTGTCTCGAAGATCGATTCCAAGAGTGCGCCGCTCTCCGAAACCGCCGCTCGTTAATGTCGCGGACGTCGCGATTTTACGCGCACCAATATTCCGCGCGCTTTAAGCGCCTGCGCCGCGAGCACGGTCGGCTATGACTTTCCCAAAGGCATCGACCACGCCGCTGTGGAATTTCTTGCCTGATCCCGCCAAAATTTCCTGCTCGGCCTGATAAGGGGACATTGGCTTGCCGCCAGCGCCGTTGATCAGTTTCTGATAGGCATCCGCTACCGCCAGAATGTGCGCCTCAATCGGAATGTTGATGGAACGCGCTCCCTGATCTTCCACAATCTGCTGCGCCACGATGACGGGAATCACGCGCCGCAGCGAGTTGCCTACGGCCTGTGTACGCGGATCGGCCTTGCGCGGCTTGCGGAAGCTCGCCACGACTTCGTCGCGGCTCATATCTGCAGCCTTATAGAGAATGTCATTGCTGAGGCCGAGCTTGCTCAGATCGCGCAGCAAGACAGCGGATCGTACCAACTCCACACGATCTGACCCGAGGCCCATTGCCTCGGCCATTTTTGTCGACGCCTCGACGATGCGCTGACTTTCGCCCGAGCTGAGCTTTTCATTGGCCATGAAGTGTTGCAGTACTACCAACAGGCCGCCAAAACTTTCTCGTATGTCGGAGGTCATCGCCTCTTTGCGCTCGTAGAGCGTGCCCATGACATAGCCCGTCACCGCGAGAATGCCAGCCCAAATGGCGAAGTTGAAGAGCCTTTCTCCGGGCAATGTCAGCGTGCGGTGCGCGGGCATGATGTTGTTCAGAAAATCCAACAGGACGACCAGAAATACGCAAGCAAAAGCGGTGAGCGTGGCGTGACGCCGGCCAAAAAAATAAGCCGAATATAAAGTGGGCAGGAAATAAAAGCAGAGCGCCATCGGCAGCGACTGCGCGAAAAACTGCACCAGCGCCGCAATCATAAACAACGACAGCAGCAGAATGCTTTCTTTCAAAATCTTGTTCATCGCCTACTTCCCAACGTTGAGTATCGCGTGCGGCGGCGAGGGAACCGCCTGCTGTGATTTTGGAGCACGCGAGTGGGCGAGGAAAGTTACCGGGGTAATGAAATTTCTTTTCCAAGTGGCATCGAGGAGTCTTTATCGCGCGGTGTGGTCATTCAGCCCCTTCCCAATTGGGGCCAAAATCCATTTCGGTGTAGGGGCCCCCTCCCCCGGATCTTGTGGAATCATCGGCTTAGTGAAAAATTTCCGCCAAAATTTTTGGGGTTAAATGGCTTGCCCGTAAAATCTTCAGAAGCAATGAGTTAGCGACGATTTCGCTGCGTTGAATTGTCCAAGAGCCTTCCAAAATGGGATTGGGAGGGACTTCGGTGGCCTCTCGATGAGAGAGGCGCACTTTGACCTCGTCCGAATCTGTGGCCATTGTCGCAGAGGGCGGGATGGATGGCTGTGATGGGGCGCACATGAGTTTGTGATGAAAGGATCACGTGAGGAAGCGGATTCTCGGCAAACAGGAATTCTATCGCCTGCGTTAGAAGCAGGTCCTTCTCTGCGCTCAGGATGACCAGGATTTTCGCGATTACTTCGCCCGCGGATGCGTCTGATCGTAGACGTTCATCATGTGCTTGACCGAAAGCTGGGTGTAACGCTGGGTGGTGGCCAGGCGCTTGTGGCCTAGCAATTCCTGGATGGCGCGAAGGTCGGCTCCCTCTTCGAGCATGTGGGTGCCGAAGGCGTGGCGCAGAGTGTGGGGATGGACTTCGGGAGACAATCCTTTGGCCGTTGCAATGCGCTTGACGATGCGGCCCACGCTGCGCGTAGTGAGGCGTCCGCCGCGCTGGTTGATGAGGAGCGCGGTCACAAATTTTCCCGGCGCCGATTTTTTGTTTTTTAAAGTCGCCAGCAGTTGTTGACGCCAAGGCAGGTAGGCGGCTAGCGCCGCCAGGGCCGAGCCTCCGAACGGAACGTAGCGTTCTTTTTTGCCTTTGCCGCGAATCAGAATGGCTTCGTTGCTCATGCTGATGTCGTCGAGGTTGATGCCGACCAGTTCGGAGTTGCGAATGCCGCAACCGTAGAGCAGTTCGAAGAGCAGACGATCGCGCTCGGGAAACGACGCGACCTCCGGCATTTTGCCGTCAAGCATGGAATTCATTTCTTCGATCGTGGGAACACGCGGCAGTTTCTTGGCGAGGCGCGGCGTTGAAACTAGCTTCGCCGGATTCTGCTCGACGACGCCTTCCTGCGCGAGCCAGCGATAGAGGGAGCGCACGGCGGCCAGTGCGCGCGCTACGGAAGTCTTGCTCAGCCCCTTGTCATATAAATGCGAGAGAAAACCGCGGATGGCGAGGTGGTCGATGGTCTTCCAATCGCGTTCGCCGAGATAGGCGGAAAAGCTGTCGAGGTCTCCGGCGTAGGCCTTGATGGTGTGCGCGGAGGCATTGCGCCCGCGCAAATGGCGGAGGAAGCCGTCGGTGGCGCGCTCGATGATGGTGCGGGACTGTTTCACTATGTTACTCGACAGACGACAAACAACTCACGGAGGCACGAAGACACGGGGAATCTTTTCATAAGATTCCTTCCTGGCAATTCCCTAGCGAACAAAACCCGCATTGGTATTTCTCCGTGACTCCGTGCCTCCGTGGTGAATCTAGCTCTTCGTTCTCGCTCGCGGATGATGCTTCGCGTACACGCTTTTCAGGCGGTCGAGCGCAACGTGGGTATAAATCTGCGTCGTCGAAATGTCGGCGTGGCCGAGGATGGTTTGCACGGTGCGCAGATCGGCGCCGTTCTCTACCATATGCGTTGCGCAGGAATGCCGGAGCATGTGGGGGCTGGCGTGGCGTCCGGCAGGGAGCCCTGCGGCGACGCCAGCCTGGCCGACCAACTGCCATAGGCGCTGGCGGGTGAGGCGCCGGCCGCCGGTGCCAAGGAACAAGAGCGGCGAGCTTTTCGCTATTTTTGTCTTCGAACTTGTGAGCGCTGGTCTGGCCTTTTGTAAGTAGCGCTGCAACGCTTGCTGGGCGGGCACTCCGAGGGGAACCATGCGTTCCTTGTCGCCCTTGCCGCGGACCAGTATGTATCCCATCTCGAGCTTCAAATCTTCGAGCCGCGCATCGGCGACTTCGGAGACGCGGACGCCGCCGCCGTAGAGCAACTCGATCATTGCGCGATCGCGCAGCGCCAAGGCTTGGCCGCGCGCGGTTTCATTTCGCGGCGCTGGTTCGGAGGGCTGACGTTCGCCTAGCTTTCTTTCACCAAGCATGGCTCCGACTTCGTCGCGGCTTAGCGCCTTCGGCAGCACCTTCCATTGCTTGGGCAAATCGATGTTGAGCGTCGGATCCTTCTCTATCTTGCCATCGAGCAGCAGATGACGATAAAGCTGGCGGATAGCCGAGAGCTTTCTTCCCACCGAGCGGCCGTCGAGAGCGTTGGAAAATAATTCCTGGACGAACTCACGCACATCCTCGCGTCGCGCCGTGTGGAGCGCCAGACGCCGCTTCTCGAGAAAGTCGGCGAACTGCATAAGGTCGCTGGCGTAAGCCGCAATCGTCAACTTCGCCGAGCCTCGCTCGACGCGCAGGTAGTCGAGGAACGAGTGAAGCGTGCCGGCGTTGGCATCGGAAGCCATGGAATGAGTATGAGATGTAAGCGGCAAATGGAACAGTGCCGGGCAGGATTCGGCCCGAATTTGTTGTCTAGCGCTGCGGATTAGGGCGCGGCGTCAGTTGCGGCATCGCCGGTTCGGATTCCGATTCGCTGTGAATGGGCTTGGTGTAGTCTTCGGCGTTCGTGACATAGCAAGGCAGCGGAGCTTTGTGGCGTGAGAAGTTCAGGGTCGGCGCATCGGTCGAGTATTTGAGTTGCGATTGCGCCTGACGCCAGTCGCCCTGCTGACCGACCGTGATCTGGGTGAGCGTCTCATCGCACTGCGGATCTCTCACCGCGCGCAGTTCGTGCAAAGTGGAATAGCTGAGTCCCTGCTCCGACAGGCGCGGCTGGTAGGGGAGAAACTCGTAAACCAGTTTCACTAATCGCGTTTCATCTTTCGTCAATTCTTTTTCGGCAACAAAAATCTCTTCGCTGGCGAAAAATGACGATCGGGAATGATTCCAGGCGAGCGCCACCAGGCGCAGACGTATCGATTCTTTCTTGGTGGCGGGCCAGGGCAGATTGCCGTGAGCGCTTTCCGCTCCAACCATGAGGCACGCGACTGCCATCAAGACCATGCTGCAAAACCTGATTGCGGGCATCCTGCCGGGTCCTCAGTACCCGTTGTTTGTTTTTTGGATGCCCGTTGGGGAAGATAGGTAGCGCTGAAATCGGGGCTAAATAACCGTCGACAGAATCAGTAGGGCAACGCTGTTTCAGGAGGGCGGCTCTTTTTCCGTCAAGAAGTGTAAAGATCTCGTCAACCTTATTTTGGATCAGGCGACTCCGCGCTCAAAATGACGCACTTGTAGTCGTAATCCTTACTGGTGATTTACCTCGATCGATTGCGCTTGGGCGCCATCCGTGTTTGGACCGAGATGAGTGCCGATCACATCGCCTGAGACGATCATCTCTACGCGGCGATTTAGCTGGCGTCCGGCGGCGGTGCTGTTGTCAGCTACCGGATCGGACTTGCCGAGGCCGCGCGCTACTACGTTATTCATCGACACTCCCGAATTCACCAAGTAATCGCGCACCGCTTCGGCGCGTTTGTCGGAAAGAGTTTGATTGTAATCGTCGCTGCCGATGGCATCGGTATAGCCGTCGATTTCCAGCTTCAGATCGGGATAGGCCAGCACGATTCCGGATATTCTCGCCAGACGCTCTCGCGCCTCCGGCTTCAGCGTGTGTTGATTGAAGGCGAACAAAACATCGGGCATGCTGACGATGAGGCCGCGGGCAGAGTCGCGCGTTTGCAGAACTTGATTCAGTTGTGCCAACAGGCGCTGCCGCATTTCTTCCTTCTGGCGAACCGCTTCCTGGCGCTGCTGCTCCGCCTGGTTGGCGGCCTGTTGCGCCGCGGCGGCTGCGGCTTGCGCCTGCGCTTGTTGCGCCGCGGCTTGCTGCTGTTGGGCGAGAGCGTCGGCTTCCGCGCGCTCGGCGTCGGCGCGGCGGCGTGCGTCTTCATTGGCTTGAGCCTGAGCTTGCGCGGCTTGCTGTTGCGCCTCGACCGCGGCAATCTTAGCTGCCGCCTCCGCCTCTTCGTGGGCGCGGCGATCGGCTTCGATCTTCGCTTCTCGCTCGCGCCTCAGCGTCAACACGCGGGCATCTTCCGCCATTTGCGTTGCTCCGCGGGCGGCGGTGCCAATCGGCGTGATTCCCTGCCTGCGCTGATAATAATCTTCGGCGCGCTGCAACATGTCTTCGGCTTTGGTCAAGCTATCGGGCGCGTACTGCTGCGCGCCCGCGGCCTTGGCTATCACGACGGCGTTGCGCGCTTCCAGCAGATCAAGCGGAACGTCGAGACTCGCCTGGCTGGAGGGCAACTGCTCTCCGGGGACGTCGATGGTGTACTGCCCTCCTTCAAGCACATCGAACTTGGCATCGATTGGCTCTTCAAATCCCTTTGTGCTATCGCGAAGAATATTTTCCGCGACCACCTTATTGCTCGGATAGGTAACGGCATAATACGGTTCCGCTGTAACGATGAGACCGAAGGCCTGGAGGTCGGTGGTGACCATCAACTTATCCTTGCCATTGTCGCCCGGCACCACTTCGCCAAGATTCACGGCGCGGCCTTCGGGAGTAATTGCCCACAGCACATAAGTAAGGAACTGGCCCCCGAAGAGGCTCGCTTGTGGGAGGTGCTTGAGTTCGACGTTGATGGTCATGCGGCCGTTCTTGCTGTCGACTTTGGCGTGACCATCGACACCGGGGAGCAGGTCTGTGCCCCTGAAATCAACCATGGTCGAGCCGCCGCGGTTGCGATAGTTGACGGCTTTGGTCGTGCGCTCGCTGACGGTGACGCGAAAGACCGGCATATCGTTCTGCCCGGTATTCTGGTTCATCGCGGGCGGGGCGTACTGATCGGAGTTTGGCGCCGGGGTGGGGTGCGCTGTGTCAGGGTAGATCGGCGCGGAGGTATCCTGCGCGATGATCGCGCCAGCAAAAATCGCTTCCATTAGCAGTACGAGAAAAATGTTCAGCGAACGAATTTTCATAAGGCCATCCTCGGAAAATTTCCAACCGACAGCAAAACCTCCGCCGGAAGGATATTTCCCCCTTGTAAAACGTTAGGATGGGCGCCCGTGAGCAGCAATACAGCGCATTACTTAAGAAACTGGCGGGACTCTTGGAAATTTCGCTGTATGTCGGTAATCGAGGATTCACAGTACTGCCGGCAGCAAATCTGCATGGGCAAAAGATATGTTTCAACCGGTAGAGGGTGGCGGAGGGGGTTGTTAGCGCCCGTCCGCGACGCGATCCCACTCATCTCGCTGCACTCCCGACGAACTCTTTCAAATCATGCGCGGGCGGGGGTGGCGCCGAAGAATGTGCTGGTGCCCGCTCTCATTTCGAGCATGTTCTCCTGCTCAATGACTCCAATCGCAAATCCTCGCAGGTCTATGACCGGGCCACCGCTGCATCCTGGGTGTGTCGTGCTGGACATGATCCGCGAATCGCGGGGGGAGGGATATCGCTTGGGGATCGAGTGGAGCTCGCCGCCGAGGAGGTAATCAAGTGGGGCATGGCGCACGGCAGTTCCGGGCAAAACTAAGTCCGAACCGCGCCTTCGGGAGGGGAACGGTGGGAAGGTCCCCCGATTCCACTGCATGTTTATAATCAGGGGTTCGCCAGCAGTCGGCGGGCGATCTGAATTCGCAGTATCAAGGACACTCATTGGCCCTCGACGAAAATATTTATGAAATACGGCGCGAGAAGCTGAAGAAGATTGAAGCTCTCGGGCATCCGACTTATCCGCGAAAATTTAACTACAGCCATACGGTGGCGCAGATTCTCGCCGAGTATGGCGGGCAGACTACGGAGGAACTGGAATCTCCGCGGGTGACGGTGCGGGTGGCGGGGCGCATCATGGCGATACGGTCGATGGGCAAGGCTGGCTTCGCGCACCTGCAGCAGGATGGGCAGCGGCTGCAGATCTACGTCAAGAAAGATGCGATCGGCGATGCGGGCTACGAACTTTGGAAGCTGCTTGACCTCGGCGATCACATCGGGGTGCGCGGATATGTGTTTCGCACGCGCACGGGCGAACTCAGCATTCATGCCGAGGAGTTGACGTTTCTGGCGAAAGACCTGCTGCCGCTGCCGGAGAAATTTCACGGGCTTACGGATGTTGAGTTGCGCTATCGGCAGAGGTATGTCGACCTCGTGATGAATCCTGAGGTGCGCGAGGTGTTTTTGAAGCGCAGCAAGCTGGTGCAATCGCTGCGGCGATATTTCGACTCGCAGGGATTCATGGAAGTCGAGACGCCGATGATGCATCCGATTGCGGGCGGGGCGGTGGCGCGTCCGTTTAAGACACATCACAACACGCTGGATATGGATCTGTTTCTGCGGATCGCTCCGGAACTTTATTTGAAGCGGCTGACGGTGGGCGGATTCGATCGCGTGTATGAGATCAACCGCAACTTCCGCAACGAAGGGCTCGGATGGAGATGGAATCCTGAGTTCACGATGCTTGAGGCTTATCAGGCATACACCGATTACCTTGGCATTCTGGACACGACGCAGGGGTCCGTCGAGCAGGCGGTCAAGGACGTTACCGGCGGGACGAAGACGAAGTGGGGCGAGCACGAGATTGACTGGGCGCATGCGAACTGGCGGCGGATGACGATGCGCGAGGCGATCTCGAAATTCTGGCCGGAGAAGGCTGGGACAGCGCCTTCGCGGAATGACTTTGCTTCGCATGAGTCGGTTGAGGCGCTGGTTGAGCGCGTGCGCGGCGCGGGGATCAGTTTGAGCTACGATGCGGCGGCTCCGGTGGGCAAGACGGTTGCGGCGATTTTTGAGGCGATCGCGGAAGAGCATCTGATGCAGCCTACGATTATTTATGAGTTTCCTACGGCGGTGTCGCCGCTATCGAAGCAGAAGCCGGATGAGCCGGACTGGACGGAGCGCTTCGAGATATTCGCGGGCAAGATGGAGATCGCCAACGGCTTCAGCGAGCTCAACGATCCCGAAGATCAGCGCGCGCGCTTTGAGGCGCAACTGAAGGAGCGGGAGCGCGGCGACGAGGAAGCGCACCAGATGGACTCGGATTATGTCCGGGCGCTGAGCTATGGCATGCCGCCGGCCGGCGGGGTGGGGATAGGAGTGGATCGGCTGGCGATGCTCATCACCGACTCGCACACGATCCGCGATGTGATTCTGTTTCCTTTGTTGCGTCCGGAGAGGCATTTGACCTCGGACGGCGCCGAGAGCGGGGAGAAGGCGTAGGGCGCTCGCGCATCTAAAGAATCACTTGAAGGATTGCGCGCGGCGGCCCATGCTGGCGATAGTTAGAGCTCGATTGTGTGGGCTTGATTAGGGGCAGCGCTGTTGTAGCGCCACTTCGTGCGTTGGGTCGGCAGCGCTTTGCTCTTGATGGCTACCGTGTAGTGCGGCGCGGCTCGGCCGGCGATTAAGTTTGATCGCTTGCATTTATGCGGGTTGGACATTTAGCGGACAGGAGTGTCCGCTCCACACTCGAGCTAGTTGGCCGCGCTTCCTGATTTTTTTGCGGCTCCCTTTTGCGGACCAAAATTCTTGACTAAATAATTCAGCATAGGGTCGCGGTCGGCGTCGGGAATCACTGCGCCCAGGCCTTCCATTTTTTCCAGTTGCGCTTGCCATTCCTTGCGCGTCAGGTGTTGCTCGGTGATGCGGCTGGTGTTGTGACACTGGGTGCAGGCGGCTTTTACTTTCGCCCGCATGGGTCCGGGCGGAAGCGGCTTGCCGGGAGCGCTTGGCGGCTGCGCGCTGGCCGGGATGATGGACGCTAAAAGAAATGTAGCGGCGGCGATTTGTTGGAACAAGGAGTATCTCCACGTGTGCTCACGACAGATTGAGCAGATTCGGAGCGCCTGGGGCGCTCATAGATTTTAGCGTATGTCGGCGGCCATTCTGAGCGCGGCGATGGACCTGTGCATTTTTGCGCCGTCAAATACATAGGTCCTTGGCTGGGCTCAGGATGACAACATTATTTGGGATTCGCAATGACTACACTTTCCTTGCGATCAAGAACGGCGGCGAGTCGCGCGAACCCGCTGGGCTAGCGCTGATCGAGCAGGTGGATGGTCAGCATGATTGTGTCGCCTGTGATCTCGAGGCTCTTCGGGCTTAGCTTGTCCATGGTGTCTTGCGCGGTGTGGTGGAAGACGTTGTTGTAGCCGTAGTCGAGATCGATTACGTCGGCGCTCGGGACGCCGCGTTTGACGAAGGGCAGGTGATCGTCTTCGATGGGGCCTTGCGCGGCGTAGAAATGGGATTGGTAACCGAGGCGCTCGGCGGCGGAGTAGATGAGATCGAGCAGCCAGGGCGTGCCGTTGGTGTCGCGCAGGATGTCGAGGTCGGCGTCGCCGATCATATCCATCACCATGAGTGCTTTGATTTTTTTCAGCGTGCCGTCTTTCTCCCAGCGCTCGGCTAGATGGCGCGTGCCGTAGAGGCTGTCGGTGTCAGACCATTTTCGGACGGCTTCTTCGCCGTCGGTCCAGACGAGCCAAACGCTGTAGCCGTCACGCTTTTTGCCGGGTGCGACGCGCAACTGATTGGCGAATTCGAGGAGGATCGCGGTCGATGAGCCGCCGTCGTTGGCGCCAACGTATCCGACATTGCGCAGCGGGTAGTTGGTGTCGTAGTGGCCGAGGATGACGATGATGCCGTCTTTGGTGCCGGGAAATTTGGCGATGAGGTTGCGAACGGGGAACTTCCCTTCCACGGTGTCGGCGATGAAGGGGTCGTCTTCTACTTCGTCGCCTTTGAGGTGGTCGACTATGTAGCGTTCGAGTTTCTTGTGATTTTCGTTGCCCATGTAGCGCGGGCCGAAGGCAGTGACTTCGCGAGTGTATTGAAAGGCCCGCTTGGCGTCGATATGCGGGAGCGGCGGGGTGTCGGCTTGGGCTGCGGTCACCGTGGCTGCTGCCACGGCTAGAAAAACGCAAAGGCAAAGGCGCAACCGCAGGGGAACACGGGGGAAGGCTTTGCCGATTGCAAGTTTTGCTGCCGGTCTTTTCATGATTTTCCCTGTGATTCTCCGTGTCCCCGGTGGTTAAGACTTCTTCTTGTCCGCACGCTTCTGGCGCTGAGCGGGATGCACGATGTAGGCGATGCCGGTGCTTAGCATATATAGACCGACCATGGGCGCCGCGAAGATGCACATGTTCAGGATATCGGGTGTGGGCGAGACGATGGCGGCGACCACGAAGATACCCAAGATCGAATAGCGTATGTTGTGCCACATCCAGCCGGCGCTAACGATGCCCATCAGCGATAGGAAAAATACCAGGATCGGCATCTCGAAAATTATGCCGAGGCCGACGATGATAGTGAGAAACAAGGAACTGTATTCGGTCAGCGTGATCATCGGCTGGAAATCTTTGCCATAGCCGATCAGAAAGACGAGCGCCTGTGGGAGAACCACTTTGTAACCGAAGTATCCACCGGCTAAAAACAGTGCGATGGTCGAGACCATGAAGGGCAGCACGTAGCGCTTCTCGTTGCGGTAAAGGCCGGGCGAAATGAAGCACCAGAGCTGATAAAGAACGAAGGGCGAGGCGACGAAGAGGCCGGCCATCATTCCGACTTTTAAATAGAGATTGAACGGCTCGGTCGGATTGACGTAGACAAGTTTGGCCGAAAGATTATTACGGGCGAGCGCGTCCATGATGGGACGCTGCATGACTCCGTAGATGCGTTCGGCGTATCCCCAGCAGGCGAAGAATCCGACGGCGATGGCGATGACGGAATAGACGATGCGCTTGCGCAGTTCCTCGAGATGATCGAGGAAGCCCATCGAGGGCATTTGTTCCGCGTCGTTGTTCTTGATGGCGGAATCGTTTAGGGGAGAGATGGCCGACTCAGGCATCGGGCGCTACTTTCGAGGCGGCGGCAGGCTCGCCGCGCGACTCGGCGGCTTTGCGGGCGACGGATTCCGCAGCGGCCGCTTTGACGGCGGCGTCTTCGGCGGCGGCGTCTTCGACTGCCTGCAACTTTTCAGGCGGAGGAGGATTGAAGATGCGATTGGCGAGCGAGCCTAGCGGAGCCTGCAACGACGGCAAGATCTGCTGACCGGAGTTGCCGTAGCTTCTGCGGCCGTTGCTCGGATCGAGTGAATTTACTTCGGACTCGATCTGCGAACGGAATTCGTTGGAGGCGCGGCGAAATTCGTTGAGCAGGCGCGCGATCTGGCGTCCGATCTCCGGCATCTTCTTGGGGCCGAAAAGGACCAGCACCAGAAGAAACAGAAAGATCATCTCGCCGGAGACCCCAAAATTCATAGCCTTATCATAATGCGTGACGGGGGCAACGGGCCACTGGCGACGCGAGAAAGGACAAATGCTTTACAAACGCGCGGCATTTTCGCGGTCGCTAACCGCGGATCCTTCGCTGCGCTAAGGAAGGCAAATCTAAAAAAGGGTAGCTGCAGTGTTGGCTAGTGTGCTCCGAAGGTGTAGCCGATTGAAATGCCTACTCGGGCAGCGTGATTGGAACTGAAGTTGGTGTCGTTTCTGATGAAGTAGTAACGCGCCTCGGGGCGGATGAAGATGCCGCGCTTGGCGTAGAGCTTGATGCCGCCTCCGAAGTCCACATCGAAGTGGGCGAAGCTGTTGACGCCCTGGCTGTAGCCCAGATTGCAGTCGTAGTCGGGGCACTCATAAAAGCGAGTATCGAGGCCGCCCAAGCCACCAACGAGCTCGAGGTAAGTATGGTTGGCGAGCTTGGGCGAGTAAACCGCGTTGAAGTTGTAAAAGAACGGACGGTAATTAACGCCGACGCTGCCGCCGTAATTGATGCCCTGGGCAGCCCGCCAATAGATTTCGGCTCCGACGCCGAGATTGCGCCAGAAGATCAGATCGCCGCTAAGGCCGGGATAGAGGCCACCGCTGAGCGACACAGGGTATTCCGAGCCGCTCGCGGAACTGGCTCCGGGTGCGAGGATCGTGCTGACGCCTGCTGCCGCGTCAATTCTCTGGGCGTGCGCCAGGTTCGAGGTCGCGATTAAGGCGATGCAGGCGAACGCCAATAGCAGGGCGTGGCTAACCTCGGAACGGAAACGACGGGGACGAAAACGGTCGGAGGCGCGCCGGAATCCGCTAACGAGTGCTCGGACCGGTCGGCCGATCTCGGGTAATTTATTGGAACCCAAAAGGATCAGCAGCAGAAGAGAGAGAGAAATCGTCTCGCCAGAGACGCCGAAATTCATGCAGCTATCATAATGCATAATGCGGAACGGTGAAGAGCAGCCACTCGCTGCTGATTCGATTACGAACAACACGGCGAGCGAAAAATTAAAAGGACCCGCCGCTGCCGGATGGCATACAGCAGGTCCCTGTCTCTGTCTCTTCGACCCCACTCAGAATCAAGATGACAAATTAAATCGGACGCTACTTGCTTCCGAAAGTGTAGCCGATCGTAGCGCCGGCGCGCGCGAAACGGCCGGAGCTGAAGTAGTTATTGTTGGTGGCATAGTAGAGGCGCGCCTCGGGTCGAACAAAAAAACCGCCCTTCACATAGAACTTGATGCCGCCACCGAAGTCGACGAGGAAATGTTTGTCGCTGGTGTAGTTGGTGTTGTAGCCGTTGCCACATCCGTCGCAGTAGAAGCGGTTGCTGATCGCGCCGACGCCGCCATCGAGGTCAAGATAGGTGTGAGTGGCAAGCTTGGGCGAATAGACAGCGTCGAAGTCGAAGAAGACGGGGCGAAAATTCAGACCTTCGTCTAGATCTCCGTAATTGTCGGCCTGGGTAGCTCGCCAGAAGACCTCACCTCCGATGCCGAGGTTGTGCCAGAAAATCACGTCGCCGCTAAAACCGGGATAGGTGCCGCCGCTGAGTGAAGCCGGTGCGTGACCGCCGCTCGCCGAATCGGCGGAGGGCGCGACTAGTCCGCTAACGCCGAACCCCACGTCGATTTTCTGCGCCTGCGCGAAATTCGAAAACGATGCCAGCGCAGCGCAGACAAAGGTCAAGAGGACGGCAATACGCGATATCTGTTTCAATCGAAACCTCCTAAGCAATAAGTGAGTTTACGTTTAAATTTAACACGTTGGATGCAGGCCAAGAGCCTGGCGATGCCGGTACGAAATGAGATTTACAGAAATTTACCGATACCGGAAGTACATGAACTATCAGGGGATTTGAGCCACTGGGGCCCCCGGATCAAGGGCCGGTGCGGTTGCGACCAAACCTCTGAACGCTAGCGCACATATATTAAGGAGGCAGACAAGCGAAGGTTATCAGTATGGTTCGCGGCGCTGTGTTGGGAGGGCTGGCGGGGAGTTAATAGGCGAGCAGGATACGCAGGTCGCGCAGATTATTTCCGGTGGGTCCGGTGACAATGGCGTCGCCGAGCGCATCGAAGAGCGGATAGGCGTCGAAGGTAGCGAGTGCGTGGCGCGCATCTTCGATGCTGCCCGCGCTGGTTTTTATTCGACCGCTTTTTCGATCGATTATTCGATTTAGGGTGCTGCCATCGACTACGGCTCCGGCGGCGGGGCTGTTGCCGTCGATGCCGTCGGT
>Ga0070766_10000752_pt1 | contig 14871 bp, 18 predicted proteins | sample HubBroMetageWFT6_FD_69782 | JGI IMG/M metagenome (GOLD analysis project Ga0070766, IMG submission 69782) | Warmed and freeze-thawed soil microbial communities from the Hubbard Brook experimental Forest, New Hampshire - Hubbard Brook CCASE Soil... | ecosystem: Environmental > Terrestrial > Soil...
TCGGCGGCGCATGGACCGCCTATCCTCCGCTCTCGGCAAGCGGCGCTTTTAACCTGACGCCGGTCGGCGCCACGCTCTGGCTGCTCGCCGTCGTGCTGGAATTTGTCGCGTTTTTGCTGGGCGGGATCAATTTCACAGTGACCACGATGAACAGCCGGGCGCCGGGCATGAAAATGTACGATATCCCGCTGGTCGTCTGGATGATCGTGCTGGCCAGCATCATCTTCATGGCATCGGTCGGGCCGCTTGTCGCAGGCGCGGTCATGCTGCTGTTTGACCAGACGATGGCCACGGGTTTCTACGATCCCATGCGCGGCGGCGACCCGCTCTTGTGGCAGCATCTTTTCTGGTTCTTCGGCCATCCCGAGGTGTACGTGGTCTTGCTTCCGGCCATGGGGATTGTGGCCGATGTGATCGCTGTGTTTGCCCGCAAAAAAATTTTTGGCTACAAGACTGTCCTCTACACGACGTGGGCCGTCGGATTCCTCAGCTTCGTGGTGTGGGCGCACCACCAATTTGTGGCGGGCATTGACCCGCGCATGGCCAATATTTTTTCGGTCACCACGCTGCTGATTTCCGTTCCCATCACGGAAATGGTGTTCCTGTATATCGCCACGCTCTACGGCGGATCGATTCATCTGGACACGCCCATGCTCTGGGCTTTGGCATTCATTGCGGAGTTCATGATCGGGGGAGTGACGGGAATTTTCCTGGGTTCTTCCGGCACGGACATTTATCTTCACGATACGTATTTTGTCATCGCTCATTTCCACTATACCTTCGTCCCTATCGCGATTATCGCCGTGTATGCCGGATTAACTTTTTGGTATCCGAAAATGTTCGGCCGCATGCTCAATGAAACCCTGGGGAAAATACATTTCTGGGGCACGGTCATTCCCTTCAACGTGATTTTCATCCCGCTGTTCATCACCGGCACCGCCGGAGATCAGCGGCGCGTGTACAGCTACGCCCAGTTCGCGGAGCAATCGCGGCCCGCGCTGCAACATCTGCGCACCACCTCCACGATCGCGCTGCTCGTCATGCTTTCGTTTCAATTTGTATTTCTCTTCAATTTTGTTTGGAGCCTGCGCAAAGGCAAGAGCGCAGGTGCGAATCCGTGGCGGTCGAATACTCTTGAGTGGACGGTTCCCTCGCCGCCGCCGCACGGCAACTTTGCCGAACTGCCGACCGTGTACCGCGGTCCTTATGAATATGGATTGCCAGGGCGCGCGGACGACTTTTTCCCGCAGAACGTTCCCGATTAGGTCTTCGGAGACCAGGACTCATGAGCGCAACCGCCAAGCCAATTGCCAATACTCGAAGCGCCACGGGAATTCCCACCGCCCGTTTGATTACCTGGTGGGTGATTGCTTCGGAAATCGTGATCTTCGGCGGCTTGCTGGCCTCCTACGTGATGCACCGGATTGGGCACCCGGAGTGGGCCGAATCCGCATCGCACACGCTGACCTGGGCGGGGGCGTTTAACACGTTCGTGCTGCTCACATCCAGCTTGTGCGCTGTGCTGGCGCACAAGGCTGCGGACGCGCATGACGGTCCGCGTGCCGCGAAATTACTGCGCCTGACTTCTCTCGGCGGAGTGATCTTCCTGTGCGTCAAGGCCTACGAATGGACGATCGACATCCGCGAAGGGTTCGTGCTTTCCTCCGGCGGCTTCTGGTCGTTCTATTACACGCTGGCCGGGCTGCACGGACTTCACGTCCTTGCGGGAATGATCATCATGCTGATCGTTGCGGCGGACGCGGCGAAAAATCAGGAATTGCAGCGCGTGGAATGTATCGGGCTGTACTGGCATTTTGTGGACATCGTTTGGATTTTTCTGTTCCCGTTGCTGTACATCGCGCGGTGAAGAGAACCCCGATGGAGAGCCATGACGAGGAATCATGACGACTGAAGCTCACGTTCAGCATCCCAACTACGTCAAGGTCTGGGCCATCCTGGTCGCCCTGCTCGCCGTGAGCGTCGTCGGCTCCATGTCCCATGTTCGCGTTGTGCTTCTTGTCGCGGCCTTTGGAGTTGCGGTGGTCAAAGCGTATCTGGTCGCCAAGAATTTTATGCACGTCACCGTGGAAAAGCGCTGGGTGCCGTATCTCTTGATCATGTGCCTCCTCTTCATCGCGATTTTATTCGCAGGCGTAGCACCAGACGTGATGAAGCACAGCGGCGTGAATTGGAGCAACCCTTCGGCCAATCGGCCGGCGGAATCGGGAGCGGCGGCGAAACGTGAGTAGCCCAACTACAACTCTGGAACCTCGACTGGCCCGTCCCACTCCAGATGCCGGGAATCGCCTGCCCAACTCCGTTTTGGCCATGATTATTTTTGTGGTCGCTGAAATCATGTTTTTCGCGGCGCTTATGAGCGCGCACACCATCGCGCGCGCCACGGTGCTGGGAGGCGTGTGGCCTCCCGCCGGCCAGCCGCGCCTGCCGGTGGAACGTACAGCGTTTAACACGGCGATCCTGCTCCTCAGCGGCGCTCTTTTGTTCGTCGCCAACCGTCGCGCGCGCGCCGGTTACGAAAAGGCGCGTCCCTATGTAGCGGGCGCTATCGCCACGGGAATCGCCTTTGTGCTGCTGCAGGGAGTGGAATGGGTCGCGCTCCTCCGCGAAGGCCTGACGATGCAATCCAGCACGCACGGCGCGTTTTTTTATTTGATCGTCGGCGCGCACGCTCTCCACGCCGTAGTCGCCATCGCGGTGTTGACAGCGATCTACTTCCCGATGCGCCGCGGCACACTCGCTCGGTCGACTTTCGCGGCCACGCAGGTGTTCTGGTATTTCGTCGTCTTGCTATGGCCGGTAATCTACTTGCGCGTATATTTGTGAGGATTTATGCATAGTCTAAATTTTGCAAAACGTTTCGTCATCAGCGCGGCTGCCGCCTCGCTGATCCCCGGCGCAGCCTGGGCCTGCCCCGCCTGCATGGTAGGCGACCCCAAAACCGCCGCCACCTACTTCGGAATGACCGTGGTCATGAGCGCACTGCCGATTCTGCTCGTCTGCGGCCTCGGCTACTGGCTGTGGCGCCGGCATTCTTGACGCCGCACGTTTGATAAGCTGCACCACCGAAGAGTTAGAGAAATTAATCAGTATCCTCAATTTAGATAGTTAGTTCTTCGATAATTTTGGAATCTTTGTGCTTGCTCCGGAGAACGTTGGCAATCAGCATTGGTTCATGGCTCACGGCGACGAGATTCAAACAAAACTGTTTAGGCTCGAATTCCTTTGCCTTTGGATCACCTCAGTGGCGACAACGGCCTTCTCCATCATTCTCGCGCCACTGCCGCCTGCCGGACTTGCACGACAACTATTCATTCCAGTTCATACCGACTCCACAACAATAATCTTCATCGCCCTGATCGTGCAGAAATCCATCCAACTCGGCATATTCGTCGGGGTCGGGCTTACGGTCGCGCACAAAATTGGACTGGGAGCTCCGCTGTTGGAGGCTTGGTTTCGCCACAAGCCGATTCGCCCACTTCTGCGTTCCGCCATATTACCTATCGCACTCACCATCGCCGTTCTTGTAGCGGCTTCCGCGTTGGCCCGAGCGTCTTTATTTCGCCCGAAGCGGACGCAGGACCTCGCCGCCACAACTGAATTCGCAAATTCTCAGGCCGCAGGAAAGGCCTTCGAGGAATTCGAAAAGTTGGGCCTGATGAGTAGTAGACCGATTACGAAAGTCTCCGTTGGAGTCTTAAATCTCGCAGGCGCCATCGGAGGGGAGCTTGAGGGGCGGCTGTTTGAGGTTTCGGTGATTATTCTTCTACTTATACAGATTTTGAGGGGCCGGAAAACCATCGCGGATCGCCCGATTGTCTGGATTGCGGTTCTGATAGTAGCTCTGTTTTGCACCGCGGAAAACGAGTTGATTACGCGACAGAACACTATTCTAGTTCTCAATATCTTTCGGGAATTTGGGCTTCCGCGAGAACTCCCACCAATCTGGTCTGGGTCGGCGCAAACTGGCATACGCGTGATCCCGTCTGCCGTTGCTCTCGGCTTACTGTATATCTATTGCGGAATCGAAGCCTCGATTGTAGCCAGTTTTTGCGCTTCTATTATATCCCCACTGCTTACTATGTTTTGGCTTGCGCACTTTATTTAAGTTCCGAGCGAAGTGCGAGCGCCAATGCCTCGTCAGTTCGAGGAGGTTCACCATTTTCTTTCACAAGATAGATCGAATATCTTCATCGATTGAGAGATGCGTTTGGTCGAAACCGTTGATGCTGTAGGCGGGGCCCGAAACCTGGCTGAAGTGAAAATAGCGGCTGATGTGGTAGTCCTCGTCGAACGCGCCGAAAATGCGTTCGACCTCGCTGCGTTCCAGGCCGAAATCCGCGAGCGGCGCAAGGAACGCAAAACCGCCCGCAATGGCCAGATATTTGTCGACAATTTGGTGCAATGTCATTGTTTATTACGGGCTGCAAGTACAGCCCGCACCCGGCGTTCAAATCCAGACGTACGCGCCGGAATCCCCGTAGGGCGCGTTGACGTAAAACAGATTGGCCTCCGCGATTTCTCCCAGGACCTCGCACAATTTCGCGCCGCCGTGCTTGGCGCAGAAGAGCGCCCCGGGCGATGCCGCGATCCGCTCGGTCTGGTCGAGGCTGGAAACTTCACGCCGCGAAATCCACAGCCAGGTTGCCGGCTTGCCGCATTCGCTGCACTCGCCTTCCAGTTCTTCCAAGCGGGTCAAAATCGCGGCGGCGACTTCGGAGCGCAGGCCAGCCGCGGCGAAATCCTCGCGGCCCAGGAAAAAATATTGCGTGAAACTCCCGCCGTCCGGCTCAAACGCCACGACGCGGCTTGGGCAAGCCGCCAGCTCCGGCTCCAGCAGGACAGCCAGGCAATCATAGCAAACGGAAACTTCCGGCCGCGCGGGGTGGCGGCGCAACCTGGCTTTGCCGCGCAGGTACAGGGTATCCGGGATGAACGTGGCCATCCAGTGGTGTCCGTTCTCCAAATGGACGCACTCCGCGGGCCAGCGCATCAGCCGCGCCCACAAGCTGCGCGAACGCGGACGAATCGAGATTCCCGGATAGGCCTGGTCCACGTTGAGGCGCGCCATAACGCGGCGATGTTACCAGAATCCAGGGCACCCCTAGAAAAAATCCGCTATGATGAGGTGCGGTGGCGCATGCTTCAGCTTGCGGGGTTTGGTCCAAGCAAGGCCTAAACCCCGCAAGCTGAAGCATGCGTCACGAAAAACACCTCGCGACCACGGTGTCGTTGCTCAGGCCTGCGAGACATACAAATCATTCATTCCAAATTTTAGGAGGCTTCATGCCCATTGCCGTAGGACAGCCCGCTCCCGACTTCACCCTGAAAGACCAATCGCAAAAGGAAATCAAGCTTTCCGAGTTTGCGGGCAAGCGCAACGTCGTCCTGATCTTTTACCCGCTCGATTTCAGCCCGGTCTGCACCAACGAGCACGCCTGCTTCGTCAATGATTTGAAGCAATTTGAAAAGCTGGACGCGCAGGTCCTCGGCCTGAGCGTGGATAGCGCCTGGGCGCACAAGGCCTTCGCCGAAAAGATGGGGATTACCTATCCGCTCCTCGCCGATTTTCATCCGAGGGGCGCCGTAGCCGATAAATTCGGCGTCTACCTCTCAGAAAAAGGGATCACCGGCCGGGCCATCGCTATCATCAACAAGGCTGGAAAAATCGCCTGGTTCAAGAATTACGATATTCCGGTGGTGCCGAACATGAAGGAAGTCTCGCAGGCGCTGGCTGCGGTAAAGTAAGAGGGGAAATCCGGGCGCGGTTGCGATTTGTTGAAAATCTCGCGGACACCGCGCCCTCGTTTTGCCCGTTTCGTACGGCTTGTTACTTCTTGTTGGCGTCCTTCGTAAGCTTGCGGATGTATCCCACCAGTTCCCAGCGTTCCTTGTCCGACAGGGTATCTTTCCAGGATGGCATCGGGCCGCGGCCATTTGACATTTTCCAGAATAGCGCTCCATCGGTCTCCGCGGCCATCAGCTTAGCGTCGGTGAAGTTCGCCGGTTTTACTTTGATGGTCTTGGCGCCGGGGCCGTCTCCCAAGCCCTTTTCGCCGTGGCAAAGCACGCAATTATCCGTGAAGACTTGCTCCCCTTCGGCCAAAGTTTCCGGAGTGGGCGGGAATGGATTCTTCACTTTCTTTGCGTCATCCGGCGCGACCCAGGGCACGGGGGCCGTTTCCTGAGCTGCCTGGCGTCCAAAGGCAAAGCTGCACATTCCAAGCACGAGGCCAGCGCCAATCGCGCGAGCCAACCACAAAGAAGCTCCATTGCTCAATCCACTCATTCCAATGTCTCCATTTGAACCGAGATTTGGCGAGGCATCAAAAATTCTGCCACAAGACAGCGCAGATTTCACCTGCTAAACCTGCCGCTACCCATTTCGATGCGTAATAGAGGCTCCAAGATGGAAGGTGGGTGGTGTCACCCTGGGAACGCCAATCGGGAGATTGGCGTTCCCAGGTTTCACTTCAAATCTTGCCCCCAAATGTGAGCCAGAGGAGCGCCGCGTTGAGGAGAATGATGGCTACAGCCAGGAACCAGCCGAATATCGCCGTGACCGGGCCATTCGTGAATTCGCCCATTTTAGAGCGATCGCCGGTAAATTGAATCAGGGGCACGACTGCAAACGGCAATTGGAAGCTCAAAATTACCTGGCTCAGGATGAGCAGCGAAGTCGCGCGCCCCTCGCCCATGAAGCCGATGACGATCGCCGCCGGAATAATGGCCATCGACCGCGTAATCAGCCGCCGCAGCCAGGGCTTCAACCGCCAATGCAGAAATCCCTCCATGACAATCTGCCCGGCGAGCGTCCCCGTGAGCGTCGAATTCTGTCCCGAGCAGAGCAGCGCTCCGGCAAACAGCACGCTGGCGAGGCTGGCGCCCAGCACCGGGGTCAGCAGTTGGTACGCCTGGCTGATGTCCGCCACATCGTTCATGCCGCGCACATGAAACGCCGCCGCGCCCAGAACCAGGATGGCCGCGTTGATGAACAGCGAAAATCCCAGCGCCAGCGTGGAATCGAGCGTGGCGAAGCGGACCGCCTCCCGTTTTCCTGATGAATCCAGTTTGAAGGCGCGCGTTTGCACGATGCTGGAATGGAGATACAAATTGTGCGGCATCACGGTCGCGCCCAGAATTCCGATCGCCAGATAAAGCATGTCGCGGTTCTTCAAAATCTCGGCCGTCGGAAGAAAACCTCGCGCCGCTTCAATCCACAGCGGCCGCGCGAAAAAAATCTCATACGCGAAGCACGCGCCGATGGTCATGATCAGGGTGATGACGAGCGTCTCGAGCACCCGGAAACCGCGCCCCTGCAGCGCCAGGACCAGCAGCACATCAAAGCCCGTGAGCAGCACGCCGGCTAGCAGCGGCAGTCCGAACAGCAGCTTCAGCGCCACCGCGGACCCGAGCACTTCCGCCAGATCGCACGCCGCAATCGCAATTTCGCAGAGGACCCAAAGCACCGCCGTCGTCCGCCGCGAATAATGCTCGCGGCAAGCCTGCGCGAGATCGCGGCCGGTGGCAATTCCAAGCTTCGCGGAAAGCGCCTGCAGAAAAATGGCCATGAGGCTGGAAATCATCACGGCGCTGAGCAGCGTGTAGCCATACCGGGAGCCGCCCCCCAGATCCGTCGCCCAGTTCCCTGGATCCATGTAACCGACGGCGACCAGGTAGCCTGGCCCCGCAAACGCAATCATTTTCCGGAGAAAGGAGGAGCCCGCCAGGATGGGAACGCTTCGGTAGGACTCCGGAAGCGACGGAGAAACTGCTTCCGGTTGAAGACCGGTATGCGCTACGGACGAAGCTTCTTCCGGATTTCCGGCGCCTGAGGCCGAGTCTGCGGAGGCTGGGGTTAGGGGTAACACGGGCATAGTTAACCTAGATAAATATCTCAGATAAACTAGCATTAATGCTGCGGTGAGTCAATCTGTTTGCTGCGTACGTGTGCACTGAAATCTACAGGTTGTGTTTTGGCGCCGGCGGGACGCCGGCGCCACAAAATCCCTCGAAACCTGCGCGCACGTTGCTCCTGCCCACGTCCCGAAGAATGTGTTAGTGTCGAAAATGAAACGGAGGAACCCATGGCGCAACCGAGTGGCGAGCAGGTGCAGGTTCAGATCAAAGCGGATGAGAAGGAATTAGTCGGACAATTTTCCAACCTGGTGATGTTTCACCACACGGCGGAAGAATTCACGGTGCATTTCATCTACGTGTTTCCGAATGTGCCGCAGGGCAAGCTGGTTTCGAGCGTAATCGTCAGTCCGGGGCACGCCAAACGAATCTTGCGGGCGCTCGAAGAAAATGTTAGGCGCTACGAAATGCAGTTCGGCCCCATCCGCGAAGTCCCCGAGCCGACCCCTGTCCCCAATGTGGGTTTCGTGCAGTAGGACGAAGCTTGGCGCGCCTCCCTCCCGGCACGGATAGGATCAGCCGGGAAGCCGCAACATCAAAATGCGACATGCTCCTTTGGAGCGAATGCTGCACGCCCTCGAAAATCACGCCTGCGCGGTGGGGCAGTTCCCTTGTCGAAACATCGTGAGTGAAGTCCACTTCCCGCCAGAAATAGTCATGCTAAATTAGACTCGATGGCGATCATGGCCAGACTTCAGGCCCCGGCTGAACGGGGGCATGCAGTGGAATAGTGGAGATCGAACCCGCAGGATCCGATGAAAGCCGCTTGCTCGAGTTGTGGCGCCCAGCATTCTCTACCAGACAAGCAATTGGCGGGTCTCCCCCGCGTGCAATTTAAGTGTGCCAAGTGCGGGGAAAATACCGTGATCGAAATTCCGCCCAGCCCTGACGCGACTCAGGTGCTGTCGCCCCTGCCGGGGTTTGCGCGCAGCGCGGGCGCGCCTTGGCTTGCGGGAAGCGGCGGCGCCGATGAGAGTTCCCTGCATCTGCCCAAAGGAAAGGCCATAGCGCTCTCCGTGATCGCAGGCCCCGCGCGCGGCCTTGTCTATCAAGTGGGGAAACCTCGCGTTGTCCTGGGAAGGGCTGACGCCGATATCGTCATCAATGACAAAGAGATTTCACGCTGGCATTGCGCCATTGAAATCAAGGGTGACATCATCCGCTTGCGTGATATGGATTCGACCAATGGCACCTACTTTGCCGAAGAGCGCGTCCGCGTCGCGGAGCTGAAACACCTGTCCGAATTCCGCATTGGCACTTCCGTGGTTCTGGTAAGCGTCACCCCGAATCTCGCTGCGCCGCGTTGACCTCCGCGCGTTTCCAATCGGATTGCGCGGGAACTACAGCCCATACATACATCCAAACGGAAACCAGCGCGGCTCGCGATTGACACGGCGGGGCTGGACGGCTAGTCTTCGGGCAAAATAGAAGGGGGAAAATGTTCGCCTGGCGCAACCTGGCTCTTCGTGTGCCTATTCTTAAACACTGGCACCAAGGTCGCGCCGATGTGTTTGTCGTGGGGGACATTCTCATCGAAGCCCCCAAACCGCCGGTCTCTAAAAGCGTGCGCAAAGCTCTACGGAACAATGAATATGAAACCGCCGAAATCTATCTCGTGCGCCAATTGGTGCGCCCGGGGAACACTGTTCTGGATCTGGGATCCGGGCTGGGCATAACGTCGATTGCAGCGGCAAAAGCTTCGGGCAACGGGCGAGTCGTGGGTTACGAAGCGGATCCCGTCATTGCTCCTCTCGCGGAAATAAATGTCCGGAGAAATGGCGTGCAAGTGGAAATCCGGAACAAAGCGATCGCCAAGGAAAAAGGCGCTTGCGCGTTTCATGTCCATCGTAGTTTTCCGGCCTCATCCGTTTTTCCATCCAGGAAATCAAGAAAGATTCTGATTGAGGCCGATGCCTTTCAGGACGTGGTGGATGAGATACGGCCCGCTGTGATTGTCTGCGATATCGAAGGCATTGAAAAAGAAGTTTTCGCCGGCGCGAATCTGCCATCGGTCCAGCGATTGATCATGGAAGTCCATCCCCAGATAATTGGTTTGCCCGGTGTGCTCAAATGCGTGCAAGAACTGACTGCCTCGGGATTTTATTTGATGGAATCCCTGTGCTTCGGGCAAGTGCTGGTCTTTGATCGCGATGGCTCCTCTTCCTCCATCGAGCCGTTTCAGTCGGATCGTCGGACGGGTGGAAAAACGACGGCATCACAAAGCGCGGATATGTCATAATTTCAGCCCGCGCTCGTAGATTTCGTGCTAACCAGAGTTTCGGATTCCCGATGACCCCTGTGACTGCGATCCTGATTTCATACAATGAGGAATTGGACCTGCCGCGCGCGCTCGCCTCGCTTGCGGGAATTGCCGACGAAATCATTTTGGTGGACTCCGGCTCGACGGACCGGACCTGCGAAATCGCTAGGGAACATGGCGCCCGAGTGTATACCCGCAAACTGGACGGCTTTGCCGCGCAAAAGAATTTCGCCGCTTCCTTCTCCTCAAACGACTGGATTCTGTCCATCGACTGCGACGAGGAATTGAGCCCCGAACTGCGTTCCTCGATGCTCGCGTGGAAGCAGCAAACCCCCGACAAAAACGCGTACGCCTTCCCACGCATGACGAATTATCTTGGTGGATGGATCCGTCATTGCGGCTGGTATCCCGATTACAAAGTATTCCTCTATCGGCGCGAGAAGGGCAAGTTTGTCGGCGCACTGCATGAGCGCGTCGAAGCGGAAGGACCGGCCGGCCGGCTGCAAGGCCATCTTTACCACTACACCGTGCGTTCCTTTGCCGAGCACAAAGCCAAGGTGGAAGCCTATACCAATAGGGCGGCCGAAGACATGTTCGCGCAGGGCCGCAGGAGTTGGCGCGCCACGATGATCGTTGCTCCTCCCTGGACTTTCTTCCAGAAGCTGGTGTTCCAGCTGGGCGTGCTCGACGGGTGGCGCGGCTGGTTGATCGCCTGGATGTCCGCGAAATATATCTACGCCAAGTACCGAAAACTGGGCCGGCTGCGCATGGGCCAGAAACTGACGGAGCGATCGTGGCCGAATCCCGGCGAGGCTTGAGCGTGCGCCCGCTGGTGGTGGACCTCGGCCGGGACTTTCGTGGCGGACAGGATCAGGCGCTTCTGCTCTTGCGAGGTTTGCTCAAGCGCGGGCACACTCCCGAATTGATCGCGCTTCGAGATTCTTTGCTGGCCCGTCGGGCAAAAAAGGCGGGCGTCACTGTACATGATGTCCCTCCAAGAGGCCGGCGCCTGACCGCCTTTCTAACGATCCGGCGGCTGTTGCGAAGGCGCCAAGCAGAAGTCGTGCATGCCAACGAACCTCACGCGCTAACGGCCGCGTGGCTGGCGCGGGCGCACCGCTTCGTTCCCCTGATTGTCTCGCGGCGCGTGGAACTGCCGCTGTCGCCAGATTCACTTTCCCTGGCGCGATATCGCGCGGCCGGCCGCGTCGTCGCGGTATCGGATTTCGTCGAGAAATCCATGCTTGGCAGCGGCTTGTCTGTGGACCGCGTGGAAGTAATTTTCGTGGGCGTGGAAATACCGGCGGCGGTTTCGCCGGCGGAGCGTGGCCTGGCGCGCAAGCGTTTCGCGATTCCGCAGGAGAGCGTTTGCCTCAGCAATGTTGCGGCATTCGTGCCTGAAAAAGGCCACGTGCTCCTGCTGCACGCTCTTGCGCAGTTGCGCGCGCAGTTTCCACAATGCGTCCTGCTCCTCGCGGGAGCGGGCCCGGAACAGGCCAGGCTGCAGACACTCGTTCGGCAACTCGGGCTCGACGGCGTTGTGAAGGTCCCGGGTTTTGTTTCCGACGTCGAAAGCGTATATGCCGCAACCGATCTCTTCGTTTTTCCGTCGCACCAGGAACCGCTGGCTTGCGCCATGCTTTCGGCCATGGCGTATGGACTTCCGGTCGTGGCCTTCGATCGGGGCGGAAATCCCGAAGCAATTGAGGACGGCAAGAACGGCATTTTAGTGAAGGAACTCGAACCAACTCCATTGGCGGCAGCCATCGCACGCCTCGTCACGCATCCCGATGAAGCAGCCCATCTCGGCCGGGCGGCTCGCGAAACCGCCATAGCCCGCTTTTCCGAGGACCGAATGACGGAGGCAACGCTGCGCCTGTACGAACAACTCATGGCAGCCCGCGGCGGTTTGAATTCGCGGTGTTGAACGTGGCGGTGCGGGTTTAAGGGTCTAAGGGTTTAAGCGGCTTTGAGAAGCGTGAGAGTCTTAGGCCGTATGTGCCGCCCCTGCCGGGGCTTCCAACAATTACGCGCTTCTTGTCACCGGGCAACGGGATTTCAGTAGTACGAGTCACGAAATACTTGTCACGAATCACGATTCACGAACCATGATTCACGGTTCACGATTCACGAATCACAAATCACGAATCACCCTTCGATGGTTGAGGCAACCTCGAAGCAAGTGAATCACCAGTCACTAGTCACCAATCACCAGTCACCCGTCACGTTTTCTCTCTAAAACGCCAAAAGCGCCTGTCATCCCGTTCCCGCGGAATGTCAGGCGCCTCTGGGTAAAACTTTACGCCAGTTGTTTGCCTTCGCGTGTCCCTCCTATCCTTGCAGCGGTTTCCCTGAGCCGACTGGGGCGTTAACCACCCACCGGCCACTGGGCTCTAGGAACTCAAGTCCGATGACAAACCCTTCGCGGTGCGGCCGGCAGTAGGCCACGCGCGCCAGGGTACGGAAATCGCCGGGCAGCGATTCGAAGTGCAGCGTTTCGTTGTGCCGCCAGCGGCGCACGCTGGGGACCCGCGCCCCGCGTGAACTGACGTCCTCCGTAAACGTCGTCTCCATATGGGAGGCGGATTGGAGCCCGGAAATATGAACTGCCACCGTCATCGGAATCCTTTTTTCGAGTCGCTCAACAGCAAATGATTGCGGCATCGTTTCCCTCAGTCATCCGTCGTGCTCTCCGGTGCGGCGGACTGGCACACGGTTTTCTTTACAAACAGGCCGCGATACGCGCCAACGCCCGAATTCCGTCCGGCCGTCGTTTCATTCCGTACAGGGCCCGGTCGGCGGCATCAAACAGCGAGTCAATCGTTTCCCCGTCCCGCGGAAAAACGGCGGCGCCCACGCTCACCGTGACGTGCGGGTGTTCTCCGTCCTTGGCCAGGCGCTCGCAAATGCGCCGGCTTACCGAGGCGGCCGCTTCCTCGCCCGCTTCCGGCAACACCACGGCAAATTCATCGCCGCCATAGCGCGCCGCGGTGTCCATGGCGCGGGAATGGATTCGAAGTACGCTGGCCAGGCGGCAGATGGCGCGGCTGCCAACCAGGTGCCCGTGCAGGTCATTGATCACCTTCAGACCGTCCAGGTCGAGCAACAGGACGGCAAACGGGCGGCCGGTGCGGCGGGAGCGCTGCATTTCCGTTTCCATGACATTGATCAGCGTTCGGTAGTTCGAAAGGCCGGTCAGCGAGTCCGTCACGGCGAGCAGACGGACCTGATCGAACAATCGCGCGTTGTCCAGCAGGGCCCCGCCCAGGACGATGGCGTAGCTGCCTACTTTCAGGAATTGCGCTACGGTGAATGGCGCGTCGAGCAACCTCTCGGATTGCGACGCCAAGACATGGCAAGCTACGTTCATCCACAGGGCCAGGCAAAACGCACGGTCGACTGGGGAGGCGTGACGCCGCATTCTGCGGCCAAATCCGATCGCGGCAGTGGCAAATAGAACCGCCGGCAGAAGATCTCCGGGCCTGGCAAGCAGCGCTTTGGGGTGCATGGCGAGTTCCAGGGGAGACCCGAAATATGCGGCGCTGGTCATGTAGGCCACCACGACGACCACAAGAAGCGCTATCGCTATCTCCCGCCCCGGGTCGCGCGAATTCGGCACACGCCGTTCCACCACAAGCGCGGCAATCAGCACCAACGCCAGCAATGTCCGGCTCACCATCCACGGCAAAGGCACGCGCATCTGACCGAAAGCGCTGGAAGCCAAAACGTCATAGAAATTGAAAGTTGCGACAGTTTCGATCACCCCGGAAAGCACAAATCCGAAAGCAAGTATCAGAGTCAGACGGTCGTGCGTGCCGCGAAATCGCACCAGGGCATTCGCGGCGAACGTGAAGCAGAGCAGGCTGCCGACAATTTGCAGGTAGGAATACAATATGGGCTCAGAGGAAAAGGGAAGGTGGCGCAGCCAGGCAGCCAAAGCCAGAACCGCGACCCCGCCGGTAATCCCCAAGAGCCACCGGAGGCGCCAAGTCCAAGACCGAATTTGATTCCACACGCTCACTGCTCCCCCAGTTCAGCAGTTCCATGGGCCCCATTTCGTAGTGCATAACAAAGGGAGCAAGTTCAGAGCCTTTTTAGAAAAGATCTGGCCACTTTTGTATGCTATTGAAAATACATGACTTGCATGTTGGGCGCGTGGGATGACGCTCCGAGGCGGAAATACTGTTCCCTGAGAATCGGTAGAAATGTAACCGGGACTCCAACGGCCTTCCCAATCCGGCACACACTAGTGCCTAATTTGACACTACCCAAGCGACTGGTTTGGGGCTGGATTAGGAATTTATAATCTTGATGGCGCTGGCTTTAGCCCCGGGAACGCCGATCTCCCGATTGGCGTCGTCAGAACCGCCAAACGGGAGATCGGCGTTCCCGTGCGATGTCATCATTCGTGACTCAAGTCGGACTTGGCTGGGAATAGGCGTCAAGCCTTGGGCGGTGGTGGTGGAAGTTCCCGGGCTTGCTGCTTGTCCTGGAATCCTGCTGTCTTGTGAGACCCATCGCAAAAGGGCTTATTCGCGGAGTGGCCGCAACGGCAAAGCGCCACGGCGGTCCGCCCGCCGAGGCCGTACGGCTTTCCTTCCATGTCGACGAGTTCGACTTCCCCTTCGACGCGCAAAGGGCCGTCATTGCGGACGGTGATTTTTGTTGGTGGCATT
>Ga0070766_10000755_pt1 | contig 14845 bp, 9 predicted proteins | sample HubBroMetageWFT6_FD_69782 | JGI IMG/M metagenome (GOLD analysis project Ga0070766, IMG submission 69782) | Warmed and freeze-thawed soil microbial communities from the Hubbard Brook experimental Forest, New Hampshire - Hubbard Brook CCASE Soil... | ecosystem: Environmental > Terrestrial > Soil >...
GGCAGCGCCTTTCGGCGGGCGCTGGACGAGGCGTTGCAGCAGATGCAGGAGTTTCTGGAACTCTAGCACGCGCAGTTACTTCATATAAATAGACGACGGAGCGATTAAACATGGACCCTCGATGCAGGAGGAGTTCATGTTCAAAGTTTTATATCGTTGCAATCGGACTATCGAAGGTCATACCAACGGCCGTGGTGAGTGCGGCACCCGGCGAAAACCCCAGCGCCATGATTTTGGGTCCTTCTTCCAGAATGAGGTCCCAACAAACTTCTAATGAACTCTGCATAACTTTTTAGTACCCTCTCTGCGACACTAAATCTGGCTGTTGAAGGGTCCACATCCGTCTTGGGTAGGCAAAGATATCGCTCAACGCGTTTCTCGCGTTTTTGCATACTCGGCACTGACTTCATGATCTATCCGTTATTTCAGTGGACCTACGGCGTCCACCATGACGCATTCTGAAGACAGCCCGATCCGAATGCACGCGGAAGACGCTTTTCACAACAGCGAGGAGCGAATCCACCTCATACTCGAATCCGCCACGGAAGCGATCTGTGGCTGCGATTCAGAAGGTATTTGTATTTTCTCAAGTCCTTCGGCGGCGCGCATGCTCAGATACAACGATCCCGCGGAATTAGTCGGGAAGAACATGCATGCGATGCAGCACCATACCCGAAAGGATGGCAGCCCATATCCAATTGAAGAATGCCCAATTTATATAGGCTTTCAAAAAGGCGAGGGCGTCCACAGAGACGATGAGATTTTTTGGAGAAGGGATGGCACGAGCTTCCCCGTAGAGTATTGGTCTCATACTGTCGTTCGGGAAGGTAGGACCCTGGGCGCGGTGATAACGTTTATCGATATCACCGAGCGGAAACAGGTGGAAGAGGCGCTCCGTAATAGCGAAAGGGAATTTCGCACCATTATCGAAGCAATTCCGGCTTTCGTCGTGAGCGCTCGGCCTGATGGCTCCGTGGATTTCCTAAGTCAAAGTTTGTTGGATTACACGGGCCTCTCCAGGGAGCAGTGGCTGGGTTGGGGCTGGAGAAACATAGCCCATCCCGAAGATGTCGACAGGGCAGTGAACAAGTGGCTGGTGGCGTTGGCGGGTGGAGAACCTCTCGAGGTAGAAGTACGCTATCGGCGGGCGGACGGGAAATATCGCTGGTACCTGGGCCGCCAAGTGCCGCTGCGCGACGATAAGGGAAACATCGTTAAGTGGTATGGGACGCTCCACGACATCGACGACCGAAAACGGGCGGAAGAGGCGCTTCGTAAGAGTGAAGAGCGGAACCGCAGCCTGCTGCAGATCAACAATGCGATTATTACGAACCTGACCCAGCAGGCCCTCCTGCACTCTATTTCCGAGGCCTTGCTGCGTGTCATCTCCTTCGACCGGTGCGCCATTACTCTTTATCAGCCGGAGAGAGATACTTTCCGCTTCCTCGCCGTGGAGGGAGACCTGCACTCGGACTACTTCCGATCGGGGCTGGAGGACAGCCGCAACGAGACCTGCGTCTGCTGGGCGTTCGACCATCAGCGGCCTCTCCTGCGCCGCGATCTTGAAAAAGAGGGGCAGTATGCCAATGAGCGCCGCCTTGTCGCAGAGGGCATCCAGTCGATGTGCGTCTTGCCGCTGGTTTTCCAGGGAAAGTCTATCGGCACGCTCAGCTTGGTAAGCCGGGAAAGGGATCGCTATTCGGAGGAGGACGCCGTTTTCTTGCAGGAAGTGGCGAACCAGGTGGTATTGGCGGTTCAGAATATGCAGTCCTACCAGGAAATTGAGAGCCTGAAGGCCAGGTTGGAGAAGGAAAACGTTTATCTCCGGGAGGAACTGCGCACGGAGCACAATTTCGAAGAGATCGTGGGCAATAGTCCAGCAGTGCTCAGGGCGCTCGGCGCCGTCGATCAAGTCGCTCCTACCGATGCGACCGTGCTCATTTACGGGGAAACGGGGACGGGGAAAGAACTCGTGGCGCGCGCGATCCACAACCGCAGCGCCCGCAATGGCCGTGCCCTGGTGAACGTGAACTGTAGTGCCATCTCGGCTGGTCTGGTGGAGAGCGAACTGTTTGGCCATATGAAGGGAGCCTTCACAGGGGCGCTCGAGCGGCGCATCGGGCGCTTCGAGCTTGCCCACGGCGGCACGATCTTCCTGGACGAGATCGGGGAACTGAGCTTGGAGACGCAAGTGAAGCTGCTCCGCGTTCTGCAAGAACACGAGTTTGAGCCGGTAGGGAGCAGCCACCCTGTGCGGGTGGACGTGCGCGTGATTGCGGCCACGAACCGCAACCTCCGTGAAGCAATGCAGGCGGGCCTGTTCCGCTCAGACCTCTTTTACCGCCTCAACGTTTTTCCCATCGAGCTTCCCCCATTGCGAGAACGCCGCTCCGACATTCCCCAGCTAGTGGCTTTCTCCCTATCCCGGTTCTGCAAGCGGTTAGGGAAGAAGATCGACGGAGTTTCACGGGAATCGATGGAGAAATTGATGAACTATCCATGGCCCGGAAACATTCGTGAGCTGCAGAACGTAATTGAGCGGGCGGTTATCTTATCGGTGGATCCGACACTACGGCTGGACCGCGACCTTATGCCAGTCGCCGCCTCTACGAAACGCCTGGAGACTCCTGAGATAGATGCTGCAGAGCAGCGGCAGGCTGACCTCAAGTCTCGAAACTCACTCCTAACCCTGGAGGAGGTAGACCGAAACCATATCCTCACCGCCCTGCAACATGCCGGTGGAGTGGTTGATGGTCCAAAAGGCGCGGCGAGGATCTTGAACCTTCATCCAAACACGCTTCGCCACCGGATGGCTAAGCTCGGCATTAAGGGATCTCGCCACCGCCCATCGTAGTTCGTCCAACACCAACTCGCCCCGATTACCAAATGTGGTGGCTCCCCCCTCAGTCCAGCACCGTGGAGGAAGCAGCCGTCGGCGCATCCTGGGAGCCGAAGCGCGAACAGATGGCGGCAACCTATTGATTTAGATAAACCATTGGCTCGGGCGGTCTCGGAGGCTCACAGGAGATCGCTTCAAACATGGCCTGATTTTGCGAAGGGCACGTCAATTGCTTTATAGCAAGTCCAGAGGAGATCGGGTGAACCGCGATGCTGAGGATCACGGTAGTTGAATCGTCACGGAGTGCAGTGACCCTTCGGGTAGAAGGTCGAATAACGGGTTCCTCGGTCCAGGAGCTCCGCACAGCATGCGCTGTGCATGCTTCCGGCGGTGAGGTTCGGTTGTCCCTCGAACTGGCGGACGTTTCATTCGCCGATGCCGCGGGGATACTACTCCTCAAAGAACTGGGGAATCGGGGTGTAGGTCTTAAGCGCGCTAACCCGTTTATGGCCGAACAGCTCAAAGAGGGGGCATCCTTTGAAGAAATCTAGAGTCACAAAGTATTTCATGCTGAAGCCGGAAGGGGTCCTTCCTCTCTGAACTTCGGCACATCGCGGAAGGGAGAGAGTTTCAATGCTGAAGCAAGCTGTATCTAGGAGGCGGTTGTTGTCGGCTGGATCTTTGCGGAATAGGCCATGGGATCTTCCAATTCTGGAGCCGCTTTCCGCCGTAAGCAGGATGGTCGCTTTCGTTTCCCACGATCTTCGGCATCCCTTGACCGCCATCCTTGCAAATGCGGAATTTCTCACCCGGTCCGATATCAGCGAGATGCAAAGAAGCGATACGTACCAGGAAATTCGTTGGGCCATCGACCGGATGAATGAGATGGTCTCCTCATTGTTGGAGTGCTCCAAGGGTCGTGACACTCTTCGGCCTGCCGCCCGAAACATCGTCGACACAGTCGAGCACGCGATTCGGATGACAAGTGTGAGACAGGAGTTCCCGCGCATCACCATCAAGCATCATCATGAAGGCTTGGCCGTGGGCTGGTTCGATTCCAGCCGCCTCGAACGGGTGGTCGCCAACCTCGCCCTGAATGCTTGCGAGGCGGTTTCTCCGGACTCCGGGCAGATCGTCATAACCACGACCGGAAATCGAGCCTGCTTGCAAATTGGCGTCTGGGATAACGGCCCCGGCATCCCCCCGACGATTCAGGACTCCGTTTTTCAGCCCTTTGTGAGCTGCGGGAAGGCCCGGGGCAACGGACTGGGTCTCGCGATCGCGAAGAAAATTGTCGAGGATCATGGCGGCGTGATCTGCCTTGATGGGAAGTGTGAGACCGGAACTTTATTCAAGATCACCATTCCCTTCGCGAACGACTGCGATACCACTGTGGTACGCAATAATTCCCTCCAGCTCCCATCCGACACGATCACCAGCTCTGAGGAGGAGGTCCCATGAAGACACATGGACACAGGATAGCCCCGAAGCCCCACTTAACTGTGTGAAACACGAAAGCTTGTCCTTCGATGGATTGAAGATCGCTTACCGTGAGGCTGGCGATGCTGCCCAGCCCAAGGCTGGTCCTTCTGCATGGCTTTCCAGCCTATTCGCATCAACATCGCAACCTGATACCGCGCTGGCGACCGCTTTCACGTGATCTCGCCTGACTATCCGGGATTTGGCAAGAGTGACATGCCGGGCCCCGCGACTTTCGCTTACTTTCGACAAACTGTCGGAAGCGACAGAGCGGTTTCTGAAGGAGAAAGGCTTTGAGCGGTACGGTTTGTTTGTCCAGGATTACGGAGCGCCGGAGGGCTTCAGGACTCACCCGCAGGCCCGAAACGCATCTGCGAACTTTTGCCGTGCCGTCTGTCGCGCGGCCGGCCACACGATGCGCACGCGTAGGACCGCGGTAACCCTCGTAGGGAGGCCTCAATGCTCAAGCAAAATCATCTTCCGCATTTTGAGCAGGCTGTCTTACCGCATCTTGACGCCGCCTACAACCTCGCGCGCTGGCTGATACACAATGAGCAGGACGCCCAGCACGTTGCCCAGGAAGCGTACTTACGCGCTTTCCGATTTTTTCCCGGTTTCCGCGGCGGCGATGCACGTGCATGGCTCATGAAAATTGTCCGCAATACTTGCTATACCTGGTTGCACGTAAATCGGCCACTGCAAGGCGCCACGGAATTTGACGACAACATTCTCCCTGCCGATTCTAGCGCTCCCAATCCTGAAGAAGTCGTATTCCAAAACGAAGACGGCGCTCTAGTGCGTAGGGCGCTAGAGAAGTTGCCGGTGAATTATCGCGAAGTCCTCATTCTTCACGAACTCGAGGGGATGTCCTACAGAGAGATCGCAGATATCACCGGCATGCCCGCAGGCACAGTGATGTCGAGCTTGTCTCGCGCGCGCGGCCGGCTTCGTCAGATTCTGACAGGTCTCATGAGCGGAGATTCCGTGGCAAGTTCACGGCGAATAGCAGCTGCGAACGCATGAGTACGTGAAGGTGGATGACCAGCGATTCGCGGATTCCAAATTAGGGCAACTGCTTGGCAGATTCAGAGATGGGAGCAAGGTTATGAATCAGTGTTTATCAACATGTTTGCTTTTCGGCGCTCTTTTGTCGTTGCCGCTCACGGCCGGCGGGCAAAACACCAACTCAACAACGGCGCGAAGAAGCATTATCAACGGGCCATCATTCCAGACGGAGGACCCGACTGAAATCGTGCCGCCGAGAACTGCTCACAAAAACCGGATGCATATCCCTTAATGCCGCCTCTTGCCGCCTCGTTTTTTTGGGCCTTCCGTCAAATCGGGAAGATATGGCGTAAGCGTGTGGGAGTCGAACGCAAATCTTAGACTCCCAACTCACGGCAATGATGATGTTGCAGCTTCCGCCAGGTTCCCATTGGAGTCAACCGGAGTCAGAACGGCCCCGGATTAGAAGCGGCAATCGGCGGGTGTAGACTGTGTTTCTATGAAGACACTCTTCAGCTTAACGTTGTTTGCCTTCTTGATTGGATTGACCATTCTTTGTTGTTTTGCTCTCTGGATCATGGCCACGACTGCCCCTAGCGCCACCACGGCAGCCAGCGCCACGACAGCTACTAACGTGATGAATGTGGAGGGACGAGACTTGATTTCCGGAGCTTTTTCTGGCAACCGCGCGAATTCGGGGAACATTACGGAGAACTCGGGCAACAACCAAAATACCGACTGTGTCTACAACAACGTACTCTACGTCGGACCCTCCGGATGCTTTACGGGCTCCGACATCGGCGCGCAGGTCAACGCAGCCTATGCGGCCCTTCCTTCGACCGGAGGGGTCATCTTCATTGCGCCCCAAACGGGTGGAACCTGCTACAGCTATTCGACACCAATTGTGCTCAACACTGCGGGGAAATACGTTCGCCTCCAGGGCCTGGGCACGGTGACGGCGACCTCTTCAGCCATGAGCGGTACTTGCCTTAATTACACGCCAAGGACAGCAACGGCTGCCATCATGCTTGATTATGTGCCGGCTGCAGCTACGAATCCTCCCACAGGACACGGACTCCGGGACATCGGACTCATCAACAATCAATGCATTACTACCGGAGGATGTGGAAGCTCAGCAACGGGCATCCGGGTGGGAAACACCAATGCCGGGGACTACGACTCGGTAATGGAAAATGTTGCGGTCTACGGATTCGCGACGGGCTACGTCAACACAAACAACTTGGCCGTCAACACCAACTGGGTTAACCCCATGTTTCAGGCGAACGCGCTTGCCTTTCAGTACGCCAGCGTTACCGAGAAGTTTGTGAATGGCGTCATTGCGGGAAACGGGCAGATAGTTCAGTCGACGACGAATCAGACCCCGGAACTCTACTTCACCAACGTCAACACTTTCAACAATGCGAACAATGCGAAGGGAGCCTTCGATTTCACGCGGTCGAGCACCGGCCCCGGCAATCTGCATCTTATGAATGTTCATCAGGAAAACAGCCAATCAACGGCTGCGCATTACATCTCTGGAAACGTCAACGTGAATATGGTTGGCGGCGTCATTGAGGATGATAACTCAACCGGAATTGGAGACTTCATGGTTTCGGTCTGTAGCGGCGGCCAATGTCTCGTGCGAGTCCTGGGAACGATCATCCTTTCTCCGCGAGCCTATACCAACGTTTTTCTTATGGCTTCCAATGCCCGAGGAGTCATACAAGCCACAAATGGAAGCCCAGGCACTTTGACCAGCAGCATGTTTGTCGGCGGGGCGGACGTGGCCAACACGACGCAGATGATTACCCCGCTGGGCACTTCGAATGCGGCATACAACTGGACGTATGAAAGCCCTCAAAGGATTCCTCTTCTGAATCAGGTTGTCCCTTCTCAATTTGCTGGCGTATCCGCATGTTCTGGCGGAATCAAGACCATCAATCTTGCACTCATTCCAACATTCACTTCGCAGCCAGCTATTCTCGTGTTCGATGAGACGACGGCAGGTGGCGCGAAGCTATCGGCTAAAAGCAAGAGCGGATTCACAGTCTCTTGCACGGGAACGACGGATAGGTTCGATTGGATGGTGGTGGGGAATCCGAATTGACAAATGATTCGACCAGGTCGATGCCGGATTTGGCGCCCTCGGGCGCTCCTCCCAACAGTGCAGCGGAGGACTCGGAGACAACTGAACGACGCGCCCATAAGCGATCAACCTCGACTGAGGCTTAAGTGAACAACGATAAGTCATGACAAACTGCCTCGCGTGCGGTAACTTGGTGCTATGGAAACGGTGGATGTAAAGTTGCCGTCGGAACTTCTGAGAGTCGCAAATTTGGAGGGGAGCAGCCTCTCCCAGGATGCCGCTCGATTGCTAGCGCTCGAACTTTATCGTGAGGATAAGGTCTCGCTCGGACGCGCTGCTGAGCTATGCCAGACGCCGTTGGCGGCCTTCATGGATTTTGCGGCGATGCACGGTGTCCCCCCGCTACGCTACAGCTTTGAGGACCTGGAAGAAGAACGCCAGACCGCTGACCGTCTCAAAGCGTGACCGTCGTAGCAGATTCATCGCCGCTTGTTATTCTGACCAAGCTTGGATGCTTTGACCTCCTCAATCGACTTTTTCCACGTCTTTGCATCTCCACCGAAGTTCATTACGAAGTTGTCATCACTGGTTTTGGACTACCAGGAGCAATCGGAGGTTTCGAAGGCAGAATGGATTGAAGTTAAGGCAGTTCAGAATCCAGCCGGTCTGTATTCGGCCCAACGAAAATATGGCCTGGGTCCGGGTGAGATGAGCACAATTCTCCTGGCGAAAGAGCTCGGTGCGAATCCTGTGTTGCTCGACGATTACAGGGCGCGCAAATTGGCGAAGGTAGAAGGCCTCGAAATTCTGGGCACGGTCGGTTTGCTTGAAGCCTTTTACTTACGGCGCTATTTGACCGACCTTCGGAGCGCCCTTCAGCAACTCCTGATGCGCAACGTCTATATCGATCAGCGGCTGCTTGACCGTCGCCTGCGAGCCCTGGGGCTTCCCCCGCTCTAAGCTCGCCCCGGTGGAGGGTTTGCGCAATCCTACAGGGGGTCAATAGTGCCGCCACTGTTCGAGCGGCACATAATACACACGAAACAAACCGTAACAACCTTTCCTGAAACCCGTGCAACTAACGTAACAATTGGTGTTGGTGCGCATCCCGCTCAGGGGGGTGGGGGCGATGCGAACAAACATCCCACGAGTGGCTCTCTTGCTGTTTCTGTCTGCTTTTTCATTTCCATTCTTTGCAAATGGCCAAGGGCCCGACGCTCCTCCTTCCATCGTCGCAAACGAAGCCGGGGCGCGTCTCGCGTTGAAAGAAAAGAATTCCGTCTTCTCCATCGATCTCTCGGCAAACGCCCTCAAATCCCCTCACGCCACGCTGGTCGCTAAGATTCTGAGTCCCGCTGACAAACTGCTAGCCGAAGCTTCTGTTTCCGTGCACCTCAGTTCTACCCCGCAACGGGCTGAGGTTCCGCTTACCTGGATCCCCGTGAACGGCCTCCCAGACGCCTCGAGTTCCCGCCTTTTTTACGAAGTCAGGCTTGAAGGAAGCTCCGCGCCTGTAACCTCCGGAATTCTTTCGCCCTATGCGCTGATCCCTGACCTGTTTGAGCTTCGCTTTCTAGGGCTCGATGCGATCGGCATGGGCCACACTTACGTTGCTCGCGTCTGGGCCACACGCCCCGATTCCGACAAACCCGTCCCCGGCGTGTCTCTCACCGCCTCGTTCGGCGATGAAGACGAGGACACTCCAAAAGGTATGAAAGCTCAGGCCCGAACCAATTCCCGTGGCGAAGCGCTGCTAACGTTCCATCTTCCCGAAATGCCGGGCGCACCCGATGACCAACAGGTGGATCTTGAAATCCGGGGCACTCGTGGCAATTTCTGGAATTCCCTGGCCGCTACCCTCCACTACTGGCGCCGCGCCGCTGTTTTGCTTTCTACCGACAAGCCTCTCTACCAGCCCGACCAAACCCTGCACATGCGCGCCCTCGTTCTCGACGACCAGCGCCGCGCCTGGGCCAAGCATCCTCTGCGCTTCGTCGTCCGCGATCCCGACGAAGCCGTCATCTTCTCCACCGACGCGGAAACTTCCCGCTTCGGCATTGTTTCTGCCGATTGGACCATTCCGCCCTCCCAGAAACTAGGCAGCTACCGCGTCTCCGCCGACATTACCGGAGACGCCGACAGCAGGGAGTTGCAAGGAAACCAACTCATCCGCATTTCCCGATACGAACTTCCCACGTTCACGGTGAACGCCGTCGCAAACCAGCCCTTCTATCTCCCGGGCCAGAACGCTGATCTGACCGTCAGCGCTAACTACATGTTTGGCAAGCCAGTTCTTCGTGGCCACGTGCGCATCGTCCGCGAAGCTCACCGTGAATGGAACTATCGTGAACAGAAATGGGAAGCCGAGGAGGGGCAGGCTCAGGAAGGCGAACTCGACGCCAAGAACGAGTTCCGCGCTACGCTCAATCTCTCCAAAGACCACCCCGACCTCGAGGATACCGACTGGAAGCGCTTCGAAGATCTTCGTTATGCCGCTTACGTGACCGACGCCTCCTCCAAGCGCACCCAGGAGCGCCACTTCGACGTGCGCATCTCTCGCGACGCGATCCATCTTTATGTGCTGAATATTGGCGGAGCGCTGCCGATTGGCCTTCGGCCTGTGTTTTACCTTTCAAGCTCTTTCGCGGACGGAACGCCCGCTGCCGCTGACGTTCTCGTCAACCTGTATACACAAGATCCCTCTGACACCACCTCGTTAAAACAGCCGGCCCAGCCTTTTGCCACGGCGCACGTCCGCACTAATCGTTACGGCATCGGCCGCGTCCGTTTCTCGGAGCCCCTCCGAAAGGAAAAAGATCGGGATAGGGATAAGGATGTCGAGCGCATCTACGCTGCCCTGGAAGCCAAAACCCTCGACGGCCGCACCGGCCACCACCTCGAATCCTATTCGTTGCAAGAAGACCCCGCTCTTCGTATCACTCCGGAAAAAGCAATTTTGAAGCCCGACGATCCCATCGAAGCTGAACTCGAATCTTCCGTGCCACAGCCACGCGTCCGCGTTGAAGTTGTGCAAACCGACACGCAGACTATCCTGGCGTCCCAGGAAGTTAACCTTTCTCATGCCTCGACGCACGTCACTTTCCTGCCGGACAAACTGTACACCGGCACGATTGTACTCGCCGTCTATCCCCTCAACATTGAGACTGAGTCTTACTCCATGTATTCGCGGATAGCGGCAGCTTCCGTTCTGTTTCCCAAGCCAACGAATCTTCGACTGGATGTCAAACCGGTGAAGTCGACTTATCGCCCCGGTGAAGCGGCAACCGTGAATCTCCACGTGCGCGGCCCAGAAGGCGAACCCGCCGAGGGTGCGCTCGGACTGCTCGTTTACGATCAGGCGCTTGAAGAGCTAGCTCGCACCGAAGCTAGCCTCTTCACCAGGGGGTACGAAAGCATCGATCCGCGCCTTGGCTTCCGTTCTTTCGAGGAGGATAACGACTCCATCGCCGGAATCTCCGTAAAGCAACTTCTCAATCGAGCCCCTGATGCTGCTGTTCCTCCCGACCTCGAACTCTTAGCTCAGGCTCTGCTCTTCAACCGCAGCGGCGCGCCTTTGCGACTGGAGTCCTCCGATACTCCGCTCTACCTCAATCAGGTCTTTCAGAAGCAGATTCACGCCTCTCTCGATCCTATTGCCAAACTCTTGCAAGAGCATTTCTCCAATAAAGGCCATTTCCCGAAGAATGAAGCGGAGTATGCGAGTTTCCTAAAGGACGAAGGCGATGATGCCTCCACCCTGAGAGATCCATGGGGACAACCCTTCCACCCCCGGCGTACCTATCAGTGGATGAATGAAGTTTTCGAATTTAACAGCGCAGGTCCTGACAAAAGTCTCAAAACCGCCGACGATTTCACCGCAATGAGCCTCTCGCGGCCCTTCTTCGAGTTCGACGCCAAGCGCCTGCGCGCGGTTATCGATGCATATCACGCACACACCGGCGGTTACATTTGTGACCAGGCCACCCTCGAAGCTGCCTTCGCACAGGAGCGCACTTCACTTTCCAGTTTCATCGATCCCTGGGGCACGCCTTACCACTTCCTGTTCGAAATCGACCGCGACAACTACACCATCAAGGTGCTCAGCGCTGGCCCAGACAAACGCTTTCGTTCCGGCCCAAATGATCCGACCGGCGATTGGGACGATTTGCAGGTCTCCGTTCAAAACATGCCCTACTTTCGTGAGACCGCCCAGCGCATTTCCGATGCTCTCTTTGAAAATGCAAAATCCTCCGCCCATTTCCCGGAAACCGAAGAGGAATTCCGCAAAGTGATGGCCGATCACGCGATCGACTGGAATGCTCTCCGCGATCCGTGGGGCCGCCCGTACCGCGTGGTCCCTACGGTGGAAATGGGCTACGCCGACAAGATCACACTGCGCGCCTACGGACAGGATGCAGTCACTTCACAAACTCCGGTTACGCGCACCACGAAGGGCATCAGCATCGTCAGTGATGGCCTGGACCTCACCCCTAATACGTCAGATGACTTCGTCCTAGCCAAATTCGCCTCACCCTTCCTCGAGGAACCGGGCAATCCCACAGGCAAGCCCGCCACTCCGCAGAAACTCCAGCCCATCTACAGCGGCAACTCGGGTGCGGTCCGTATCTTCGTTCAGGATCCCACCGGTGCAGTAATCCCCAACACGAAGATCACTCTCACCAACGAAGCTACGGGAGTCGCCTACGAGGGAACCTCCAACGATCAGGGACTCTGCCTGCTCTCCAATCTTCCTCCGGGCACCTACCGGGTCTTGGTCGAAAGCCCCGGTTTTCGCTCTTATGTTCTGACCAGCGTTCCAGTGCTGTCTAGCAATGTTACCGATGTCGAGGTCAAACTAAACGTTGGTGCTGCCACGGAGACAGTCGAAGTCTCGGCTGAGAATGTCCAGGTCCAGACCGAATCGTCCTCTGTCGCAGTTCTTGCGGGAAAGGTAGGCCTCACCACCAAATCGGGGGCCGCTTCCGGTCAAATCAACATCCCCCTGGCCACGCCTCGTCTCCGCCAATATTTTCCTGAAACACTTCTCTGGCAGCCCGAAATTCACACCGATCGCGCCGGCCACTCCACGGTCAAGGTTCCTCTCGCTGACAGCATCACGACCTGGAAAGTTTCCGTCATCGCCTCCACTCTAGATGGACATATCGCCACGGGTTCTACAGACATCCGCGCTTTTCTTCCCTTCTTCGCTGAGCTCGAACCTCCTAAAGTCCTCACCGTTGGCGACGAAATCCATTTGCCTGTGACCGTGCGCAATTATCTCGATAAGCCGCAATCCGTCTCGCTCGACTGGGCCGCAGAGCCGTGGTCCCAGACCCTCTCCCCGCGCACGGTCCAACTCAGCGTTCCCGCCGGAGACTACGCCGAGCAGACTTTTTCCTTCCGCGCCACAGCGCCCACGAAGGACGCCAAGCAGCGCCTTAGCGCTTTCAACGGTTCCTCGGCAAACGATAGCGACGCCATCGAAAAGAAACTCCGAATCCATGCTGACGGCCAGCAACGCCTCGCCCAGTCCAGTTCCATCTTCCTTGGAAGCACCTCGCTTTCGATTGAGGTCCCGGCGAGCGCTCTTCCTGGATCGGTCGAAGCCGAGTTGGTTCTCTATCCCAATCTGATCGCACACGTGAGCGACGCGATCGAAGGAATCATGGAGCGACCCTATGGCTGTGCTGAGCAAACCATCTCCTCGGCTTATCCCAGCCTGCTCTGGCTACAGCTTCAAAACTCCCAGCATTTCCCTTCCTCTCCACTCGATGCCCGAGCGCGCCATTACCTTAAGCTGGCCTACGCGAAATTGCTGCGCTACCGCGAACCCGCCGGCGGCTTCTCCCTGTGGGGCAAGGGCGAACCGGAAATTCCTGTGTCGGCGTACGCTCTTCGCTTCCTGACGGAGGCTTCGGAATTCACAGAAGTGGATCCAGACATCATTGTTGCCACGCGCCGCTGGTTGCTGCAGCAGGCCACCCCGCAGGGCGCCTGGATGGAGAAAGATTCAAAAGGCAAATTCCTGGAGAATTCTGCACTTTACGAGACGGCCTATGTAGTCGAAGTCCTCGCGCGTGATCTTCAACATCCTAACCCCAAGGACAAGGACATCGAAGTTGAGCGCCAAGCGATACACAAGGCGATCGAGTACTTCGCGAAATCCAGTCACGCCAATTCCGACCCTTACGACATCGCGCTCATTGCACTCGCCAAGCTCGCCGCAACTGAAGACGCGTCCCAAGAGATCGCTACGCTCTTCTCTCTCGAACACTCCGAAGGTGAAGCCAGCTACTGGGACCTTCAGCGCAACACCATCTTTCATGGTTGGGGATACACTGGCCGAATCGAAACGACGGCACTCGTCCTCGATGCCCTGGCCATCGCCAAACAGCAAAGTCATTCTTCGACTGAGCTTGATCGCTTCCTCAACCGGGGGACTCTCTTCCTGCTGGCGAACAAGGATCAGTACGGCGTGTGGTACTCCACACAGGCGACGGTTGACGTTCTGCAAACGTTGATCCAGCAATTGGGCCCCACCACCACTGTCGACTCATCCCGCTCGCCCATGCTCATCTTCGTCGACGGAAAATCCGGCCCACAATTTTCGGCTTCAGCAGATATCCGCCTACTCACACCACAACGCGCCGACCTCACACAATTCCTCTCGCCGGGAAAGCACAGCATCGAGATTCGTGGCGGCCCGTCCACCCACGCCAGCGCATATGTCAACGCGACCTACTACCTGCCTTGGACTGATTCCGCCGTGACCACCTCTTCCCTTCGTAGCGGTAACGTGGAGTCTTTGCGGTACTCAGTCCAGTTCGACCGCCCCACGGCTTCTCCTGGCGATTCCATTCGTTGCACCGTTCATGCTGAGCGCGTCGGTTTTCGCGGCTACGGCATGATGCTGGCTGAAGTCGGCTTGCCTCCGGGCGCGGACGTAGATCGCGCTTCCCTGGACTCCGCCGTCGCTGATTCTGGCGGGGACCTGCAAAGCTATGAAGTTCAACCTGATCGCGTGGTCTTCTATCTCTGGCCGCATGCCGGTGGCACGACGTTTTCCTTTTCCCTGCAGGCCCGATTCCCGATGACAGCACAGTCTTCAGAGTCCATCCTCTACGATTATTACAATCCGGAAGCGCGAGCCTCTTTGCCGCCCGCTCGTTTTGTAGTGAATTGAAGCGCAAGGGTCTGGTGAGGACTTGGAACTTTGCCCAGAGGCGCGGGCGGATTCTGATCGGTACCAACGGTTTGTACCGGGGTAGAGATTGAAAGTACGCAGAGTATGGCGAGGCTGGTCGTGAAGCGCTTGCAATAAGTTCAGAACTCCTGACATGGGTTGTCGGTAGCCTGTCCGCTTTTTTGCTTCAAGTCAGGAGAGTGCGACCAGCGACCACATAACGCATTTGCAGCTGAGTGCCCGGGAATGGCGT
>Ga0070766_10000756_pt1 | contig 14833 bp, 10 predicted proteins | sample HubBroMetageWFT6_FD_69782 | JGI IMG/M metagenome (GOLD analysis project Ga0070766, IMG submission 69782) | Warmed and freeze-thawed soil microbial communities from the Hubbard Brook experimental Forest, New Hampshire - Hubbard Brook CCASE Soil... | ecosystem: Environmental > Terrestrial > Soil...
GTTCCTCTTCGGTCAAATCGCGATCGGAGGCACCGTTTTCGTCGCGGTTGCACGCATGCTGGGCGTCGAAGAACTGGAACTGGCATGGCGCACGATCGTCGCAAAGTTCGAACGGAACGTCATGAGCCCACCGGAAAACCGCGAAGCGCCGATCGCCTAACGGAACCCCCGATCCGGGGTTTAAGAAATTTATTGACTATGATCAATTATTTTGGAGCAGGCTGGCCATTTGGGGAACGCCAACCTTCGAAGCCCATGCTCTCGATACTCATGCCCGCTTATAACGAGGCGAGTTCGATCGCCGAAAACGTCTGCGAGACGGTGGAAACGATGCACGAGCTTGGCATCGAGTTCGAAATTATCGTCATTGATGACGGAAGTTTGGACGGCACACACGCGGCGGCCAGCAACGCCTTGCGTGCGTGGCCCGATCACGTGCGCGTCGTGCGCTGCACGCGCAACGAGGGAAAGGGCAACGCGCTAATCTGCGGTGCGGCGTATTCGCGCGGCGATTACGTGGCGTTTCTGGATGCCGACATGGATCTGCATCCCGAGCAGCTCGCAAACTTTTTTGCGATCATGAAAGCGCGCAGTGCCGATGCCGTGATCGGTTCAAAATTTCATCCGAAGTCGAAGGTCGAATATCCGCCGACGCGACGCGTGTACAGCTTCTTTTACTACATGCTGGTCCGGACGCTCTTCGGGCTGCCGGTACGAGACACGCAGACGGGCATCAAACTGTTCCGGCGCGAGGTGCTGGACCGCGTGCTCCCGCGAGTTCTCGTGAAGCGCTTTGCATTCGACCTCGAGCTTCTCGCCAACGTTCACCACTTGGGCTATCGCATCGTCGAAGCGCCCGTGATGTTGAATTTCCAACGGCTCTCCAGCCGGGTTCGGCTGCCCGCCGTTTGGAACGTCTTCGTCGATACTTTAGCGATATTCTATCGTATGCGAATTCTGCACTATTACGATCGCTCGGAGCGCCCGCCGGCGAAAATGGATTTTGCTGCAAGTTCGCACGAAATCTTCGTCCCTGTCGCGATCAGAGACTGAAACCACGTCGCCCTCGGGTTCGGCGCTGGTGCTTCTGTTACCAGGGCTCGGCGACGCGCTGGCCGCGAGCCCTATCCTACGCGGCCTGAGCGGCGACGCATGGCAGACCGACGTGATGACGTGGCAGGCCCCCGTTACCGAATACGTCCGCTCCCTCGGCATCGCAAGGGAGATCATCGAGCTGCCGCTGCGGCCGAGTGCGATGCAAATGCTGGGCCAATTCCGGCGTCTGCGCGAGCGCCGTTACGATCGCTGCATTCTGCCGTTTCCCGCGACTCGCTGGCAGTACGCGATCGTCGCCCGTGGCGCGGGGGCCGGGACGTTGTACATGCACGAATACGGCGGAGTTTCGTCCGTCATAGCCCGCACCGCGCGCGTCACGCTCGTACCGCTGCGCGGCGGTCATCGCATCGCCGAAAATCTACGCATGGCGCGGGCGCTCGGGCTGCGGCCCTGCAAGGAAGATCTCGAATACTGGGTACCGGGGACGTGGCGCAGCGAACCGATCGCCGGTACCTTGGGAATTCATCCCGGCTCCATGGCCTACAAGGGAAACGAATCTAAACGCTGGCCCTACGAGCGGTTCGTCGCATTGGCGCGCTTACAGGCCAAGCGTGGACGAAGCGTGCGCTTCTTTCTCGGGCCCCACGAGCAGAACGAAGCTTCGCGAGCCGAGGAAGATTTTCGAGGCATCGAGGGAATCAAGATCCTTCGAGAGCCGCTCGCGCTCGCCGCGCGGCGGCTAGCGGAGTGCGAGGTCTTCGTCGGCAATGATGCCGGTTTCAGCCATCTTGCGTCGGGGCTCGGCGTAAAAACCTTAGCGCTCTTCGGTATGACCAGCGAAGTTCGAGGAGTTCCGGTTGGACCAACGGTCGCGTTGCGCCCGTCGCTTTGCCCGGCCTGTCACGACGAAGGATCGCACGGGTTCGGTTGCGTGCGGCGGCTCGATTATCGCTGCATCCTGCGCGACGTCGAGTTCGACGACGTGAACCGACAGGTCGAGCGGCTCTTCGAGGTGCCTTCGGTTAATCAACGTTTAAGCTTGGAAGGCCCATTTAGACTCTACGGAAAGGTGCATCGGTGAAAGAGCAGACGGTACGAGCGCCGGCGGACATGCGTGCGCTGGCGGCCTCGTGGCCGATCCCGGGATTGTTGCGCAAGGCCTTGATTCCGGGGCTCTTTGTAGCGCTCGCGCTGTTGGTCACGTTCGGATACGGCAGCGGTGTGCAGCTCAACGACGGTCAAGCTTCACTCCATATCGATCCGCTGAAGTTTCTGTGGCAGCTGATTGGGGCCTGGAATCCGGCGCTGCACCTCGGCGTGCACACTGGATACTGGTACCCCTACGAATCGCCTTACGGGTGGGCCTACGGGGCGGCGCAGCTACTGCACGTTCCACAAGATTTCGCGCAGCATGCCATTGTTTTTGGGGTCTACCTGGCATGCCTGGCGTCGATGTACTACTGCCTGCGGCAGGTGACCCCGTGGCTCGACGACGTTTCGCGCGTCGCCGGCTCGTGCGCGTATCTCTTCAATATGTACGTCGCGCTCAATTCGCAAGCGCAGATCGTGTGGCTGCTGACGTACGCGACTCTCCCGGCGATGGTCGGGGTGACGGTGCGTGCGATCCGCGGCGATATGAATCTTTGGCACGCGGCGCTCTACATCGCGCTGCTCGTCCTGTTTGGCGCCGGCATCAACCCTCCGCTGGTCGCCATCAACGCGATCATCCTGGGGATATTCGTCGCGGTGACGATCGCGTTCGATCCCGTGCCGCGCGCTGCGGCTCGGCGGGCCTGGCCGTTTATTGCGGTGTCGTCGGTCGCCGTCATCGCGATCAATCTGTACTGGCTGGTGCCGTTTGTCGATTTCTTTCGCGATGTGTACATCAATGGCGTGCTCAGCGAGGCGCCCTCGATGCACAACGCCGCAACGTCGTTCGATAACGTGCTGCGCGGCCTCGGTCACTGGGCCACCTTCGTTTCGTTTGGAGGCCGGGCGTACTTTCCGTGGGCCGCATCCTACGCGTCGGGTTTGTTCGGGGCGCTGTTGTGGTTCGTCCCGATCGTGGCGCTTGGCGGCGTCGCATTCAAGCGCAATCAGCGCCCCGCAACGTTATTTTTTCTGATCGTTACGATCGTTTCGGTCCCAATCGTCGTGGGCTACTACCACGACGCGCTCGGCGATGCGGTCACCGAGCCGGTCTACAATCTCTTCTACCGGAGTTTCCCTGGATTTCAGATGTTTCGCTTCTCGTACAAGTGGGTCGCAGGCGTCGAGTTCGGAATCAGCGGACTCTACGCCATCGCGGCGTTCGCGATCCTCGGATCGCTGCGCGAGAAGCTGTCGGAGGCGCAGACGCAAGCGCGCGCCGGCTGGGGATGGCTCGCGCCGGCGGCCGCAGCGGCCTTCATCGCGGTGCCGATCTTCGTTTTCATACCGGTATTAATTAACAAGATGAACTACGCGGGCGCAGTGCTTCCGAGCTGGGAGTATCGGGAGAAGGCCTTGGTCGGCAACGACCAGCGCCATCGGGTCGCGCTTTTTCCGACGCAGTATCTCGAGCAGTTTGACTGGGGATCGCCCCAATTCTACATCGAGGATTCTCTCGTGGACCGTCCGATGATCTACGGATTGCTCGGGCCGGAGCCCTCCGAAGGCACCGACGTTTGGGTGCGGCGCAGCTACCGCGCGGCGCGCGAAGGATTGCCGTTTGCGACGGACATGCTGCGCGTTTTGGGCGTCGACACGATCCTGCAACGCGATGATTTCATTCCGGCAATCGACTTTAGCTCACCGGGAGAATGGCGCTTCAACACGACGACCCTGACGCACGATCTGCTGCATCGCGTGATCGGCGCGTCACCGGCGCGCTCGGACGGACCGCTGCGCGTCTATCACGTTGCGGGAGCGCTGCCGTTGGTCTATGGCGTAACCCATCCCATCGTCAGCACCGTCCCGACGTTCTCCGATGGCTACCTCGGCAATGTCGATGCGATGGCGCGAGGAAAGGCGGAGTTCGATCCGCCGAGCCGTTCGGCCGATGAGTTCTCCACGGCGCTGCAGGCGCTTTCGCCGATACTTCCGGCGTCGGCGGCACAGATTCGCGATTTGGCGGTCAACGAGGCGCTGGCCCACGGCGGAATTCGAATTCATCCGCCGTCGGCGGACGTTGGATGGACGACGCCGTTCGACGTCCGTAGTGGCGGCGTCTACGAAGTCTTTGCGCTCGAGCAGTCGCTCCTGTTTGAAAAGGCGCCCGCGCAGAACCTCGGCATCGACGGCACGTATTTTTCGCCGCAGACGGCCGACGGCGCGTGGACCGAGTACGGCCAACTGGACCTGCCGGCCGGGAGTCACTTCGTTACGGACGGTTATCCGGATCCAGACTTGGTCGTCGCGCTGGTAAGCGTGGACGATGTCAGAGCCTGGGAGGATCGCATCGTCGCGCTCGGGCGAGCGCTGCCCCGGAATCGCGCGACCCTGAGCTTGGTCTACGGGGCCAAGACGAGCCTGACGGTGCCATCCTCGGGTAACTACCGCATTCACGCAAGCGCCGTCGGCCCGTTGGGCCCCGACGGCCAGTTGCGCGCGCGCTTCGTTCCCGGTGCGGCCTATCGGGGCGCCTTCCCAGCGAACCTATCGGACACGCTGCCGTACGTTTTCGGCGCGGGCGTGATCGGAACGTCCGCGATCATGCTGCCGGCGCAGTGGTACCGTGAGGACCCGACCGTTTATCAGTGGCAGCGCGGCGATCCGACCCCCTGGTTCCTGTTTGCTCGGGATGCCCACGTGCGCGTCTTCGTTCCGGGCACGGCGCCCGTTCGGACGCGCGTGGCGATGCGGGTCAGCCGCCTGCAAGTATCGCAAACCGTGACGGTGACGACCGACGGCGCGGCCGCGCAAAACGTCGCCCTCGGCGGACCGGCGGCAGAAGCGCAGGCCTACGACACGATCGCCAAGCTCGAAGGCCCGGTGCCCGTCGTCGCGCAGTTCGGTCTCATATTGCACCCGGGATGGAACGACGTAGGCTTCCAATTCAATTCGGGCAGCGGCGAACGCGAGGACTTGGGCTCGGCGGTGATCTCGGCAGCAGTGGCCCCGGACCTAACCTTCACTCGGATCGGCGCGTCCGGCGCGTCGCAGGCACGGGTAACCGACAACCAGTTTACCGCCCTCGCGCTGGCCAAGCCGCCGTCTCTCGCGGGCGATCCTGAAATCGCCGGAACCGTCGAAAATGTCGGGAGCCGTCCGGTCTGGTTGGCCGTCGCGCTGGCGGATCGCGGAAGCGTCGCCTATCGCGTTTTTCCGATCTCACAAAACGGCGCGTTCGACATCAACGTCATGCACGCGTTTCCGAATAGTTGGAGCGATGGTTCCCAAAGCGTGGCCGGCATCTGGTTCATCACGCGCGGTACTCGTCCGAAATTCTCCGCGGTCTATTACAACCTGCACGCGATGCCGGCGCGAGATTTACGCAGGCCGCAATCGCTGACCGACCTGCCGGTTCGTGTGGACGGAAAAGTCGTCGGATCGCGGCCGGTGTTTTTGAGCGCCGGCCGGCATCTCGTCAGGAGCGCCGATCGGCAGGTCAAGATCACGCTGCTAACCGTCGATCCCGTCAATCTCCCCCGCACTCAAACCCTTGGGCTCGCGTGGCAGCGACGGTCCACGACGGCGCTCAGCGTTACCGCAAAGAGCACGGCGGATCCGTTCCTGCTCGTATTCGGTGAGGCGTACCACCCCGAGTGGCAGGCGACGCTCAACGGGAGCGAACCGCTGGCCCACGTTATGGTCGACGGCGTTTTCAACGGTTGGATCGTGCCGAGCCTTCCGGACGGCGGTGAGATCGCGCTGACGTTCTCCGGACAACGCTACTACGCGATCGCGGCGGCAATTTCGTTGATCGCACTGGTTCTGTTGATCGTGCTCGCCTGCGTACCGAAATTGTGGCCGATTCGCGCATCCGAACCGTGAGCGCGTGCGTTTGGGCGCTGGGGAAAGCCCTCGCGTACGCGATCGCTACCGCGGTCGTCGCGCTCCTGCTGGCGACCCTCCTTTCCGGAGCCGACGCGGAGCGGTTTGCGACCACTGCCTACGTGGCGACGATCGTCGCGGCACTGGTGCTGGCGATCAAGTGGTTTCTGCGGGCGGCTTCGCCGAACGCGCCGGAACGCGCACCGGGACCGATCTTTCCGGTGATCTTCACGTTTGCGGCCGGCGTTGCCGCTTTTCTCTTGCTCGGTGCGGCGCTGGTCTCGCAACCGGGAAACGAGGTGCTGGCCGCAGCGGCCTGCCTCGGCCTTATCGCGATCGCGGCTCTCGTGCGCGGCGGCGCAGTCGTCGCCCTCAACGCAAAGCTTGCCCGAGGCGATCGTCTTTTCGCGGCGACGCGCTACGCCGCCGCCGCGGCGGCTGCAGCGCTGGCCGCGAGCGCACTGTTTTCATCCCAAGGCGCCGCGGGTTTCGCAAAACTCGCGTACGTGGCGGCAGTCGTCGCGACGCTGGCTCTTGCGGCATCGCTGATCGCACCGACACGCGCGGGAGCATTCATTGAACGGACTTACCTGGCCGGTTCGGAGCTATTGAAGGACCCGGCTGGTTCGTGGGTCTTCGCGCGCACTGCCGAGTACGCCGTCGCCACGGCAGTTGCCGGTTTGATTCTTTCGGGTCTGCTGCCGCCGCCGTATGCGGAACGATTTGCGGCGACGGCCTACCTGGCAACGCTTTTCGCCGCACTCGGGATCGGCATGAGCTGGCGACTGCGCGCGTTTGCAGCGGAGCATGGCACGTGGCACGGCCGTACGCTCAACGAATACTTGCAATTTGCGGCGTTCGTCGGTGCACTCCTGGCGATCGGGTCTGCCCTGCAGTTTAGCTTCGCCGCCGAAGCGGCCGCCATCTGCGCCTGCCTATACCTGATCAGCTCTTCAATCGTCAAACGCGCCGCCTGAACCACTGATGGTACGGGCCTCTGCTATCGCGGCTGCTCTAGCGTTTGCCGCATTCGTAACGGCGAAGGGCATTCCAACGCTTCGCCACGACTGGAACTGGCCTGTGAATCGCCTGGCGATTCCGTCCTTCTTCAACGAGTCCATCGGCGGATGGATGTCAACCGGGTTCGGAACGTTCAATGCGCATCCGACGACGTATGTGATCGGGCTTCCAATTAGCCTGGGGATGTGGCTCTTGGGTCCGCTTACCGCGCTCGTTTTGCTGGCGATCGCTATCGGATATCTCTGCATGCGGGCCGCAACGGGGATCTCGCAACATTGGAACTGCGGCGGGCCGGCCGCGGTAGGAATCGGGTTGTTCGCCTTATTCAACCCGTGGGTCTACAACGAAGTCGTCGCCGGGCATCTCGTAATGGTCCTGGCTTACGCGGGCATCCTCGGCCTCTTTGCCGAGATGCTGCGCGGCTTCGAGGCGTCGCCGGTGCGGATGGCACTTTGGCTGGTGCTGGCGGAAGCGCAATTGCAATTCTTTATCGTCGCGATGCTGGCGCTCGTCATCTTCGCGTTCGTAACGAAGAAATGGTTGCCGGCGATCGCAGGTGTAGTAATCGGCCTCCCATCGGCCGTCGGGCTGATCGCGGAGCGCGGCATAATTTTGCGAATTCCGTACAGCCTCACGTGGCAGGCGAATCAATCCGTCGCGCCGGGCGCGCTGTCGGCCTTGGGTGGATATTTTCCGGGTTACGCGGACCGGCTCGGAATCGCGGCGGCCGTTGCCGTCTGGGGCATTCTCGCGCTGGCGTTCGCCGGCGTCGTCGCGCGGCGCCGCTCGCGCGCGGTCGTCGCAGCGACCGGCACCGCGGTGTTGATTTACGCGATAATCGCGGGCGTGCACGGACCACTCGCCGTTCCCTACGAGTGGGTCGTTCGGCGAATTCCCGAAAGCGCGGTCTTCCGCGAACTGTACGATTTGGCCGGAATCCTCGCCGCGTTGATCGCGGTCCTAGCGTGCTCCGGCGTGGCGGCGGTGCGGCGACTGAGCTACGTTGCGCTCGCCGCCGGCGTAGCTTTACCCGTGACGTGGTTGAGCGCGCCTCCGAGCAATCTTTGGGTTGGGGCAACATCCTATCCCCATCCGGAGATTGCGGCGCCGCCATTTACGAGGGTTGCGCTCTTGCCGGCGTTTCAACCGCTGCAATTGCGCGGCGACGGCGGCGACGGAGCCGACCCCGACGTTCACAGCTATCCCGGTGCCATCGCCGCGATCAACGAGTATTTCCCAACCTATCCCGTCGACATGGCGCTCGCGCGCTATGAGCAGAGCGGCGACGTTGCGGGGTTACGCGCGTTAGGCGTTTCGCGAGTCGTGCCGCGGACGTGGCTGATCTCGCGTTCCAACGGCCGGGTCGGGTTTGCGGCGTCGTCGCTGGCGCCGCAACGGCGACTTGCTTCCGGCGACATACGTTATGTGACAGACCCGGCGCCGCTGGTTTCGACGTGCCAAACTCCACGCGTCGTCGAGACGGCGGATACGCTGGGCGCCTGCGATGTCTTCTTCGGCGACGCCGGAGCCGGTTATCCCGCAATTGTCTCACTGCGTGCCGGCAACGACACGATCGATCCCCGAACCGGTTGGATCGATGCACGACTCGCGTTCGCCGAGGCGCCGGCGCTCGCGCAGGGCCTCGGAGGCGTGCTCACGCAATCCAACGTTTCCTATCCGGTCGATCCGGGCTCTGCGCTGCTCGCATACGTACGCGGTGCATTGATCGGTTCGGATGGGAGAACCCTCATAAAGAGCCCGGGAGGCTCGCGTTGGCTCGTGCTGCCCTCGGGCGTTACCTCCGTCATTTGTAGCGGATTGTGCGAGCTCGTGGCCGAGTCGCGCTACCTGCCGAAGGTTAATGCCAGTTCATCGGCGGGGGAGGTTTCCGCCGCACCGTTTCGCGCGATTTTGCCCTGGTTGTACGTCGTGAACGGTAGCTTCAGCACGGCGCCCCTGTTGCGCTTGAACGAACGCTACGATGCCGCCTGGACGGCGATCAGCGGGTGGCGCGTGCTGCCGCACCTTCGCGTCGACGCCGCGGTGAACGGCTGGTTTCTCGGCGAGCGGCAATCGGGTACGATAATACTGGTACAGGTAACCTCTTTCTTGCAGATGGTTGCGGAACTCTGCGGGATCGTATGCGTCCTCTGCTTGTTGAAGGCGGTGCCGCGCGAGCCGACGAAGCGCGCCCCGAGATGGTAGGCACGCAAATTCCGTTCGTCGATCTGAAGGCGCAGTTCGCGGCGTTGCATGAGGAGATCGTACCTCGTGTCATGCGCGTGATGCAGGACGGCAGCTTCGTTCTTGGACCCGACGTACGCCATTTCGAAGAAAACTTCGCGAGCTACGTGGGCGCTCCGTATTGCGTGGGTGTCGAGTCCGGAACCGCGGCTTTGCAACTCGCGATGGAGGCCCTTGGCGTCGGGCCGGGCGACGAAGTGATCATCCCCGCGAACACCTACATCGCTTCGGCCATCGCCGTGTCGGCGACCGGCGCGAAACCGGTCCTCGTCGAAATGGACGAAACTTACTTCCTCGACGCGTCGCTGCTCGAGCAGGCCGTGACGCCGCACACGAAAGCGATCATGCCCGTGCATCTCTACGGGCAAGCCGTCCCTATGGAGCCGATCTTGCGCTGTGCGCAACGCCACGACTTGCGAGTGATCGAAGACGCCAGCCAGGCGCACGGGGCGCGCTGGAACGGTAAGGTAGTCGGAAGCTTCGGCGACGCCGGATGCTTTAGTTTTTATCCGGGCAAGAATTTGGGCGCGTACGGTGATGGCGGTGCGATCGTGACCGGCGATGCGGGTCTGGCCGACGAGCTGCGCCTCATGCGCGATTTCGGCCAGCGCAAGAAGTACGAACATCTCGTCAAGGCGGGTAACTGCCGGTTGGACTCCATACAGGCCGCGGTCCTCGACGTCAAGCTCGGCCATTTGGAGCGATGGAACGAAGCGCGCCGCCGTAACGCGCGGCACTATGACGAAAAACTTTCGAAAGTCGGCATCGTACCGCCCCGACGGCTGAGCGATGAGGGACACGTTTACCATCTCTACGTGATCGAAGTGGAGAATCGAACGCACGTGCAGGACGTTCTCTCGGGGCGCGGGATTGCCACCGGCATCCACTATCCGATACCGATTCATCTGCAGCCGGCCTACGCCGACTTACAGCTTGCCGCGGGATCGTTCCCGCGCACCGAGCGCAGCGCGAAGCGCATACTTTCGCTCCCGATGTTCCCGGAGCTAACGGAAGAGCAAATCGACCGCATAGTCGGCGCAATCGAAGCCGCCGCGGACCTCGTTCACGCTTAGAAGAAGCTCAGATCGTGCCGGCGCAACTCATGGCTGCAGTAGTAGGAGCGGGCTACTGGGGCCCCAATTTGGTTCGCAACTTTCACGCCTCGGAAGAATGGCGAGTCGCTTGCATTATCGATAGCGACCCGGCGCGGCTTGCCAAATTGGCGCGACTCTATCCCCACATCGCCGTCCATTCCAGGATCGAGCAGGCGTTGGAAGATCCGCACGTCGACGCCATTGCCATCGCCACGCCACCGCGCACGCACCATACCTTGGCGGCGCAAGCGATCGAAGCCGGAAAGCACGTTTTGGTCGAAAAGCCGCTGGCCGAAAGTTACGGAGCGGCCTGCGATCTCCAAGCGCGCGCCGAACGCCGCGGCGTCCGCCTGATGGCCGATCACACGTTCCTTTACACCGGCGCGGTCGAGAAGCTCCGTGCGCTGCGCGAGGGCGGCGATCTCGGCCACGTTTACTATATCGATTCGGTTCGCGTCAACCTGGGGCTCTTCCAGGAGAGCAACGTCCTTTGGGATTTGGGGCCGCACGACGTTTCGATCATCAACTATGTCTTGGGTGAGGAGCCGAACGGCGTTTCCCTCCAGCTGGCCGCCTGCGTGCATGCCGAAACGCCGGACGTCGCCTTTCTTACCATGTGGTACCCAAGCGGATGCATCGCGCACGCTCACCTGAGCTGGCTGTCGCCCGTGAAGGTTCGCCGCACGATGATTTCGGGAAGCCGAAGAATGGCGGTCTGGGACGACGTCAATCCGAACGAGAAGATCTACATCTACGATAAGGGAGTCGTGCTGCACCCCTCCAGCAAGACGTTGCAGCAGCAGATGGTCTCGTATCGCCGCGGCGACCTCAACGTGCCGCTCGTGGACGAGCGCGAAGCCCTCGGAAAACTCGTTGACGATTTCGCAAACGCGATTCGCACCGGATCCCCAACTCGGTCGGACGGCCGTTTTGGCGCCGGCGTGGTGCGCGTCATCGAGGGCGCGCTGCGTTCGGCTGCGTCGCAGAGCGCGAGAGTCAACCTGTGACCGCTTCACCGCGCGTGCGGTTTTCGCTGATCGTTCCTACCCTAAACGAAGAGGCGCGGCTGCCCGCGCTGCTGGAATCGATTCGGCGGCAGCGCTATCCGAGCGAACTGATTGAAGTGCTCGTCGCGGACGGTGGCTCCACCGATAATACGGTCGCCATCGCGCAATCCTACGGCGCAAGCGTCGTATCGAACCCGATACGCCGCGCCGAGCCGGGTGCCGGGATGCTGATGGAGCGCGCGACCGGCGACGTAGCGGTGATTCTTGCGGCGGACAACGCGTTCAGCGGCGAATTGTTTTTGGACAGCCTGGCGCGCCCATTCGGCGATCCCGCTATCGAGGCGGCTTTCCCGGCGCTTGTAAGCACGCGAGTCGACGGGGCGACGACGCGGTATTTCAATGCCTTTAGCGACCCATTCAATCACTTCGTCTACGCCGGCGCGACGTCGCCCGTGTCGTACGACCGGACATACCGCGTGAAGCGGCGCACCGAAGATTACGTCGTGTACGACTTTCGCTCGGGGCCGACGCCTTTGCTCGCGCTGGCTCAAGCGTTTGCGGTTCGCCTGCCGTACCGAAAGCCGGTCGGAACCGACGAGGACGACGTCGCGCCGGTCGAGATGCTCATTTCGGCGGGCCGAGAAGTCGCTTTCGTCCCGCGCGCGGCGGTGGAGCATCACACCGTAGGCGGAATTGCCGATGCACTGCGCAAGTTTGGGCCGCGGTTTCGTGCGCGTTTGACCGATGCGGAGCAGCCCATGTGGGGGCGTTTGCGGACCTCGGGGCGGGCGCAGCGCTCGCGCGCCTATCTTTGGCCGTTCTATTCCGTCAGCTTCGTATTTCCGGCGGCAGCGAGTATTTTTGGATTGCTGCGCGATCGCCGTCTCGAATGGCTCTATCATCCGTTTCTGAGCGCCGCCTTCGGATTCGAGTTTTGGCGGCAAGCGACGATCGTCGCCTTTGAACGACTGCGAATCGGGCCTAGCCGTGCCCATTGACGATCGCGTCGTGCTGGGCCTTAACGTGGTGATTTTTCACCCCGACCTCGTGAATCTCTACGGCTGCAGCATCGGGGATGAGACGAAGGTCGGAGCGTTCGTCGAGATTCAGAAGAACGTCGTCATCGGAAAACGTTGCAAAATCTCGTCGCATAGTTTCATCTGCGAGGGCGTTACGATCGAAGACGAGGTCTTCGTCGGACACGGCGTGATGTTCACCAACGACGTATATCCGCGCGCGACGAACGCTGACGGGTCGCTGCAAACGCAGGCGGATTGGGAGGTCTTGCCGACCAAGGTGTGCCGCGGCGCTTCGATCGGGAGCCACGCCACCGTTCTGCCGAACCTAACCATCGGCGAGGGCGCGCTGGTGGGCGCCGGTGCCGTGGTTACCCGCGACGTCCCGCCGTTCGCGGTGGTCGCCGGTGTGCCGGCACGAGTCGTGGGGCGCAGGGAGGTTCCCTAGGCGGAGCTTGGGATCAGGTTCCCGACAGCGACGAGGCGTCGTGCGGCATCCAATGCAGCTTGAGATCGTTCACCCGGATCGATCCGGAATGATGGAAAATGAAAAAGTGGTTATCCGGGCCGACGTACACCGTATCGTTCGTGAGCGGATCGCGGCCGTAAAAGACTAACGCATTGGTTTCGGGATTGTAAACTGCCCGCCAGTGATAGCCCGACGGGAGATGCGTATAGTCGTAGGTGGCGACGGGGGCGCAGCTCGCCAGCGTGAGGACGAGGCTCGATACCAGAAGAACTTTTACGCGGGCCGTTAGTACGACCTAACGTTGCGGAGCCCCGCAGCCCTAAACGCGATTGCGACGGCAGCCGCATCCGACCCGGCACTGGGGTAAAGCACGACCGATCGGCCGTCAGTCACGGCTTGGTCGAAGTTGTCGACCTCGTCCTGCGGAATGGCAAAACCGGCGAAGTAGCTTCGCGAACCGCCGCCTCGAGAAGAAAAGGAATCGAGCTTGGCTTGACGGCCGCCGATTCCGGGAACGCCCGTACCGCCCGCATCGCCCATGATTCCCATTCCGCGCGTCATGTCGTCGGAGAGCGAGTTCGATTCCATATCGGTCGCGACGTCGACGAACACGAGTGCGGAAGATGCCGCGTCGACGGGGCTGCCGCTGACGACCTTGACCTTACTAAGATCGACCTGTTGCGCCGACAGCGCGCTCTCCAGCGCCTTCGCATCGGACTGAGGAAAGATGCCGACTACCAAGCCTTCTGCCACGCGTTCGGACTCCTTTACCGGCCTGCGCCACTAGTGGTTGTAAACTCTAATTGCGTAGCCGAGGCGTTCGACGCCTATGCCGATATTCTTTTCCGAAGCGTTGGAAAAGTTCAGCCGCATGCCGTCGTGTACGTCGCGTCCGGAATAGAAGTTGACGCCCGGCACGAAGACGACTTTGGATTCGGCGCAGATGTGCAACAGTTCGGAAGTGTCGACGCCCGGGACGGTTACCCACAAAAACATTCCGCCGCCGGGTCGCGTGAAGCTCACGCGTTCCGGCATGTGCTCGGCAAGCGCCTCCGCCATCACGCCGCGGCGCGTCGAATAGGTTGCCGCGATTCGACGAATGTGGGCGTCGAACGCCACAGCGTCGGAGGCGTATTGATGAAAGACGTACTGCGCGAACGTGCCGCTGTGCAAGTCGGCGCCCTGTTTTGCGAGCACGATCTTTTCGCGGATGTCTTCGTCCTCGATCACGAGCCACGCGATCCGCATGCCGGGGGCCATGATCTTGCTTCCCGTGCCGGAATAAATGATCGGCGCGCTCGTTTCGTACGATATCAGCGACGGCAGATCCGTGCCCTCGAACCGCAGCTCACCGTAGGGGTCGTCCTCGACGATCGGCAAACCGAAGTGCTCGCAAATGCGCACGACGCGCTCGCGACGCGGTCCCGAGAGCGTACGTCCCGTCGGGTTCTGAAAGTTCGGAACGAGATAGAGAAACTTTGGAAATGGATCGGCGCGTTCCAGGACGCGCTCGAGCGACTCGGGCAGCATGCCGTCCTCGTCGGTATCGACGGTGAGGTAGCGCGTTTGATAGGCATCGAAGGCCTGAATCGCGCCCAGGTAAGACGGATCTTCCAGCACGACGTGATCGCCCGGATCGAGAAACACCTTGCCTACCAAGTCGAGGCCTTGTTGTGAGCCGTTGACGATCGTAACGCTTTCGGCATCGAAGGACTTGCCAAAGCGCCGGGTGAGCCGTTGCGCCACCCACCGTCGCATCTCGGGAATTCCTTCGGTGACGCTGTATTGCAGCGCGGCCGGCCCGTATTGCTCCATGACGATGCGCGCTGCATCGGCGATTGCCATGGTTGGGAAGAGTTCCGGCGCCGGCAGACCGCCACCGAACGAGATGACGTCGGGTTGTTGCGTGACCTTCAGCATCTCGCGAATCGTCGAGGCCCGCAGGTGGGCCGT
>Ga0070766_10000759_pt1 | contig 14809 bp, 13 predicted proteins | sample HubBroMetageWFT6_FD_69782 | JGI IMG/M metagenome (GOLD analysis project Ga0070766, IMG submission 69782) | Warmed and freeze-thawed soil microbial communities from the Hubbard Brook experimental Forest, New Hampshire - Hubbard Brook CCASE Soil... | ecosystem: Environmental > Terrestrial > Soil...
CAGTACAGCCCCTCGAAGGCGTGGCTTGAACCGTGGCCACATAATACCCGCCAAGAAAAACATAAGCCCAAGAACAACCGACCCCAGCCACTTCCACCAGTGGTCTCCCCGCTCAAATGCGGCAACCGCCTCTAAGACGAACCCCAATGCGACCATTTCGAGGAATCCGAATACCGCAAGGTCGCCCCACGGAACACTATCTAGCATGCGCAGACCTCGTAGAATCGAGATCATCGTATGCTCTCAGGAGTGGGCGAGTCAACGTAATTGATGCCACTGTAAGTGATTGAGATTACGCCACGTAGAGTTGGTCTGGATAACTTGCATCCCGCAATCCATCTACCACGGCTCAGAGATGCGTTTGGGCGCGGGTTTCCCGGCTCAGTCAAGCGGGCCGATGACCAATCGCAATCCCAATTCCTGCTCGATCTCTCGCGCCGGGGTATGCAAAAGGTTGGCGTCAAGAACGTCGGACACCGCCCGCATGCGCTTGGGTTCGATCCGTGACGGGACCACATGCCGGTGCCTGTACCGGCTGGCACCAGATGCTGCAAGGTTCGAGTGGCTTTCGACTGAGTCGTGCCGTCTCTTCGGCATGACGGAGCATCTGAGCATCAGGCCCGAGATGCCAGCGCTTGCAAAGTGGGCAGCGTCGGGCTTCGAATGGATCAATGCGAGGCTGTCCACCGGCGGCACGATCGTGTTCTGCAATCGTCTTCGCAAGATTTCTCTGCTTGACCCAAATGACATCGGGTTCCCGAGAAAAGCCAGGGATTGCGCGGTGCTCGGCCCACTCAGGGATATTTGTCGCATCGGTCTCGACACGATAGACCGTTTGAGCCCTTGTGGGTTTTAAGCCGTGGCGCGACATCCACTCACGCTTCACCTTCCGGCTTGCACGCTCGGCCCGGTACTTCGTCAGGATCGCCTGGTTAACGGCTGAGAGGGCCGTCGCTTTCTTAGCCTGCCAACTGGTTGTCGGATACATGAGTCCTCCGGTCTGCCCCATTCCTGCGGGCGGTATGGTGTCAATCATCGGCGCGTTATTTTGCCCCGGCTGAAAACGTCTCGCCTGACGAAGATCCACCACCATGCTCCTTCTCGGAATGGTTTCGGGTTCTGAAACCTCCGTCTCGCCATCCGCTCAAAGTCCCCTTTCAGCGGAAGGCTGGAGTTCGCCTCGGCGCAGATTGGTCCTTCAAGCTGGGACTGGAAGGACCACGGGTCGGCCGGCAGAAATTCCCGGACTTGAGAGTCAAGCGACATCATGCCTCGCACAGAAAGTTGTGTTCAATTTGTGTTCAATTGATGCCACAACCCACCCAAATCGCGGGTTTGAACACGCATGAACACGGGCTAACTCGTTGAGCCTACGTTAGGATTTTGGTTTCCGAGACTGTAGCATAGAGGTCTGAAATCCGCGAGGAAACGATGAGCGACCGCAGGACAGCATCTGCCGACGAGCAGCTACGCCAGGAATTCAACCAGTGGGCCGAACAAGGCAAAGGCGAGGAAATGGAACCCCACCACATTAGCATCACCGAGCAAACGCTGGCGCTGATGGAGTTGAAGCCCGGCGATCGCGTGCTCGATCTTGGCTGTGGCGCAGGCTGGGCGAGCCGATTGATAGCCAAAGCCGTTGACGGCAAGGAACGAGCAGGACAGGTGATTGGTCTCGACGTGTCGGATGAGATGATTCGGCGCGCGCGAGCGGCTTCGACTGACTATGACAATCTGATGTTTGTGGTGGGCTCGGCACAGCAGGTTCCGTGGGAGGAGAACTTCTTCGACAAGGTGCTGTCGGTCGAGTCCTTCTACTATTACGCAGACCAGGAACGCGCATTGGCCGAATTGTTCCGCGTAATGGCGCCGAAGGGGGAGTTGTACATCCTGATCAACCTGTACCGTGACAATCATTATTCGTTGCGTTGGGTGGAGGAGTTGAAGGTTCCGGTGCAGGTGCACTCGGAGCAGGAGTACATCGAGATGCTGGAGCGCCATACGTTTGAGGATGTGCGGGCCGTGCGAGTTCCCGATCTCACGCCGACTCCCGAGGAATACAGCGGACGGTGGTTCAAGAACGCGGAGGAGTTGAGGGACTTCAAGCGCATTGGGGCGTTGCTGTTGATCGCTCGCAAGCCCGATTTCGAGTCTCCTCCTCCGGCGTATCAACTGTATTGACGCTCGGTTTACCCACATATCCCAAAATCAGGGATATGTGGGCCACTTCGTTGCAAAGCAGTGGATAGTGGTTAGCGGGTAGTGGATAGAAAAAAAAGCGGCCTCCCCATACATCGACCTGTTTCCACAATTCCGTTCGTCCCGGAATAATTTTCTGCGGCTGGGAACTTTCCAGTAGGGTTCGCGTATTTCCCTTTAAGGAGAGACGTGCCCCATGATTCGATTGGAGAACCTTTCCAAGGAATACGACGAAGTTGTTGCGGTGCGCGATCTTACCCTCGAAATTCCCGAGGGTGAGATTTATGGGCTGATCGGTCCAAACGGCGCCGGCAAAACCACCACCCTTCGAATGTGCTGCGGCCTGCTGGAGCCGACGACTGGCCGTGTGCTGGTGAACAACGTCGATGTGCACAGCGACCTGGAGTTGGCGCAGTCGCAAATCGGCTACCTCGCCGATTTTTTCTCGGTTTACGACGACCTGAAAGTTTGGGAGTACCTCGATTACTTCGCGCGGGCTTACAAGCTCGATCCGGCCGCGATTCCGGCGCGAGTAGACGAAGTGATCGAGGAGATTGGGCTGGAGGTAAAACGCGACTCCATGGTCAAAGGGTTGTCGCGCGGCATGAAGCAGCGGCTCGGCATTGGCCGCGCGGTCATTCATCGGCCGAAGTTATTGCTGCTCGACGAGCCCGCTTCGGGACTCGATCCCAAAGCACGCATCGAGTTGCGCCAGTTGCTGAAGCGGCTGCGCGATAATGGCGCGACCATCGTGGTTTCGTCGCACATCCTGCCGGATCTGGAAGACTTCAGCACCTCGATCGGTGTGATGGAGCGCGGCGTAATGTTGCGCAGCGGACGAGTCCAGGAGTTACGCGACGAGGTGGAGGCGGCTGACGCGCGCACCATCGATATTCGCTGGCTTGGACCGTCCGCCGCCATAGGTGATTTCCTGCGCGCGAATGGAATCACGCAGCATGCATTGCTGGACCGCGAGGGCGCATTCCAGTTCCGCGGAGATGACCAGGCAGTGGGCGACCTGTTGGCGGAGATGACGGCGGCGGGGATCCGGCTCACTAGCTTCCACGAAGTGAAACAGACGGTTGAGGAGCTTTACCTCAAGCTGTCGCACGGGCAGGTGATGTGATGATCGACATTAAGAACCCTGAGTTGCTGCGGTATGTGCGGTCGGAACTGCGTCCGGCGCGCGTCGCGACCATTATCGGAGGCACACTGTTCGGTGCGGTTCTGCTGGCGCTTATCGTGTCGATCAACGCCGATCACCGCTTCCTGAGCAGGGTTTCGTATTGGCGGGAAGTGTACGCAGCGGTGTTTATCGCGTCGACGGTCGTACTTGTGTTGTGGACACTGCTCAACTCGTCGCAGGCGATCGTGGGCGAGCGCACCCATCGCACTTTCGATTTCTGGCGGACGACGCGCCTGTCACCGCTGACGCTGGCGACCGGCAAATTGTTTGGCGCTCCAATCGGAGCATGGCTGCAATACGCGACGGCATTGCCGATCCTGATATTGAGCGGATTGCTGGGCGGCTATCACGTCACCACGACTATTGGGTCGTATCTGTTGCTGGCATTGTTCGATGTAGCACTGGGCAGTGTGGCCCTGTGCCTGTCAATGCGCGCACAAGACGCCCGCCGGTCGACCATGCTGACGTTCATCATCGCGCTGTCGTTCCTTCCCAACGTCAGTTTTGGCATTGGAGGGGTAGAAGCTGGAGCGGGACTTTTCAGCGCATGGAGCGCGATGAATCCCGCGCGCGGCGTGGTGGCGTGGCATGAGGGTTACCCAATGGGGGTGATGCTGTTCGGACACGCGGTTCCGTCACTACTGTTGTCGGTTGCGCTGTCACTTGCGGTAATTGCATGGTGCATGGCGGCCCTGGTGCGTTCGGTGAAGATGGAGCCCGAGCAACGCTCGCTGTTCTCACCCCTGCAAGTGGTGGGTGTATCGGCGTCGATTCTGTTGTTTGTTTACGCGGCCTACCGTCCATTTGCTTTCGGCTATGACGGAGTGGATAACCAGCACAACATGAGCGCGCTGTTCGCAAGCGGGCTTGTGGCAACTCTGTTCTGCCTGTATTTCACACTGGTATCGACGTTGTACAGTCGCGACGATTTGCGTCACGGCCTGCGAACCATGAATCCCGGGCAAATTGTTTCAAGGCTGGTGACGCCGTGGGTCGCCACCGGGATGATTGGTTTGTTTGCCGCGGCGTGGGCGCTGGTGGGATACCGTCACGCGTTCGAGGGCGTCGCTGTTCCGTGGTCCGGAGTGATTGGCACATTCCTTGTTATCACCGCATACGCGCTCCGCGATGGAATGTTCCTGCAGTGGATGATCAGCCAGCGGGTGAAGATGCCAGTGCTGAAAGGCATGGTGCTGCTGGTCTGCTACTACGTGGGAACCGCCGTGATGGCGGCGACCCTGGTGGGACCGGACCGAATGGGGCAGATGTTGCGCTGGCTCGCGCCTATCTCCAGTGATCCCGGTCGCCCGCAGGAGGTCTCGTTGTTGCTGGTGGCGGCGATGCTGGTTCCACCGTTGGCAACCGCGGCGCTGCTGGCTAGCGGCGTATTCCGCAAGATGCAGCGGGCGGCGGTGCGAGTCGCCAGCGCGGTCAACGCCTGAGAGGGCTTAGTGGCATAGAACGGTGCGATCTGGGTGCCGCACCCTTGTAACCTCTTTTACGGATAGGGTGGGGAACAGCTACGCGGACGCATCCGTCTTCGTCACCAACTCCGAGAACTTCGCCAGATCGATGTTTCCTCCGCTGACCACGCAGACAACCTTTCCCGTGCCGCATTTCCCGCTGAGTCCCGCCGCAACGGCGCAGGCTCCCGCGCCTTCGGCGATCACGTGGTTTCTCTCGGCCACCAGATGCATGGCCTGGCGGATCTCCTCCAGTGTCGAGACGATCGACCCGGCCAGCAGATGATGTGCCAGCGCCCACATCCGCGGAAAGACCGACTTGCCTCCGCATCCGTCCACCCAACTCGACTTCCAGTCGGGAAAATTCTGCGCCGAACCTGCGGCGAACGATCGTGCCAGCGGGGCAGCGGTCTCAGGTTCTGCCGCGAACACCTTCACGTTCTTGCCACGCTCTTTCATGGCCGCGGCAATGCCGCACGACAAGCCTCCACCACCGAATGCCGCGACCACGGCGTCCACGTCGGGCAGGTCTTCCAGGATTTCCAGCCCCGCCGAGGCATTGCCCGCGATAAACTCGTCGTCTTCGAAAGGATGTACAAATGTTCCGTCCATCGCCGGATGCGTGCGTTCCGCCAGTGCCGTCCAGCATTGGTCGAACGTGGCCATCACGATCTCCGCTCCCAACCGTCGCGCCGCATCGAGCTTGGCCGCCGGAGCGGTGTCCATCACGAGCACCTTGCATGGCACGCCGGCCTTGCGTGCCGCCAGCGCCACTCCCTGGGCAGCATTGCCTGCGCTGACGGTCCACACACCATGACGGCGTTGCTCCTCAGGCAGCAGCCGAACCGCGTTGTATGCTCCGCGAATCTTGAACGAGCCGATAGGTTGCAGGCACTCCAGCTTCAGGTAAATCTCGGCGGGACCTTCGTAGTTCAGCCGCACCAGAGGAGTGCGTATCGCCGCCTCGTAAACATGCTTGCGCGCATCGTCGATGAGACCCGCCGGGATGTTTCGCTGTGTCGTGTGTTCGTCGAGCGACAGATTGGTTGTCATGGAAGTCATAATAGCGTGCGGGCGCTTCAGCTACCGTACGTGGTGCTTCCGGAAGGGAATCATCACCACCGCTTCCAATTCCACCGGATCGCCGTTCTTGGTTCCGGGACGGAACTGCCAGCGCGACAGTGCGACCGCGGCGGCGTAGTCCAGTCGCGGATCGACGCTGTTCAGCACCTTGATGCCGCTTACAGTCCCGTCGGCGTGAATCACGGCGTAGAGCGTCACCGTGCCCTCGACGTTGTCGCGCATCGCGTCGGCGGGGTACGCGGGATCGACCTTCGACACGGCCACCGGGGCGGCAATCGCTATCTTGTTGTCCGACTGCTTCAACTCGGCGAAGCGCACGATCCAGCTTCCCGTGGCCGAGGTCAGGTTGGGCATGTTCAACACCAGCGAGTAGTACTTCTTGCTGCCGAACACCTGCCGCTCAACGGCGTCTTCCTCGCTGTCCGACATTGTGGGAGGCGGAGGCGCAACCGGCGGGCGGCTGACGCTGGGCACCGATGGGTTCATCGCCGCAGCGATCAGTTTCCGGTTCGCTTCCTTCTGCGCGTCGCTCGGCGACTTCCCCGGAGTGCCCGCGACCGCAGCGGTAGCCGCTCCGGGCGGCGCAGCGCCCACGCTGATGCCCGCTGGAGCGTTGCCGTTGCCGCTTCCATTACCGGAGCCGTTGCCCTTGCCGCCACCCGCCCCACCGTTAGTCGCGCCCGGAGTTCCGGTGATGTTTGGCGTTCCCGGCGCATCGGGCTTACCGCCGGGCGAAGCGTGAAACTCGCCGCTGCGGTTGCCGCTGGGCACTTCAATCGGCCCGCGCACATCCGCGGGACTCAGTCCCAGCGCGATGATCTGTCCCTGGCCTTTCGACGACTGCAGTCCCTGAATGCTCGGTTGCGCCGGCACGCCCTTGCCTGCCGTATCGGACCCCGCGCTGTCACCCAGTCCCGCCGCTCGCTGCGCCGGGATCGGCAGCTTGGGCGCCTCCACCTGCGGAGTCATCTGCGCCATATTGATTTCGCCGCGGTTCAACTTCAGCTGGTCCGGCGACAGCGGAGGCTCAACCACCGACGGCTGTGCCAGCGCCGGCATGTTGAGCTTCGACTTCATCTTCGACACGTCAGCCGTCGGTTCCACTACGGTCTGCTGCGTCAGCGTCACCTGCGTCTTCGATTTCAGCTTCGACACGTCGGCCGTAGGCTCGACGACTTGTTGCGTAAACTGCGGCAGCTTGAGTTGCGACAATTGGCGCGACGACGCTGCAATCGGCTGCCCGGGGATGTTCGTCCAGGCCACAATGTTGGGCAGCGGCACATCGCGGTTCAACTTCACCTGCGGAGGCGTCACGATTGTCTGATGATTGTTGTCGGCGTTAGCAGGAACCGAGAGGATCTCCTGCTTGGCCAGCTTGGGGGCGCCCTTGCGCGGCTTCGCCTCGCCTCGCGGCCCCGTGTTAATCGGCGGCAGATACTCGCTCAGCGCATAATGCTCCACCGAAGTGTTCTCAAACGGTGACGGCAATTCCACCGGCCGATTGAAGAAAGCCGAAGTCGAGAAGAAGTAGATCAGGATGACCAGCAGAAAGTGGTATCCGTAGGATTCCACAAAATGGCGATAGCCAAGGCCAGTGGGAATAAATGTTTCAGGCGGGACCGGAATTGGCTGCGAGGTAGTTTCTATCGACGGAGGCTCGCGCCGCAGAAGGAAATCCGCGAGGTTGCTGAAGAAAGCACGCGAACGCGGCTCCAGTTCATAGTGCAGGACCGGCGCGTCTTGATTTGCGGGATCGTGCTGAGGTTGCGCGGCCGTTACTTCTGACATCCTCCCCCACCGTTGTACGCGTAACAGGGATTATAGCGAAATGGCGCGTCCTCCAACGCGAATTCGCGGTGGTAGTCGTGCCGCTCAAGCCCTTTAGTCTTGTCATGTCTCGCACACTTCAGCCCTCGAGGCCGTGCTCTGTTTCTCTGTACCGCGCCTTTCGTATTCGGTCCCAGCGTGAAATGATGGATCTTCCTGGGGTGAATATGCTGCGCAGATTATTGGCGAGTGCCGCGGTGCTTGCGGCACTTCTATGGTTGATGCTTTCAGTAGCGCCGCCGGCCGGCGCGCAGGCCGCGGCCTCCGCCAACGATCCTTCGGGGATGTACACGTTCCTGAAAGAGGGCGAGTTCGTTCAGCTGACGGTCGAAGACGGCAAACTGACTGGCTTCGTTTCGCGTTTCGGCGACACCGAAAGTGACAAGGGCGAGTTTATCGACCAGTTCTTCGACAAGGCCTCGCTGGCGGGCAGCCATCTTTCTTTCAAGACCAAGACGGTGCACGCGGTCTGGTACGACTTCGACGGAACTCTGTCGGTTGAACCGGGAAAGAAAGTGGGCGACGAAGGCTATCGCGTGATTCGCGGCAAGCTAACGCTTCACTCCAGCGATGCCAAAGGCAACGCCCAAGCCAGCGAAAAGACCGTGGAACTCAAATCATTTCCCGACTTGCGCCACCCGAATAACTAAAGCTCAATTTCCGTTTGATCGCGCGCGGAATCCGACAAACCTAAGTGGAACTAATTACTAATTGCTAATTGCCAATTCTTCAGTTCACGCCCTTGTCGCTGCCCGCAGTGGACTTCTCCACGACACTCTGCAGGAAAATCATGTGCCCGTCTTCCATCATCGCCAGTTCGGTGTACAAGCGGCGCAGCGGACCCTGTTCGGTCTGCTCCACCAACCGGGTATAAAAATTGTGAGCGCTTGTCTCAGCCGTTAGCGCAACCTGCAGCGCACGTTCCCGCGCGCTGAGCTCGACCGCTGGCCCGACGGCGAATACATCTCCATCGTCCAGCCGGGGCACTTCAATCAACTCCAGCAAGTTTTCTTCCGTCAGCGAGCAGCGGGCATTGCCATAGCGGTCCTGGTAGGTGGCCTGCAGCAGGCTGCTGTGGCGCTTTTCTTCCACGGCCATGTCCCAGAAGACGCTGGCGATCTCCAGCGAATCGGCATCGTGAAACTCGGTGAACATCTCGGCGAACCGGTGGTAGATCCCAGCGTTCCGTTCTTCGACGAAGATGGCTACGTGAAGCGCTTCTTGCGCAGTGAGGGAAGCGAAGGCCCGTTGCATGGTGGACTCCCGGAATCAGTGGCTCGCTCGGAATTTTACCCGCTTATAAGCGCGGACCAGAGGAGCGGCAGCTTATTTATTGTCGAACGCGTTTCATTTTGGGACGGTGTGCCCGGCCGTTGCTTCTGACATCTCAGTGCTTGTGCCGCCCTTCTGTTTCGCCCGGTCGGCCTCGATGCGCGCGATCGTGCGCTTCAGCCAGTGCTTCACATTCTCCCGCAGCTCTTCTTCCGACTGCTGTGGCTGGGCGACGGTATCTCCCTGTTTATTCAATGGGATGTGGTGACAGGGAACGTCATCAGTGCGGTATTGTTCGGGCACGAAATCGTACAGCAGGCACTCCTGGCAGGCATGGGGACGGGTTGGGTCGCCGTGGTTGGGACAAGTCAGCGAATCCTGGAAAATAGAAGCCGGTCCCCAGGGCGTGTTATACCAATTCCCATAGCCACCTTGCTCGATGAAGTTAAGCTCATACCGCAAAACCTCGAGTACATCTCGCTTATCTCCGGACATCGCAGCCTCCCAGGAAGCGCCGGCTCGGCAATTGCGCTCCCTTGCTGGCTATGATTCTGGTCGAATCAGGCACGGACAGGCTGTGACGCAGCTCACGTGCCGGTGTGATTTCCGCCCGCACGCGGAACAAAAGTAACCACTTCCGGAGTTTTATTAAAATCGTGGCCAGTGTCCAATTGCGCCTCGGACGGTCGGCTGCTGAAGCGCCCGAATTGCCCATTTTGGGAAACAGCGGAGCCGCCTATGGGACACTCAAACCGGGTCTTCCTACGCCGATGGGAGTTTTCCTGCTAACGCCGGGGAGGGCTGCTACCCAAACCGAAACATGCTAATCTTTTCGGTAAAGGGAAGGAGTATGGCTACCCAAAAGAGTTCGACATTTAGTCCTAAGGGTTTTCTCGCCAGCGCCGGGCTCGATCGAAAGATCGTCGAGATAAAGAATAAACAGAAGATTTTCGCGCAAGGCGATCCGGCGGATTCGGTTTATTACATCCAAAAAGGACGAGTCAAACTCAGCGTTATCTCCGCGAGTGGCAAGGAGGCGATCTTCGCATTACTCGGTCCCGGTGAGTTCGTCGGCGAGGAATCGATTCCCGGGCCGAACACTCTCCGCATGGCGACCGCCACCGCACTTGCTCCGTGTACCGTTCTGAAGATCAGCCGAAACGAAATGATACGCGTCATCCACGAGGAGCGGGCCTTCGCCGACATCTTCGTGGCCTTCCTGCTGGCCCGCACCATGCGCATCCAGGCCGACCTGGTAGACCAGCTTTTCAACTCCAGCGAAAAGCGCCTGGCTCGCATCCTTCTTCTGCTCGCCCGCTTCGGCGAGAGCGGCGACCCCGACACGAACATCCCCAAGATCAGCCAGGAAGCGCTGGCTGAAATGATCGGCACCACACGCTCCCGCGTCAGTTTCTTCATGAACCGTTTTCGCAAACTGGGGTTCATCCAATACAACGGCGGAATTCACGTGCATCCGACGCTGCTCAACGTGATTCTCTACGACTGACGTCCCGGTTCAAAAGTGTGCAATTTTATACAGACTTCACTTTTCGAAGAGTGGCAAAATCTTGGGCAATTCCGAGGCGAGAGTGATGAGACTGGCGCCCGTGTTCTGACCTTCGGGGGGAGGCAGGACGCGGGCGCCAGCGCCACCTTCCGATGAAAGCGACGAGAGCAGTCGCCATCGATGCTGCATACCAATACTCGCCTGCGCTCGAGCGGGGCCCCCTCCAGCTGCAAAACCCCAGAGTCCATGAGCACCTAAGGTGTTCGCCTTACGCGTACTTGGTATTTCAATTTCTTCCAACAAATTTGTTGCTTCTCTGGAGCGACCTTTCGACGCGCGCGCCATCCAATTTGGCGTCTGGCCGAGTCAAATCGCACCAGGAGCACAAGAGCGATGAGCGATCGACGTGAGTTTCTGAAGGGAGCGGTTGCCGCTGGCGTGGCCGCCAGGTTCGGCAATGTCGCACAAGCTGATAACCCGTCCGGCATTCCCACCAGAACACTAGGCCACACCGGGCAACAAGTTTCGATGCTCGGTCTCGGTGGCTACCACCTCGGCAACCCGAGCGAGTCCGAGGCCACCAAGATCGTTCGCACCGCGGCCGACAACGGCATCACCTTCATGGACAATTGTTGGGACTACAACGACGGCGAAAGTGAAGTGCGTATGGGCAGGGCCCTGCGTGATGGCTACCGGCAAAAGGTGTTCCTGATGACCAAGATCGACGGCCGCGATGCCAAGACCGCGGCCGAGCAAATCAATCAATCTCTGCAGCGGCTGCAAACCGATCATCTCGACCTGTTGCAATTTCACGAAGTGATTCGCATGAACGATCCCGAGCGCATCTTTGCGCCCGGCGGAGGCATGGAAGCCGCGGTCAAGGCGCGTGAGGCCGGCAAGCTGCGGTTCATCGGCTTCACCGGACACAAGAGCCCGCAGATCCACAAGCACATGCTCGAAGTTGCCGACCAGCACAACTTCAAGTTCGACACCGTTCAGATGCCATTGAATGTGATGGACGCGCAGTACGAAAGCTTTGGCGAGATCGTTCTGCCCATGCTGCAGAAGCGCAACATCGGCGTGCTCGGCATGAAGGCAATCGGCGACGGCATTCTGTTGCAGAGCGGCAAGGTCAGTGCCGTCGAATGCCTGCGCTACGCGTTGAGCCTGCCCACTAGCGTGGTCATCACTGGATGCAAATCGATGCGCGACGTGCAACAGGCGATCGATCTCGGGCGTAATTTCAAGCCACTCACCGAGAGCGAGCGCGCCGCTTTGCTGAGCAAAACCGCCGAAGTAGCCAAGAACGGCGAGTTCGAGAAATATAAAACCAGCACACAGTTCGACGGAACCGCTCACAATCCACAATGGCTGGGCTGACACCGTCGCCCGAGCGCTGGGAATGCGATCTGCTTGTGTCAGCGAGTCCCTAGCATAGGGACTCATTGGGCTATCGCCAGCCCGAGTGCCTTCAGGTAGTCCTGATTGACCCGGCACTTGCTCCACTGAATGTTGTTGAGCAGTTCGTCGAAGGCCGCGTTGATATGCTCCTGCGGCGGACGCTTGGCGATGCGCTTCTCCGTATCGCCGGTGCCTCCCGGTAGCTTCGCATAGGCGACGATCTCATCCCAATACACCGGCCTGACGAACGAAACCGGCGATGAAGTGGCATCCATTTTCTTGTACGGCCAGAACGCCCAGCCGATCTGGTTCTTCTCCAGCAGCTCGCGGAATTGGGCGATCCAATCGTCTTTGTTCTCGCCTGATTCGCTCATCCAGATGGGCACCTGATACTTGTCGCGGAAGTCAACGTACTGCTGGATTTCCGTCTGCTCCGGCTTCATCCAGTACTTGTGAAACGTGTACATCACGTTCTTGTCGAACGGAGGCCCGAAGACGGAAAAATTGGTGTCCCACTGCGCTCCGCCCAGAATGACGATGTGGTTCTTGTCCACCTCGCGGATGCCGGCCACGATGCGCCGGTAGAGCGGCTCCAACTGGCTGTTGTATTTCTTTAACTCGGGGAAGTGGGGAATCGGCTCGTTGAGCAAGTCGTAGCCAAGTACAGTCTCCGAATCGCGATAGTGCGTGGCGATGCGCTTCCAGACATCGATAGCATGCTGCTGCGCCTGCGGGCTGTCGTAAATCCACGGATAGCCCCAGCTATCGTCGATGTTGGCGCCGGTCTGTCCGCCGGGCGCGCAGTGCATGTCGATCACAACATAGAGCCCGGCCTCGCGTGACCACTCGATCACACGGTCGAGCAGGGTAAATCCCTCTGAGGGATCGCTCTCGAAATATTTGTGGTGGATCGGAATGCGAATCGAGTTGTAGCCCGCGCGCTTCAGAAACTGGATATCATCACGGGTAATATAGCGGTCGCGATAGTCATGCCAGAACTTACTCGCCGCTTCAGGGCCGAGCAACTCATTGCTCATCGCTTCGATCTCCCGGTCCGATTGCGGTCCGCCGTCGAAGTGAAACATGTAGCCTTCCCGCACCAGCCAGTTGCCCAGGTTAGTGCCCCTTAACATGAGCGGATGCCCCGTTCCGTCCATTAACTGGGTGCCGGAGGTGTGGACGAAACGGGATTGGGCGAGTGCCGCCGAGGTGAGCCAGATAAGGACACTCAACGCGAGGGCGTAACGCATATTCGGATTAAGACGGCAGCTCGAAGAATTCATGGGAGTGGATCGCACGGACTATTCTAGGCGCTGTTTCTCCAGCTTTGTCATCCCGACCCCGGGTGGCCTACATTTGCCTGCAGTTGGCAAATGTGGGAGCGATAATACTCGAGCCGCGCGCCCCGGGTTGCCTTCTTTTGGCCTAACCTGGGGTCACTGCACCACCAACGCCAATGTTGTAAATTCCGCCCATGCCTGTTACTTCGGGCCGAGTCCCGATTGGGTTAAGGCTGTTTCCAACAGCTATCTTGGTTGGGACACTATCTTGCTAACCGGCGCCGACGATCTTGCTCAATGCTCCGCGAATGGGTGATATGGGTTCGTCAACGTGTCACAGCAAGAACGCAGATTTATCCTGGCCAGCGCGGAGTCGCACAAGCCAGAACTAATTTCGCAAACATCCGGCTCTTTCCGGAGTATGATTTTTCCGCCACTTCGAGATTTCTTCAACGGAGGTATCTATGTTGTCGATGCGAAGAAGGCGGAGTTCTCTGGCAGCGGCCATGCTGCTGGCCGCCCTGCTTGTCGTCATCCCCGGGGCCAGCGCCGACATCATTCAGTCGACGCCCAGCATGCCGCCTGAGGGAGGAGCCTACACAGCCGCGACGATTTGCGTTCAGCTCGGTCCCGGCGTTTGCGTGGTGAATCCCGCCCTGTATGGATTCAACGGAACCACCAGGTCGATTGACAATACTGGCGAGTCAATCGATTCGAACATCGTTTTCACGGCCGCCATTTACACCGATACCAGTGGACGTCCGGGAACGTTTCTGGGCTTCCTGCATCTTGCGGGGCCGATCGGCATTTTTTACGCCGGACGCACCAGCGATAGCCAACTGGGCACATTTACTTCGACTCTGACCGAGCTGGACATGACCGGCATGTTCAATGGTCACTCGATCGAAGTCATGCTCGGGATGCCGACCAGCAGCGGCCCAACCACCATCACGCCATCGGGCGGTGATTTCAAGGTGAGCAGCTTCTTCGACGTGTTCGCCGAAATCTCCATCGACCATGGCGCGTTCATGGCCGGCCCGGAACGGACTTTCACGCTGCAACCAATTCCCGAGCCCGATACGGTCTCGCTGATGACGTTGGGCCTGATCGGACTAACGGCGGGTGAGTTGCGCCGCCGAATCCTTGGCCTGCTGTCCCGGTAAACGACGCAGGCGATAGTTCGGCATTGGTTTGCCATCCTGAGCGGATTGAGGCGTAACCGGGTGCCCCGGCCAACGAACTAACTAATCCGAGTGCCCCGTTCTAGCCCGATTTTGGCTAGGGCGGGGCCTTTCGTGTCCCTCCTTTCGGGCGCTAACCTGGGATCACTGCACCACCAACGCCAATGTTGTAAATTCCTCCCATGCCGGGTACCTCAGGCCGAGTCCCGATTGGATTAGTTACGATAAGGCCGTTCGCAACAATAATCCGTCTGTTCCCCGTTCAGCTCCTCAGGCTGTGTTGGCTCGCCCTGTTCCCGGAGTTCTACAACACGACACCCGCTCAACCGTATCTCCTAACTTTTTAGTTGACAAGCCAGGTTCATCAAGTTATGCTCCTAACATTTTAGGAGATAGCAATGGGTGGTAAA
>Ga0070766_10000762_pt1 | contig 14763 bp, 9 predicted proteins | sample HubBroMetageWFT6_FD_69782 | JGI IMG/M metagenome (GOLD analysis project Ga0070766, IMG submission 69782) | Warmed and freeze-thawed soil microbial communities from the Hubbard Brook experimental Forest, New Hampshire - Hubbard Brook CCASE Soil... | ecosystem: Environmental > Terrestrial > Soil >...
ACCATCCAGTCGGGACGGGCGGTAGCCTGTCCCGGCTCCTCGTTTTATTTCAGCTGGCACGCTCTTGCATTTCGATTCAAGCCCGCTCGCGATGGGTCCACGATCAATGGCAGTCTGGGAAGCGACTCTTCCACGGCGACTCGGATAACTATTGCGAAATTGCCATTTCGCGCTCAAAGATGTTGACTTTGGTTCATTCCTTCTTCTCGTCCTGCGGCGGATTGCGTCTCTTCCGCATGGACTCGCCGCGCATTTCGATGCGGTGGGCATTGTGAACCAGGCGGTCGAGGATGCCGTCAGCGATGGTGGGATCGCCGATCTGCTCGTGCCAGCGCGAGATCGGCAACTGGGAAGTAAGGATGGCAGATCTCCCAGACTTCGCGGCGCTCGTTTTCATTCAGCGGCGCCATGGCCCAGTCATCAATGACCAGAACATCGATACGGCCCAGTCGAGCCAGGAAGTGACGCAAGCTTCCATCGGCCCGTGCCAGGGCCAGTTCGCGCAGTAAGAAGGCGGCCCGCAAATAGAAAGCAGAGTAGCCGTCGCGACAGGCTTTCTGTGCCAGGGCCGATGCGATGAAGCTCTTGCCCACGCCGGTCGGACCCAACACGAAAATGTTTTTGTGGTTTCGGACCCAGGCCGAGTCTTTTGCCAGAGCACACACTACCGTCTTGTCCAGGCCACGCGCTGTGCGATAGTCGATGTCCTCCACACAGGCCGGTCCTCGCAGCTTGGCCGCTTTCAGCCTTCGCGCCAGCGCCTGGTTCTCGCGCCAACTCCATTGTTGATCGACCAGCAGCGCGAGTCGTTCGAGGAAACTCAGCTCGTTGATCGCTCGATCTTGCTCCTGCGTTTTCAGGGCCTCGACCATGCCCTGCAACCGCCGTTTTCTGGTTGGTTGACCCCTTCCGTTGAAACAATCCGCCGGCCAACGCCCCAGTCCACATCTACGGCGCTGGCCGTTCAAGGTCCAACCTTAATGCTCTGTCTAAGACATGTCTTGGCCGTCATCCGCCAGTTGAAGGGTCACTGGTGCAGTCGAAGGCTGCTTCTTAGAGGCATCGTTCGGAATCCGCTTCGGGACGATGAATGCGTGACTTCCCTTGTTTCGCGAACCGCCTGGCTAACCAGTGGGCGCTTGCCCGCTGTTCTCCAACACGCAGACTCCGCCCCACGGCTTGTCAGGCTTGCGGCCTGCAGGGTCGGGCAGAAGAGACAGCAGCCGCATGCCAAATGACAGCCGTTTCAACTTAGCCGCAGTTTGTAAGAGCGAACGCGTCTCGACCACCAACAGCCATACCTCGCGAAAAATTGTGGACCCTCCTGGGGCGCGAATTTGAGCGGAGAACCGGCGTCAAGGAGTGGGCCACCAATGGCCTTCTGCAGCATCTTGAGAAGCGCGGGTGATGTAAGGTCGGTGACCCAGCGTCGGAAGCTGGATGGGGCTGACAGATCGCGTGCCAGTTCGGCAGCACCGTCGGCCTCGAAGTAAACGAGGAGGCCTTCGCTCACCATCAGCGCCCGCTTCGCTTCGCCCCCGAGCCGATGAAATAGCGCGCGGCGCGCCGTATTATCCCTTAAATCTAGCGGCATACGCTCGACCGCACATACCGAACGTTCACCGGCGAGCACTTCCTGTTTGTAGTTCAGCATGTCCGGTAGGTCGACTTCAATCCATCGAAACGAAGCGGGAAGCTGCATCCGGTACGGCCTGGAATCTAGCCCGGCAGCCAGATTGATGACCATGTCCGTGCCTTGCTGCACTTCGCGTTCGATCACTTGATCAACCAGCCAGGTACGGGCGATGTAGGACCAGGCATGCCGTTGGGCAAAGGGCATGGCGGCGGCGATTTGCATGCCGCGATCCCCGGCTAACTTGCGCGCATACGGGTCGTGGAAGACAGCGTCGGCGCGCTCGCTCTCTTGCGCGCGGTACACCGCTACCCACAGGGCGGTATCGGAAACGTGGCGGATTGGATTTGCCGAACTCATGGCGGGAGAATCATACCTGTTCACATGGCACGAAGCATGCGTCGGGTGGCATTTGTCGATAGGGCAACTCACAACCGATCCGGCCAGGACAAAATGATCGGCGAAACACCCGCTCGTCTGACTGTCCAGAAACCGGCTCGTAGGAACCTTGGGCTGGCTCGGCATTTGACGGCAGCAAACTTCCCACAATGCGACTTCTGGACAATCTTCGGGGAGCGGAATCGTCGACAGCTGTTGCTCAGACTACGAGACTGAACTCAAAACGACAATCAGTTCGGTTTGACTCGTGTTCTTACACTTGCATACCATTCACAGACCGGCCCTCCCACGATGATCGGCACCCTCATCTCGCACTACCAGGTCCTGGAAAAACTGGGTGCGGGCGGCATGGGTGTCGTCTACAAGGCCCAGGACACTCGCCTCGGCCGATTCGTTGCCTTAAAGTTCCTGCCCGACGACTTTGCCGACGACCTGCAGTGGCGTGACCGCTTCCAGCGCGAAGCTCGGGCGGCGTCAGCGCTGAACCATCCCAGCATCTGCACGATCTACGACATAGGTGAAGCCGACGGTCGAGTATTCATGGCCATGGAATTTCTGGACGGTGTCACGTTAAAGGACATGATCGCCGCCACTCCCCTTGAGTTCGACCGGCTCATCGCCATTGCAAGTCAAGTTCTTGACGGACTCGAGGCCGCCCACGCGCAGGGCATAATCCACCGTGATATCAAGCCCGCCAATTTCTTTATCACCGCCGGCGGCCGCGCGAAAATCCTCGACTTCGGCCTGGCCAAAATCGCTGCAACCAACCAGGTCCGAACCGGTGACGAAGAAACCATTGTCGACGGAACTGGTCAAACCACAGCAGGCGTGACGCTGGGCACAATGCCCTATATGTCGCCGGAACAGGCTCTCGGCAAGCCACTCGATACGCGAACCGATCTCTTTTCTCTTGGTGTCACGCTTTACGAAATGGCGACTGGCCAGATGCCCTTCCGCGGCGACACCGCCGGCGTCCTGTTCCTTTCGATCATGCAGGAAACACCGGTACCAGTCACTCAGCTCAACCCTAGGGTGCCCCCTGAACTGCAGCGCATCATTAACAAGTGCCTGGAAAAGGACCGCGAGCTTCGTTACCAGCACGCTTCGGATATCAGCAGCGACCTGAAGCGCCTGCAGCGCGACGGCGGGACGAGCCGATTGTCATCGGCAGGAAGTGCTGCGTCAGAGCGAGTCGCGGCATCAGGCTCGCGTCCTCAGGCAGAGTTCAGCGAAAACAAGCTTGCATCGTCTGCCGCGGTACCCACAGTCACGCAACCACCTCAAGTACGACGCCGAGGCTGGAAGGTGGCTGTGCCGCTCCTGCTCGGACTAATCGCCCTCGTGATCGCCTGCGGCCTTTATCTTCGTTCGCGCCACACGGCCCCACTTACCGACAAGGACACCATCGTTCTAGCCGACTTCACCAACTCGACCAACGATCCTGTCTTCGATGGGGCGCTTCGCCAGGGCCTCGAAGCCCAACTCGCACAGTCTCCATTTCTGGCTATCGTCTCCGAGCAACGCACTCAACAAACACTGCGACAGATGGGTAAGCCTTCAGACACTCGCCTGACGCGGGAAGTCGCGCAGGAAGTTTGCCAGCGCACTAATAACGCCGCTGTCTTACAGGGCTCGATCGCGCAGATTGGTTCGCAGTACAGCTTGGTTCTCAATGCGGTAAGTTGCGCGGGGGGCGAATCGCTCGCCAGCACGAAAGCCGAGGCCCCCGACAAGAACCACGTCCTTGACGCTCTAAACGACGCCGCTTCCAGCATGCGAAGCAAGCTCGGCGAATCTCTCAGCACCATCAAGAAGTTCGATACGCCCGTCGAACAAGCAACAACTCCATCGCTCGAGGCCCTTCAGAAATACAGCCTGGCCCGTAAAATTCAGCTCGGACAGGGCGATAACGCGGGCGCTGTTCCGTTCTACCAGCTAGCCATCGGCCTGGATCCCAACTTTGCCATGGCGTATGCCGCACTCGGCGCTTGCTACTACAACCTCGGCGAAACCGGCCTGGCAGCGCAGAACACGACCAAGAGTTATGAGCTTCGTGAGCGTGTCAGCGAAGCTGAGAAGTTTGGAATCGAATCCCGCTATCAACACTTTGTTACGCGCGATCTTGAGAAAGCTCGCCAGGCTTACGATCTTTGGGCGCAAACCTATCCCCGCAATTACATTCCCGCGAACAACCTCGGCGTCGTCTATGACAGCCTGGGCCAATTCAGCAAATCCGTCGACGAGTACGGCAAGGCTCTCCGAATTGAGCCGTCGAGCGGCCTTACTTACGCCAATCTGGTTGGTTCGTATCTCTTTCTGAATCGCCTGGAAGACGCTCGCGCTACCGCCGCGGAAGCACAGGCCAAGAAGCTTGACTCACCCGCTCTGAGGCTTAATCTTTATCGGCTTGCTTTCTTGAAGAACGATGCAAACGGAATGACGCAGCAGCTAGCATGGTCAGCCGGCAAGCCCGGCGTCGAGAACGCCATGCTTCGTCTTGAAGCTGACACGGCAGCTTACGCCGGCCATCTGGCCAAGGCTCGAGAAATTTCAACGCGAGCCATCGAGTCTGCGAAACGCGCCGGTGAGACCGAAGCCGCGGCGGGCTACGAAAGCGACATGGCTCTTCGCGAAGCTGTATTCGGCAACGTGAAAGCCGCCGAGCAACACGCGATGGCAGCGCTGGCGCTCTCTTCCGGACGCGACATTCAGTACGGCGCGGCTTTGGCTCTCGCCACCGCCGGAAACAGCAAGGCCGAAAACCTCGCCGACCAGCTTCGAAAGCAGTTTCCCGAAGACACCATCGTGCGGTTCATCTATCTGCCCACGATTCAGGCTGAGCTCGCACTTAAACGCAACGATCCCGCCAAAGCCATCGATGTGCTGCAGGCCGCTGCGCCCTACGAGTTGGGTTCGCCGGGTAACACCGCTGCCTTTACGCCCTCTCTGTATCCCATCTACGTGAGGGGGCAGGCATACCTCGCCGCTCATCGTGGCCTCGCAGCTACCGCGGAGTTCGCAAAAATCTTGAAGTGGGAAGGCGTCGTTCAAAACCAACCCATCGCTCCGCTCGCGTATCTCGGCCTTGCACGCGCTTACGCGCTCCAAGGCGACATGGCTAAGGCTCGCGCCGCCTACGAGGACTTCCTGAAGATGTGGAAAGACGCCGACAGCGGTGTCCCAGTTTTGGAACAAGCCACGTCTGAATTCGCCAAGCTCAACACCACCTGACTTTGGAAACCGAGGGGTATCGAACGCCTCGTCTCTTTGCAAGTTTTTGTACAATAACAGCTTGCGATGCGGCTATGATCGGCACCACCATCTCGCATTACCGCGTCCTGGAGAAGCTGGGAGCGGGCGGCATGGGTGTTGTCTACAAGGCCCAGGACATTCGCCTTGGCCGTTTCGTGGCGCTGAAGTTCCTGCCCGACGACTTCGCCAACAATCCTCAGTTGCGCGAACGCTTCCAGCGCGAGGCGCAAGCAGCCTCCGCTCTAAACCACCCCAATATCTGCACCATTTACGACATCGGTGAAGTCGATGGCCGTGTCTTCATGGCCATGGAGTTTCTCGATGGCGTCACCTTAAAGGACCTCGTCCTGGCACGCCCGCTGGAGCCCGACCGCCTCGTCGAAATCGCGGTCCAGGTCCTCGACGGACTCGAGGCGGCTCACGCGCAACAGGTGATTCATCGCGACATCAAGCCCGCCAACATCTTCGTTACCTCCAATGGCCGGGCCAAGATTCTCGACTTCGGATTGGCCAAGATCAACGCTCCCAGCCGGGTCAAGGACGGCGCCGCCGCAGCCGAAACCATCGCCAGTGGAGAGTACATGACCACCGGCGGGGGTGCTCTCGGAACCATGCCGTATATGTCGCCCGAGCAGGCCCTCGGCAAGCCGATGGATGCGCGCTCCGATCTCTTTTCCTTCGGCGTGACTCTTTACGAAATGGCAACCGGCAGGATGCCGTTTCAGGGCGACACCACTGGCGTTCTGTTCCTGTCGATCGTGCAGGACAATCCAGTACCCGCGGTGGCGCTCAACCCCAACATTCCGACTGAGCTGCAGCGGATCATCGAGAAATGCCTGGAGAAAGACCGCGAACTTCGATACCAGCATGCTTCCGACATTCGCAGCGACCTAAAGCGCCTTGGGCGTGACTTCAGCTCCTCGTCGAGCGGTATCGCCGCAGTCGTTGAGCCCGTTGTGGCGGACGACCCGTCGGGAAAGAGCAGGGCTTCTTCGAAAGACACCGCACGGTCGCAAGCGCCGACATCGGCGAGTACGACGACTCCGCTCCGCGCGCGCACCCGTTCGAAGACTTGGGCCTTCCTGGCGGTATTAGTGGTTGCCCTCGCGGCGGGCGGAGTCCTCAATTGGAGATCGCTTAAGAAAGTTGTACTGACCGATAAGGACACAATCGTGCTGGCCGATTTCACCAACATGACGGGTGACGCGGTCTTCGACGAAACCCTCCGACAGGCCTTGTCCGTTGACCTCGAACAATCTCCTTTTTTTAGAATTATCCCAGAGCAGCACGTTCAGGAGACGCTGCGGCTGATGGGGAAGCCATCCGACGCCCCGCTGACGCCAGAAATCACCCGTGAAGTTTGCCAGCGCACCAACAGCACCGCCGCTCTGCAAGGCTCAATCGCACAGATTGGCACCGAGTACAGCCTGGATCTCAAGGCGGTCAATTGCGCAAGTGACGAATCGCTTGCCACGACCGAAGCCCAAGCCAGCGACAAGGACCATATTCTAGACGCCTTGAATGTGGCAGCTTCTTCCATTCGGACTAAATTGGGCGAGTCTCTCGGCACGGTGCAGAAGTTCGCCACTCCGGTCGAGCAGGCAACAACCCCGTCACTCGACGCCCTTCATGCGTTCAGCTTGGGTGTTAAGACCAAGGACATAACTGGTGACGAGGCGGCTGTGCCTCTATTCGAGGAGGCCATTAAGATCGATCCAAGCTTCGCAATGGCCTACGCTCTGCTCGGAACGAGCTATTCGAACCTCGAAGAGAGAAGCCGAGGGGCGGAGATGTTGAAGAAGGCCTATGACCTGCGAGAGAGGGTCAGCGAGCACGAGAAGTTCTACATCGAGGCCTACTATTACGACATCGTTCTCGGTGACCTTACGAAGGCAATGCAGCAATACGAACTTTGGGCCCAGGTCTATCCCCGGGACGATCGGCCCGTCGGCAACCTTGGTCTTATCTACGGCTATCTCGGGCAACACGAAAAGGCCCTTGCTCAAGCGCGCGAAGCGTTGCGGCTACAATCTGAAAGCGGTCTACGGTACTCCAACCTTGTCCAAGGTTACGTTCACGTGGGAAGGCTACCGGAAGCTCGATCCACCGCCGAGGAGGCGAGGATAAAACGTGTCGACTCTCCTTATTTGTACTTGTACTCGTACCAACTCGCATTTGTGCAGAACGACGTCGCAAAAATGGCGGAAGAGGTAGGCCGCGCCGCCGGTAAACCGGGGGTCGAAGATATGCTCCTCGCAGCCGAAGCCGATACCGCTGCATACGCCGGCCACCTGCTTGCGGCGCGTGATTTTTCCAGGCAGGCGATCGCTTCCACCAAGCTGACGGCCGAGAAAGAAACAGCTGCGAGCTATGAAGCCGCCGCGGCTTTGCGTGAAGCCCTCTTTGGCAATCCCGACGTGGCACAGCAGCATGCGAAGGCTGCGCTCGCGACTTCGAAGGGCCGTGATGTGCAGTATGCCTCTGCGCTGGCCGTGGCCTTCGCTGGAGCGTGGCAACGAGCGCAACAGCTAAGCGAGCAGTTATCAATGGACTTCCCGGACGACACGCTGGTACGGTCTGTATACCTGCCAACGATCAGGGGACAGATCGCAGTCAGCCGTCGCGATTCGTCGGACGCTATTGAGCTTTTGAAAATTGCTTCCCAATATGAACTCGGGATGCCTGGGGATGCCGAATTCTTGCCATCGCTATATCCCGTGTATGTTCGTGGCAACGCCTATTTGGCAGCCGGTCAAGGCGTTGAAGCTGCCGCCGAGTTTGAAAAAATCCTCAAGTGGCCCGGTGTCGTTCTCAATGAGCCCATCGCCCCCCTCGCCCCCCTCGGCCTCGCACGCGCTTACGCGTTAGAAGGCGACACCGCCAAAGCCCGCTCCGCTTACCAGGATTTCTTCACACTGTGGAAGAACGCAGATCCAGACGTCCCTGTTCTGAGGCTGGCCAAAGCGGAATACGCAAAACTGCAGTGAGCGTTGTGGTTGCGTGACAACCAAAGCACGGGCTCCGCGCCTTCCCAACGCGGGGTATGCCCTCTAGGCTTACTACTACACCGAAGGCACCGGCGAACTCGACGATCGAGCACGTCGACAAGAACTACGCCTCGATGCTGCCCATCATGGACAAACTGTTCGGCACATGGTATATGCCGAAAAAGCAGTGGCCGACAAAATACGGAATTGATGCGCCTATGGCTACCGGTTTGGTCGGGCAACTTCTGCAGCCACTAGTTCCCGAGAATGCGAAACCTAACGAATCAACTGCGGCCTTTCGATCCACGGTGTCACCTGAGCCCAACCGCCAATCCTGAACGTCGCCGACCCTCCTTCCCATTTTGACCGACAATTTTCTCCTGTGCGTTGAATTCCAAGACGCTGACCTTGCCCGCCCTGCGGCGCAGCCGTGGCCGTGATTGCCGCACGGCCATGCCCGGCTCCGAGCGATCTCATTTCTGTCACATTGTCGCAGGTGTGTACAGGCTAGTGCTCGCGAAACACTCGAAGGAACATCCTCTCGCGGACAACCCGGCCAGCTCAAGCACGGCGTCAGGCTTGGCGTGCGGTCTGCCTCGCAATGACTCGCTGTTTTTTTTCGTCGGGTTTTGCCTTCTCGTGATGCCCTGAACTTCAAGGCGGGACTTAATTCCCTGATGCGGCGCTGTTAGTTCCCTGATACGCCCGGAAAAAATCCCTGTTCGATTCAGCACTTAAACTGGCTTGCGATCCGAGAAACCTGGCAAAATGAGTCGCTTACAGCGATGACAGCTGAATTAGGTCGTCCAAAATTCGTGAAATTCCCTGTATTATTCCCTGTTAGCAGGGAATTCAGGCGGGAGAAGGGTTCGCTCGTGACTGCATCCTCCGCCATAATTGCTTCTCTTCGGCCCTAAGCTATGCTTGCCGGGCAATTCCCAGGAGATAGAGATGCCAACCAGGTACAGGGTCGTCAAAGTCAAAGGTCTAGAGCCTGAAGTCTTCATTATTGTGGGAATTGATTTCGACGAGCACTCCATCAAGAGCACATCCCTTGCAATGTCGGAGACAGGCTTGCGCGCCCACCTGCGCGAGGCAGGGGCCTCACAAGATGAAACCACTGCATGGATTGAGCAGGGCCGGGCGCATCCTGAATAACGCAAGTCAAGATTGAGGTGCACTGGTATGACCGACACCGATACTCTTATGGCGCCGATGAAGGGCGCGGAACACCGCGAAGTTGGCGGAGTGCAGCTGGACGTGGTGGCGGCCGGCAACTCCCGCGTGAAGCGTTTGATCTATCCTGTAGGATTCCGCTGGTCGAAGCACATGAAGCCGCTGGTGGGTACTGAGCGATGCATGCACGCCCATGTCGGGTTCCTGGCGCGCGGCCAGATCCACATGGAGTTCGCCGACGGTTGCGTGCTGGAATTCCGCGCACCGCAGGCGATTGCCATCGAACCTGGTCACGACGGCTGGGTTGTGGGGGACGAACCAGCGGTGGTGATCGAGTTTGACTTCGGAAACGACACTGTGCGCAGCCTGGGCATGCCAGAGCAGCACACGCACGGCAACTGACCCGGAGAGGACGTCGCGCATGAATGTCTTCGTACTCAACTCGGGAAGTTCGAGCCTGAAGTTTCAAGTCATCGCGACCGACCTGGATCGTATCAAGCAGTATCAGGATGAACGCATCTGCCGCGGGGAGGTCGAGCGAATCGGCGGAGAGGCGATTGTTACCTTCCAGAAAGGCAGCGAAGCCAAGCACAAGTTCACGGCCTCTCTGCGCGACATTGCGGCGGCGCTGGACTACCTGGTGCGCTTCATTGCCTCCGAGAAATCGGGGATCACTGAAATCAAGAGCTCGGCCGACATTAACGCAGTCGGACATCGCGTCGTGCACGGCGGCGAGATGTTCGCAGAGTCGGCCCTGATCGACGATAAGGTCCTGCAAGGGATCGAAGACTGCATCGATCTGGCGCCCCTGCACAATCCCAACAACATCAAGGGCATCATGGCGGCGCGAGAGTTGTTTGGCAAAGACATTCCGCAGGTTGCCGTGTTCGACACTTCGTTTCACCACACGATTCCGGAGCAGGCTTATCTCTATGCCGTGCCTTACCACCTGTACCGCCGCCATCGCATCCGCCGATATGGTTTCCATGGGACATCGCATCGCTACGTCGCCTTTCGCTATCGCGCTTTACGCGGGTTGACGCGACAGCAGACCAACATCATCACCCTCCACCTCGGGAACGGCTGTTCAGCCGCTGCCATCAAGGAGGGGAATTCGGTGGACACCTCGATGGGCATGACGCCCCTGGAGGGCTTGGTTATGGGCACCCGGTCAGGGGACCTTGACCCGGCGATTGTGAACCTGATCGCAACGAAGGAAGGGATGTCAGCATCTGAGGTCGATACGCTGTTGAACACCCAATCGGGATTGCTGGGGATTTCTGGCCTGACCAACGACATGCGGATGCTACAGGCCGAGCTGAAGGAAAATAACGACCGGCGAGTGCAGTTGGCGATTGAAGTTTTCTGTTACCGCGCGCGCAAATACATCGGAGCATTCCTCGCCTGCATGGGAGGCGCCGATGCAGTTATTTTCACAGGCGGTATCGGAGAAAACTCGCCGGAGATCCGCGCCCGCATTTGCGAAGATATGGAGTGGGCCGGCCTGAAGATTGACGCAGCTAAGAACCAGGAGACGGTTGCCCGCGAGGGGCTCATCAGCACGGATGATTCCAAGCTACTAGCGTATGCCATTCCCACCGACGAGGAACTGCTCATCGCTCGTGACACAGTACGCGTCATACTTGGCCAGCCGCATCCCTCGTAAGACGCGACCTCTTTAGTACGGCCACACCCAACCCGCCGCCTCTGGCTGGTCAATGCCGTACTGGTGCGCATAATTGCGGCACTCAATCTGCTGGTTCAGGAACCGCTCCTTGGCGTGGCCGCCAATCCTTTGCAGTCTCGGCACACGATCGATGACATCCATCGCGAGGCTGAAGCGATCGATATTGTTGTTGATTGCCAGCTCCAAGGGTGTGTTGATATTGCCCTTCTCCTTGTAACCACGTACATGCATGTTGTCATGGTTGTGGCGACGATAGGCCAGGCGATGAATGAGCCATGGATATCCGTGGAAGTTGAAGATGACCGGCTTGTCCACGGTGAACAGTGAATCGAACTCCCAATCCGACAGCCCATGAGGATGTTCCGTGCTGGGTTGCATCTTGAAGAGATCGATCACGTTGATGAACCTGATCTTGATATCAGGAAAAGCCTCGCGCAGCAGCACAGTTGCGGCTAGCGCTTCTTGCGTAGGTATATCGCCGGCAGAGGCCATCACCACGTCGGGTTCACCTCCCTCATCATTGCTCGCCCAGTCCCAGATGCCAATTCCCTTCGTGCAGTGCGTGATGGCTGCGTCCATGTCCATGTACTGCAGATGATTCTGCTTGTCGCAAACGATCACGTTGACGTAATTCTGGCTGCGGAGGCAGTGGTCGGTCACCGAAAGCAGAGAGTTGACGTCAGGAGGAAGGTAAATGCGCGTCACGTTGGCGCTCTTGTTGACCACTACGTCGAGGAAGCCAGGGTCCTGATGGGTGAAGCCGTTGTGATCCTGCCGCCATACTGTCGAAGTGATCAGCAAGTTTAGTGAAGCGATCGATTCGCGCCACGATAAGTGATTGCAGATCTCCAGCCATTTGGCATGCTGGTTGAACATGGAGTCGATCACGTGCACGAAGGACTCATAAGTCGAGAAGAAGCCATGGCGACCGGTAAGCAGATAGCCCTCGAGCATGCCTTCCATGGTGTGCTCGCTCAGCATCTCCATGACACGGCCGTCCTGGGAGAGTTCGCCACCATCCTGATCTTCGGGAAAGTACTCTTCGATCCAAAACTTCTTGCTGACCTCGTAAATCGCGTCCAGCTTGTTAGAGGTATTTTCATCCGGACCGAAGACGCGGAAGTTGCTCATGTTTAGCTTCATCACGTCGCGCAGCAACACGCCGAGAGGGCGGGTGTTTTCGGCCAGCGATTTGCCCGGCCCTTCCAACTTGATCCCATACTGGCGGAAGTCCGGCAGGCGCAGCGCTCTCTTCAATCGACCACCGTTGGCGTGTGGATTCGCGCTCATGCGTCGTGAACCGATAGGCGCCAGCTCGCGAAACTCGGCGGCGAATTTCCCCTCGCCATCAAATAGTTGCTCTGGACGCTGCGACCGCATCCAGCTCTCGAGAAGGCGACGTTGCTCGGGGTCCTTCTTGACGTTGGGCAGCGGCACCTGGTGTGCCCGCCAAAAGCCTTCGAGTCTGTGCCCTTCGACTTCCTTCGGGGCCGTCCACCCCTTTGGCGAGCGCAGCACAATCATTGGCCAATGAGGCCGGTTGATCCTGCCTTTCTCGCGAGCCTCCTGCTGGTGCTGTTTGATTTCCAGAACGCAATGCTCCACTGTGGCAGCCATGGCCTGGTGCATGCTGTCATGATCGGACCCTTCGACGAAGTAGGGCGTCCAGCCGTAGCCGCGCAGCAGGCTCTCCAATTCCTGGTGAGATATACGCGCCAACAACGTCGGATTGTTGATCTTGTAGCCGTTGAGATGGAAGATTGGGAGCACCGCGCCATCGCGTTGCGGGTTTAGAAACTTATTGATGTGCCAGGACGTCGCCAGGGGCCCGGTCTCCGATTCTCCATCCCCAACCACCGCAGCGACAATCAATTCGGGATTGTCGAAAGCAGCGCCGCAGGCATGGGATAGGACATAGCCCAGTTCTCCGCCCTCGTGGATGGAGCCTGGGGTTTCAGGCGTGCAGTGGCTGCCGATGCCTCCGGGAAATGAGAACTGCTTGAAGAACTCGCGCAAGCCTTCGAAGTCTTCGCTCTTGTCGGGATACACCTCGGAGTACGTGCCCTCCAAATAGCCTGGTCCGAGGACACCGGGAGCGCCGTGGCCGGGGCCGGCAAGGAAGATCATGTCAAGGCCGTACTTCTTGATGAGCCGATTGAGGTGTACGTAAATAAACGACAGGCCTGGACTCGATCCCCAATGCCCGAGTAATCGGTTCTTGATATGCTCGGGCCGCAGCGGTTCCGTCAGCAACGGATTGTCGAGCAAATAGATCATCCCCAGGCTGAGGTAGTTGCAAGCGCGCCAGTAAGCGTCGGTCTTGCGGAGTTCGTCGGCGCTCAACGGTGCGCCGGTTACGGTCGATCGCGCCGGGCCGTATGCGCTGAGAATTTCGAGTTCAAGGGCGGTCGCGGTAGTCATAATGGCAACTCCTTATCGCCGGGATGCTGGAAGATCACTGCCTTCTCTAACGATTCACCAAAGGCGGGCAGGTCGTCAATCGGGTTGGGTGTCTATTAACCACATTTAATGTTCGACCTCTCATATTCGACCTCGGCGGCACGGCATGACCTGCTGTAGCGAAAGAATCATGTTCGTCGCTGCAACGCGGGAGCACCCTCTGTTATTGTCTTTCGCGTACGTTGGCGAACGCCGCGTTGATGCAATCGATGGAGTTCAAACGAGGTGAAGTATGGCTTGTGCCCCGCAGGAGTTGAGGCATGTCCCGCTATTTGCGCTGCTTGACGATGACGAGGCGTCCGTCCTGGCGTCGCAGGTCGAAGTCAAGAAATTTGCTCAGCGGCAGCGCATTTACAAGATCGGCGATCCCGGCAGTCAGGCCTACGTGATGATGTCGGGAAGGGTCCAGGTGACCACCGTGGACGAGGATAACCAGGAAGTAATGGTTGATGAGCCAGGGCACGGCGATTTTTTTGGCTTTGCTTCGATGCTGGAGCAAACACCCCACCAGACCAGTGCCATGGCTATCGAAGAAACAGCCTGTCTTGAGGTCGATCGTGACGACATCGCCACGCTATTGCAGCGCAAGCCGATGGCGGGGATGGACATGCTGACCGTGCTGGGCCGTCAATTTCATGCTTCCCAGCAATTGGTGCGGCTCCGCGCTAATCGCAATGCCAACGAGATGTTCGAAGAGGAATCGACGTTCGGAGATCGCATCGCCGACACCGTCGCCCGCTTCGGCGGGTCCTGGACCTTCATCATCCTGTTCGGCGTTGTGTTGGTGATCTACACCAGCATCAACATCGCGCTGGCGAACCGGGCCTGGGACCCCTATCCATTTATTCTGCTCAACCTGTTTCTATCGATGCTGGCCGCCATCCAGGCGCCGGTCATCATGATGAGCCAGAACCGGCAGGACACGAAGGACCGCTTGCGCAGTGAGTTGGACTTCGACGTGAATCGACGTGCCGAATCGGAGATTCAGACCCTATCGCGCAAGCTTAATTTGCTGACTGACAAGATTGGAGATGTAGACGATTTACTACGAAGCAAGCTGCCGGCAGATGGTGCATGATGCAGACTTGACTGAAGCAAATCGATAACGAGGAGGGTGATATCGTCCTGCTGGGGTAATGATGTCGGCTGCCACTTGCGGACTTCGTCCA
>Ga0070766_10000764_pt1 | contig 14757 bp, 14 predicted proteins | sample HubBroMetageWFT6_FD_69782 | JGI IMG/M metagenome (GOLD analysis project Ga0070766, IMG submission 69782) | Warmed and freeze-thawed soil microbial communities from the Hubbard Brook experimental Forest, New Hampshire - Hubbard Brook CCASE Soil... | ecosystem: Environmental > Terrestrial > Soil...
ATGCGGCTTTTCCAAAGCATCTTGCCCCGACCATCGGGATCCAAGGCATATACCATCCCCGATTTCTGAGCCAGTAACAAAATGTCTCGTCCCCCAACCGACCGTAGCACTGGGGGCGCGCCGAAATCGTAGTCATCGCCATGAGGCGCGGGACAGTTATCCTTTTTTTCGGCGACGCAGCCGCTGTTCCACACGTCCTTGGCGGTGAATTGCCGGACCCACAGCTTCCTGCCATTCCTCATGTCGAACGCCATCACGGCGTCCGAGGTATCGGTGGGCGGATCGGAGTAGTTGTTGCCGGTGGCGACGTAAATAACATGGCGTTTCAGATCAGCGGTGGGAGCTGACCATACGGCCGCCCCCGAAGGCCCGAAGTACTGCACACCCTGCGCGCTCTTTCGGGTAGGCTTGGGAGCGTCAGCGATGGTGTAAGCTCTCCAGATTTGTCTCCCCGAGGCTGTATCCAGCGCAGAAACGCTGCCTCGAAACGTGCAGCAGGGATAACCGGGATCGGCTGACGCACCTTCTTCTCCGGACGACATCGGCACGTACAAGCGCCGACCGACCAATAGCGGCGATCCCGTGATCCGGGCTGCGGGGTGTGAGTCAGGATGCACCTTCCAGACCATGGAACCATCCGACACCTTAACCGCATAAACGACTCCATTTGTATCGCCAAAGAAAGCCGTGGTCCCTTTATTGCCGACCGAAATCGCGGTCTTAACCGTCGCCGACGCCTTGAAGCTCCACCACATGCACCCGGTTGCCGCATCGAGCGCATACACGGTGCCATCTTCGCTGCCCACAAACAATCTCCCGGCGAACGAAGTGGGTTGACCGTAGGTCGCTGCCGCTCCGGGAAAGCCAAACGCCCACTTCAGCTTCAAGTTCTTGATTTGGCCGCGGTCCAATCCGGCGGCGAGAGCCGGCTGAAACCGGCTGTTCCCGGCATCGCTTCCCCAACCAGCCCACACCGGCGGATTCGCCGGCGGATCAAGATCGCGCGCGCACACGCCTGTCATCACTGCTGGTCCGGCAACCTCCGGCGCAGCGAGATATTCCGCAATTGCGGTCTTCTTTGCCTTGGAGAGGAACTTTCCTTCCCATTTCATCCTGCCGGAATCAAGCGCAGCCAGAATCGAGGCCTTCGACATTTCCCGCAGCGCCGCGGGCTCAGGAGCCCGCATGTCATTCTCGGGCCGGTGACAACTGGCACACTTTTGAGCAAAGAGTGCCGCTCCGTCAAGCGCCGGCGCAGCTTGCTTTCGGGAACATCCCTGCAAGCACATAGCCGCCCCCACCCAAAGGAGGACGGCCGCACATTTTGCCCACTGGCCTCGACTGTAAACGGCAGAAAGCGGGGCAATATCGAGTGTCTCGGTCTGCCGCATCCGTTTGTGCGATTCCCCTATCATGCACCTGCACTACTTGGATGACGGGCGGGGGACGAGCGAATGCTGCTCGTGCGTAGAAAATGGTAAAGATTCATCAAGCTCAATCAGCGATACCCTCCCAAACTCTAATACAGGATGAACCGTATCGAAGCGGCCAAGCCTTTGCTCATAGAATCCCGCTAAGTTTGACAGGTGAAGACAAAGAGAGGAGATCAATCTTGAACCGATTTGCAAAAACCGCAGTAGCAGCCCTTATCGCGACAGCTCTTGTGTGGTTTGTGGCCGCCGCGCCCCAAGCCCACGCCGATGACCGTTCTCATTGCCAACATGCGATTGAAAAGGCAGAGGCCAACCTTGACCGAGCAATCCATGACCACGGCGATCACAGTCCTCAGGCCGACGATCGACGTCGCGATCTGAATGCTGAACGCCAGAAATGCTGGGACCAGTATCATCAGTGGTGGAACGGCAAGGAACATCGCTGGGAAACCGAGCACACTTGGGATGCGAATCCTCACTAGATAACGCAGCCGCAACCGTGCTGGTCTCTCCGTTCCTGGGGAGACCAGCACGGAATCTTTGAACCTCGCTGATCTTGATTTCCCGTCGCAGCCGATGGCGGCATATCTTCCACAGGCGTTGCAAGAAAAATTAGACGATTCTGAAGCCCACCCCAAGGCATTGCATTGCCGCAGGTAACTCTTGTCACCTGCCATGCCGGGCTGATCTGCGCCGCGTCATCTGTGAGCAGCCGGAGTGCCTGTTGACGCATCTCAATTCCCGCGCTTATCATTTTTGTTTGGCCTTTATCTCGCGGGCAGCTTCGGGAAGCTCCCGCATGATCTTAAGAAGTGAAATTATGGATAAGAAGAAGTTGGACGCATTTAAGAAGCGGCTGGAGACGCGGCAGCAAGACTTGCGCCGCACGGTCTCCCGCACGCAGGCCGATGGCCGATCAGCGGACGAAGACACGGCGCAGGACATCGCCGACCGGGCCGCCAGTTCCTACACCAAAGAATTCCTGTTCAGCCAAAGCAACAACGAACGGCAGTTGCTGCAGATGGTGGAGAAGGCGCTGGCCCGCATTCGTGAAGGCAGTTTCGGGGAGTGCGCCCACTGCGGCAAGGAAATCAATGCCAAGCGCCTGGAGGCCGTCCCCTGGACGCGCCACTGCATCGAGTGCCAGGAGAAACTCGAGCAGGGATTGCTGGAAGAAGCTCCGCGGTAGCAGAAGCGTCTTGCGGCTGATAAACTAGCAGTTTGCCCCACCAAGAGAGTCGCCGATAGAATCAGCGAATCACTGAGACTGGAAGGTATTCGTGCGCGCAGAAACTCGCCGTCAACTGAAGACGGATTCATTTAGCCGGGTCACCATTGGAGCTGCCGAGAAGACCGCTCACTGGAGCGTGGAACACCGCAACACGCTGGTGGTTGCCGTGGTGGTTGTGGTATTGGTGACTGCCGCGGGGGTGGGCGGGTGGTACTACCTGAGCGCTCAGGATGAGAAAGCCAGCCTCGATTTGTCACAGGCCGTCAGGACTCTGGAGACGCAGCTTCGACCTGCTGGAACGCCCGCCCAGCCTGATCTTCCCACCTTCACCTCCGCGAAGGAGCGCGCCGACGCCGCGGCGAAACAATTCCAGGCGATTGTGGACAAGTATCCGCACACGCACACTGCCGATATAGCGCGCTATTTCCTGGGCGTGACGGCCGCGACGCAGGGCGACAATGCCGCCGCCGAGAGCAGATTCAAAGTTGTAATTTCGTCTGGCGGGAAGGATCTGGCTTCTGAAGCCAAATTCGCGCTCGCCGCGCTCTACGGCAATAGCAACCGGACCAAGGACGCGGTCGCGCTCTACCAGCAATTGATCAGCCAGCCCACGTCCCTGGTTAGCAAAGCGACGGCGGAGTTGGAACTTGCCAACCTTTACCAGACCAGCAATCAGCCGCTCGACGCCAAGCGTCTCTACGAGCAGATCAAGAAAGAGAATCCCAGTCCGGACGCGGTACAGATGGCGACCCAGAAACTGGCGGAGTTGAAGTAGCAGCCTCTTGCTCCGCTCAGATTCCGCCAAACAGCGATTTTTCCATGGCAAGCTGAAGGCACGTGGGCTTGATCACTTCCCGCATGCAGTTTGACGCAATGAACTGGAACCCGTAGCGGAACGCACTCCTCTGGCGAACCATGGCGTAGATGGCGACCGGCCCAAGCGGGACGTTGAAATTCAGCTCTACCACCTCGCCCACAGGAACCTCAATGTTGAGCATGGCCGAGATTCCCAATTCGCTGATGTCCACCGTATACCCTTTCAGCCTGCCGCAGGTGTGGGAAATAACTGTGATCTCAACCTCAAGCTTGAAGCGCGGCTGACGACCCTGATCGGTACAGTTCTGAGCCTGGCCGCTTGCGGACTGATGCTGGGCTTCCAAATACTTTTCCTCTTTAGTTTCTTTTCACGAACTCCATTTGCAGAGCTAGCGACACGTAACCCGCAGTGATGCAGGCGTGAAAGTATATGCATTTCCTATCGGCTGAAAGCTGGCAGGACTTTACCGTGAAACCGTTTCGCCTTCCGCGCTGGCCGGTTTGCGATGATTCGGCTTACAATCCAACCTTGGAAAACACATGGCTGACTTCACACTTCGAGTTAACGGTGGCGAGAAAAAAGTAAACGTCCCGGCGGAGACACCGTTGCTGTGGGTGCTACGCGATACGCTGGAACTTACGGGAACGAAGTTCGGATGCGGCGCGGGACTCTGCGGAGCTTGCACGGTGCACGTGGAGGGAGCGGCGGTGCGGTCGTGTTCCACCCCTGTTTCGCAGGTTGGCGGGAAAGACATTACAACCATTGAAGGGCTGGGGGCAAACGGCCTGCACGCGTTGCAGCAGGCCTGGATCGCCGAGGAAGTTCCGCAGTGCGGTTACTGCCAGACCGGGCAGATTATGACGGCCGCGGCGCTGCTCGCTAGGACGCCGAATCCCAGCGATGAGCAGATCACGCAGGCGATGAACGGCAATCTGTGCCGCTGCGGAACCTACGAACGGATTCGCAAGGCGATTCATCGGGCGGTGAGTGCGGGCGCTGTGGCAGCGGGAGGAGCGCGATGAGTCCGCTGAGCCGGCGTGAATTTGTTGCGGTGGGAGCTGCTGCAGGGGCAGGACTAGTAATCGGCTTCTATCTGCCCCACGGTGGGAGGGGCGAAGAAATATTCTCGCCGAACTCATATGTGCGGATCACGCCCGACAACAAAATCACGATTGTGGTAGCACGCTCGGAGATGGGACAGGGCGTGCGCACGGCATTGCCCATGATCCTGGCGGAGGAATTGGAAGCGGACTGGCAACAGATTGAAATCGAGCAGGCCGGCGCGAGCACCCTCTACGGAGATCAGACGACGGGCGGCAGCGCAAGCGTACGCACAACATGGGACCCGATGCGCAAGGCAGGAGCGGTAGCTCGCGAGATGCTGATTTCAGCGGCGGCTCTAACCTGGGGCGTGCCGCGATCGGCCTGCGTAGCGCAGAGCGGGAGCATCGTGCATGGGGCGTCGAAGCGGCGGCTCAGCTATGGAGAGCTCGTGGGAAAGGCAGCCACGTTGCCGATCCCGACCGATGTGCCGCTGAAGCAGAGCAAGGACTACAGGATTGTTGGGCAGCGCCTGCCGCGCCTGGACACGCCTTCGAAGGTGAAGGGCGACGCCGTATTCGGCATCGACTTCCGGATGCCAGGGATGAAATATGCGGTTCTCTCTCGGTGTCCAACGATTGGCGGCAAGGTCGTAAGTTTTGACGATAAGGAATCGAGGAAGCTTGGCGGCGTGAGTTACGTAGGCAAGATTGGCAACGCAGCCGTCGCCGTGATAGCTGACACCGTTTGGGGCGCGATGGAAGGCCGCCGCATGCTCAACGTCAACTGGGACGAGGGTCCGAATAGAGACTTGAACACCGCGGCGGTCATGGAATCGTTGAAGCAGGCGGCGGCAAAAAAGGGCGCGAGTTTATATTCCGTGGGCGATGTTTCGAAGGCCGCCGGCCGGCGCATTTCTGCGGAATATCATCTGCCATTCATGGCGCACGCGCCGATGGAGCCGGGAAACTGCACGGCGAATTATCAAGGATCGAGTTGCGAGTTGTGGGCTCCCACGCAGGTTCCGCAGGATTGTCGCGATTCGGTGGCGCAGGCCGTGGGCTTGGATCCGGATCAGGTGAGGGTGAACGTCACGCTGATGGGCGGCGGCTTCGGACGGCGGCTGGAGCATGACTACGCGGTGGAAGCGGCGCTGGTGTCGAAGGCGCTGCACGATTCGAATGGCGGTTCAAAGAGTGGCGCCCCGGTGAAAGTGATTTGGACTCGCGAAGACGACATGCGGTTTTCCACGTACCGTCCGGCGAGCCTGCATCAGTTAAGCGCAGTGCTGGATGGAGCAGGCTGGCCGGTGGCTTTCACGCACCGCATCATCGCGCCCTCGATCAGTGGACAAAAAGGCCAGCCGGGGCCAAACGGAATCGATCCTGATCTGGCGGATGAGGCTGCCTTTGTTTATGGCTTGCCGAATGTTTCCCTCGAGTATGTGCCCGCCGAGACGGCGGTGCCGCTGGGATGGATGCGATCGGTTTATGCGTTACAGGTTGGCTTCGCGAGTGAAAGTTTTATCGATGAACTGGCGGCGGCCGCGGGAAAGGATCCGCTGGAGTACCGGCTGCACATGCTTTCAAAGGATAAGGATAAGGACAAGAATAAGAATAATGAAGATCAGGAAATACCATTCTTCGCCACGACGTGGCACACAGCCCGAATGCGCGGATGTCTGCAACTGGCCGCTGACAAAGCAGGCTGGAGCAATCCGTTGCCTGCCGGCCGTTATCGCGGTATCGCTTGTTTCGCGTGCTTCTCTTCCTACATGGCCGAGGTTGTCGAAATCAGTATGGAGGAGGAGGTCCCGCGCGTGCATCGCGTAGTGGCGGTGGTCGATTGCGGGCAGGTGGTGAATCCCGGCATTTTGGAACAACAGATTCCCGGCGGAATTGTTTACGCGCTATCGAATGCGCTGCGGGCGAAGATCACGATCGAAAAGGGACAAGTAGTGCAAGGCAATTTCGACGATTACGCACCCCTCCGAATGAATGAAGCGCCCACGGTGGAGGTCTATGCCGTGCCGAGCGCGGAGGCGCCGACGGGGATTGGAGAACCATCCGTACCGCCTCTCGCGCCTGCATTGTGCAATGCGATTTATGCGGCGGCGAAGAAGCGAATTCGGGCGCTGCCGATTTTGAGTTGAGGATTTTGTCGCAAAGAAGGAAATCAGGGTGTCACAGGAGGTCAGGACGGCAACATGAACCTACGGATCATTCGATGTGCGGCGCTTCTGGTTTTTCTTTGCGGTGTGAGCGCGACCCTTCTGACGGCACAGTCTTCGGTTCCCGCGTCGCGGGCCTCCCATTTGCGCCACGGTATCAACGCCAGCGGATGGTTCGGTGGGGTTTATGACCCGCGCGGTTACACTAAGGAACACTTCGAGGCTTGGACCACCGCCGAAGACATTGCCCTGATCAAGGCGATGGGATTCGACAATGTCCGCTTATGCCTTGATCCGGTGCGGATGATGCCGCGTCACCGGCCCGACGAAATCCCCGCGGACTATCAAGGATACCTCGACGCAGCCGTCAAGATGATTCTGGATCAGGGCCTGGCCGTAGTGATCGACATACACGCGGACAGCGACTTCAAAGCGCGCCTCTCAAAAGAAGACAGCTTTGTGCAGGAGTTCGCCGACTTCTGGCGGGCTTTGGCGCGCCATTATTCCACGTGGGATCCAGACCACGTTTTCTTTGAAATTCTGAACGAGCCGGAAATGTCAGACCGGTACCGTTGGTCGGGCGTGCAGACCAAGCTGGCAGCGGCGATTCGCGAAGGCGCTCCGCAGCACACCATCATCGCGGCGGGGGCACGCTGGTCGGATGACGACGATCTGGTCTTTCTTCAGCCTCTGCAAGATCCCAACGTAATTTACAACTTTCATTTCTACGATCCGCACATCTTTACCCATCAGGGAGCTACATGGGGCGCGTATTTCTGGCACTGGGTGAAGGATCTGCATTATCCGTCGTCGCCGGAATCGGCGGCGAAGACCGCGGCCGGCGCGCCCGATCCCGTCGACCGGTTGGCCATCATCCGCTACGGCGAAGACCACTGGGATGCGGCGCGCATCGACACTGAGATGGCGCAGGTCGCAGAGTGGGCCCAACAGCACAATGTTCCGGTCGTATGCAATGAGTTCGGCGTCTTCCGCGAGGCGAATCCTAAAGACCGCGAGGCATGGATTCACGACGTGCGAACGGCGCTGGAGCGCCACGGCATCGGCTGGGCCATGTGGGATTATTCCGGCAACTTCGGAGTAGTCACGAAGAAGGACGGGCAGACCGTTCCGGATCAAAGCACATTGCGCGCATTAGGCCTGAAGATGCCGGCGGCAGGAAAATGAGCTGCCACGGCCGTGCTCAAGGTGCGGACACGGGCATCGGCTGGCCAACCGTCATCTTAAAAACTTTGATGTTCTCGCCAAACGATTCGAAGTGCAACTCGTGAAATTCCACGAAGCTTTTTTGCAAGTCCTCAGGCAAATCTACTCCCCAACCCGCCTGAAAAACCCAGACCGCGGTTCCCGGCTTCAGAGCATAATCATCCACGAACCGCTGCCATTCTCGTACGAAACTGGCGGACGCAAACGACCAGCCCCTGAAATCCATGGAAGCGATGCGGTGACCGTCGCAGGAAAACCCCTCGAAGTCGGCGGGAGCTGGCTCCATCGAAATCGGGCGCTGGTTGCAAAGATAGTGACCAACAATGAGGTCGCTCTGGTAGTCAGTGAAGATCAGATCCGTCGGATTCACATTCTCGCGGATGAAATCCATTGCAGCGGTCATGTGCGCCCGGTTCTGGTCTGAGCGGCTTATCCAGGGCTGCCGCGGCTTTCCAAAGGCGGCGCATGCCGCAACGACGAGAAGCGTGATTCCAATTCCGCGCGCCCATTTTCCTGCTGCCAACCATGTAACGGCCACGCTGACGCCCGCGATCGCCGGAAGGATCAGGAACGCCATGTGCCGCGTGCCGCCGTATGGATAAGTCTGGGAAAGACCCGCACCAGCAGCAACTGCGAACGATGACAGTAAGAGCACTCCCAATCGCCGTGAGGATTGAACGCTCCCGGCGCCTTTCCCGCGTAGAAGCAGCACAACTGCGATCAGGAACAGCAGGCCCATAACGTCCCCAACCGCCAGTTGGCCGAAGAAGTATTGAAAAATTCCGAAGCTGTGACCGGCCACGAATAGCAGCGGCTTGTCGTGCGCTGGATTGAAATAAGAAGGAATGTAATATCTCAGCCAGCCGCGCAAGGCGGAATTCCCCTGCCCGCCCAGCTTCGAAAGGTGGGTTTTATAGAGAAAGATCGCGAGAGCCAATACGCCGAGCTGTCCAACTGCCCAAGGCGCTAACAATCTCGCGGGAAACCGCTCGCTGAAGATTCTGGATAGAGCGTAGATACCAAGCGCAGCTGCTAACAGCAGGGCCGAATACTGAGACAAGAGAGCAAGGCCGAGGCAGATGCTGGAAAGCGCCATTCGGCCTGGAGAGTTGTTGTCAAAGGCTTCATCCAGCAAGTACACGGCGCCCGCCAGGAACGCGATAAGCAGAGCGTATTGCCGCACTTCCGCTGAAAACCGAATCATCGGAGGAAGCAACCCCGCGAGAAAGAGACCGATCAGGCCCGCGAGATCGCCTGCCGCCCTGGCCAGCCATTTGTAAAACACCCAGCAAAAAATTGTCCCGGCGATCACCGAAGGCAGGCGCACCGACAGCTCTGAAGTGCCGAATACTCGCCAGAAATGAAGCAGAAAGAAAAGCAGCGGAGGATGAGAATTGGTGAGACTTAGGTTATAGGTCTCCACCAGCGAAGGCTGGTTGGCGAGGCGGAAATGCAGCGCCTCGTCGGGATTCAGGAATGTTCCTGAGGCCATCCAAATTCGCGCCGCGAAGCCAAGCAGCGTGATCAAAACCGCGGCGGCGTCAGCGTGCCTTTCGAACCAATGATTCCTATTTTCGGTCAACGATCCCTATCCTCGCGGATCATCTCCTCAGTGGTCGGAAAGGGACTGGATCTCTCCGGTTCGTGCGCGCGGAGTTCCGCCATTCCTTCGTAGAATTCGCGACGCCGCTTCAACTCCTCAGCCGTAGGTGCGGTGTGCTCCAAGCCGAAAATCACCTCCGTCCCCTAGTTTACCCCGCCTTGACACCCCTTTCTTTCAGCCTTTATTCTTGAGTTGCTCCTTGCGGTACTTGCGCCTTCTTGGCGTGCTTCCGCGGGCCTGGGGCGGCGGCTGGACGGTGCGCGGAGGTTTCCGATGTTCTTCGAGATCAAAGATTTAGAACTTCATCCCGTCGAGTTCGCGGAAAAATTCGAACCTGGCGCGATTGACCTTGGGCCCGATTATCGCCAAGTGACACCGATCGAAAGCGCAGGGCGGGCTGATCTGGTCGAGGAACACCACGGCAAGCACAAGATAATACAGGACATACGAATCAATGGCCGGCTTGCCACCAGCGTGGAGATGAACTGTGCGCGTTGTCTCGAACCGGTTGCTCAAGAGGTGAAGCGGGAGTTCGATCTGCTCTATCGTCCTCAGGGAGCCGACGCGGGACGCGACGAAATGTCGGTGACCGACGCCGAGGCCGAGATCAGCTATTATGAGGGTGAAGGAATTCTGCTCGACGACGTGGTGCGCGAGCAGGTTTTGCTGGCCGTGCCCTTGAAGGTCACGTGTCGCGAAGATTGCAAAGGGTTGTGTCCGCACTGCGGTACGAATCTGAACCACGAACAGTGCTCTTGCGCGGTGGAGCTTGAGGAACCACGATGGGCGGCGCTCAAGGAAATCCGCGGCAAATTAGCGCATTAGAACTGTAATCTAGAAATTGATTCACGCCAGGCCGCACGGCCTTGCCCGAGAGGAATTGATAGACCATGCCGAATCCAAAACGTCGACATTCACAGAAGCGCACCTCGACCCGCCGGGCCCACGATGCCCTGAAGGGCCATTCGCTCTCGGAGTGTCCGAACTGCCACGAGATGAAGATGCCGCACCGCGCCTGCGTCAAGTGCGGCTACTATAAAGGCCGCGAGGTTCTGGAAGTCAAGGAAGCCAGCTAATTTCTTCTCACCATGCCTAGCGTAATCGCGCTGGATGCGATGGGCTCGGACCGGGCTCCCAAGCCTGAAATCGAAGGCGCAATTCACGCTGCCCGCAATTACGGCGTGCGCGTGCTGCTGGTCGGCCAGGAAGGCGCAATCAGAGCCGAACTCGGCCGTCATCCTTCGGCTTCTCGTTTGCCTCTCGAGGTTGTCAACGCCAGCCAGGTCATCACCATGGAAGATAAAGCGGTGCAGTCGGTGCGTGCCAAGCGCGACTCCTCCATGCGTGTGGGCCTGCGGCTGGTTCGCGAAGGACGGGCGGCCGGTTTTGTCACCGCCGGCAATACCGGTGCCGCAATGGCCACGGCCAAAATGGTGCTTGGCGCTTTGCACGGCGTCGATCGTCCAGCACTGGCTGCGGTTTTTCCCACGGCTCCCGGCACAGCCGCGATTCTGCTGGACGTGGGCGCCAATGTAGACTGCAAACCGCACAACCTCGAACAATTCGCCGTGATGGGCGAGATTTACTTCCGCTCCATGTTTAGCAGCCATCGATTCGGCGAGTCGGCACTTGCGCGTTCCGGATTTGCCTCCGGAAAACGGCCGAGGGTTGGATTGCTTTCCATCGGCGAAGAGGAGAACAAGGGCAACCAGCTCACGCGCGAGTCCTTCCAGCTACTAAAGCGGCTGCCGTTGAACTTTGTCGGTAACGTGGAAGGCCGCGATCTGTTCAATGGCCAGGTGGACGTAATCGTGGCCGACGGCTTTGTGGGCAACGTGGCGCTCAAAATTTCAGAGGGTGTGGCGAATCTGGTGCGCACGGTTTTGAAGGAGTCGCTCAAGGCGACCATTACCAGCCAGGTAGGCTACATGCTCTCGCGAAGCGCGTTTACCGATTTCAAAAAGCGCATCGACCACACCGAATATGGCGGTGCTCCACTTTTGGGTTTGAAGGGAGTGTGCATTATTACGCACGGCTCGTCGAATGCAAATGCGATCAAGAACGCAGTCCGAGTCGCCGCGGAGTTTGCCGAGCGAAACATCAATCAGTCGATCGAGCACGGACTGGCCGCGCTGCGTCCCGCGCCGGTGCCGTTGGAAGTTGCCCCGGTCCACTAACTTCTTGAACTATCAATCTTGAGCTGTCAATACCGAATGATCGAATCAAGTGAAGATCGAATCAAGGGAAGTTTCCAGCGCCCCTATGCCTGAGATCACCGAAAAAAAACTCACATTTCTCTTTCCCGGACAAGGATCGCAGGCCGTCGGCATGGGCAAGGATCTCGCTGAGAAGTATCCCGTTGCGCGGCAGACATTCGAAGAAGCCGATGAGGCCTTGGGCTACAAACTATCCCAACTGTGTTTTGAGGGCCCGGAAGAGCAGTTGCGCCTCACCGAAGTCACGCAGCCGGCAATTCTCGCCGCGTCGGTCGCGGCACTCAGAGTTCTCGAGGACCGTATACCCAAGCCATGCTTTGTCGCCGGCCACAGCCTGGGCGAGTATTCGGCGCATGTCGCCTCCGGCACCATAAGTTTCGCCGACGCCGTGCGCACCGTGCGCAATCGCGGCAAGTACATGCAGGAAGCAGTGCCCGTGGGCGTGGGCGCCATGGCCGCAATTCTGGGAATGGATTTGGAAAAAGTCGCTTCGGTTTGCCAGGACGCGGCACAAGGCGAAGTTTGCTCCCCGGCGAACATCAATTCGCCAGAACAGATTGTGATCTCCGGTAACACCGCAGCGGTGGAGCGTGGTGCGAAACTCGCCGACGAGCGCGGAGCAAAACGCGCGAAGTTGCTGCCCGTCAGCGCGCCTTTCCACTGTTCCCTGATGAAGCCCGCGCAAGACCGTTTGGAAGCGGACTTGAATCATTTGAAGATGCAGAAGCCGGTGTATCCCGTCGCTTGCAACGTGGAAGCATCTTTGGTGAGCGATGAACTGCGCGCGCGCGCAACGCTGGTGGCTCAGGTAACGGGAGCGGTGAAGTGGGAACAGAGCATGCGCCTGCTCATCGAACAAGGCGTAGACACCTTCGTGGAAATCGGGCCAGGGAAAGTTCTCTGCGGGCTCATGCGGCAGATCGATCGCTCAAAGACCTGCCTCAACATAGGCGATGAGGCATCCCTGAACAAGGCGCTCGAACAACTCGAAAGCTAGGATTTTGGAACGAGAAGAAAATCTCTTCCGATTCACTGCGAGCCGAGTTCAAATCGTTTCAGTGAAATTCCAGATCGCACGGCGGCGTGCTGATCGTCTTATCCGTCTTGTCCACGTACAGCTGGGCGTGTTGCGCGCGGTCGTTTACGATCACGTCGACCACCACGCCGCTTCCGCCACCGGGACAGTTGCTGGAGCCGTAGATTGAATAACTCTTAATGATTCCCCACTCTCCGCCCGGCCCCCAATCCTGCCTGAATTCGTTCACCGGATACTGCGGGTGATTCTGCGGATGCTGCTTCCAATCGCGATCGGCAAAGTAGATGCCGTAGGCGGTATCGAAATCCTGCTTTTGCAGCGCGGAGAAAAAATTATCAGCGATATGCTTTTCCGGCAAAAAGCGGTTCCACCACACGAGAAAAGCGAGAACGAGCACAAGAACGATCGCCGAAATAATCCGGATCCTTTTCTTGCGCTCTTTCGCGGGATCGTACTCTCTGGCGTCCAGCAGTGTCATCACTCTCTAGAATAACGGACGCGGCGAGTAAGTCAAAAGTTCCCCAGCGAACTGGGAGCGCCCACCCGCTATAATCCTCCCGCCATGAATCTCGAAGAAAAAAACGCGGAACTGAAACGGCGCAATCAACTTGCCGAGGCCGGCGGAGGCGAGAAGCGCCGCGAACGCCAGCATAAAGAAGGCAAGATGTCGGCCCGCGAGCGCATCGAGTTTCTGCTCGACGACGGCACCTTCGAAGAAACCGACAAACTGGTCACGCACCGCTGCAACGACTTCGGCATGACCGAGCAGAAGTTCTACGGCGACGGATTTATCACCGGCTACGGCCGCATCGAAGGCCGATTGGTGTATGTCTTCGCGCAAGATTTCACCGTCTTCGGCGGATCCCTCTCGGAGACAAACGCCGCGAAGATCGTCAAGATCATGGATCTTGCCGCGAAGATGGGCGCGCCCATGATCGGCTTGAACGACTCCGGAGGTGCGCGCATTCAGGAAGGCGTGGCGTCGCTGGCCGGCTATGCCGATATTTTTCTGCGCAACACGCTCTACAGCGGCGTGGTACCGCAGATTTCGGCGATTATGGGCCCATGCGCGGGTGGCGCGGTCTATTCGCCGGCCATCACCGACTTCGTCGTCATGGTCGACAAGACTTCCTACATGTTCATCACCGGGCCGGACGTCATCAAGACGGTGACCCATGAAGAAGTGACCAAAGAACAACTCGGCGGCGCCATGACGCACAACGAAACCTCCGGCGTGGCCCACTTTCTCGCACACGATGACGCCGAGTGTTTGTCGATGGTGCGTGAGCTGCTGAGCTTCATGCCGTCGAACAACCTGGATGACCCTCCGCGCAAGCCGTGTACTGACCCGACAGACCGGGCCGACGCCAGTCTCGACAGTATTGTTCCCGCGCAATCGAATCTTCCGTATGACATGAAAGATGTGATCCAGGCCGTGGTTGACGACGCGTACTTCTTCGAAGTGCAGGAGCATTTCGCGAAAAATATGGTCGTCGGCTTCGCGCGGCTCGATGGCCGTTCCGTCGGCATCGTCGCCAACAATCCGGCGATGCTGGCGGGCACGCTCGACATCAACGCCTCGGTGAAGGGTGCGCGCTTCGTTCGCTTCTGCGATTGCTTTAACATCCCGCTGATCACGTTCGAAGATGTTCCGGGATTTCTTCCCGGCACCGCGCAGGAATACGGCGGCATCATCAAGCACGGCGCGAAACTCCTCTACGCTTTTGCCGAAGCCACCGTGCCGAAGGTCACCGTGATCACGCGCAAAGCCTACGGCGGCGCCTATTGCGTGATGGCCTCCAAACACATCCGCACCGACGTGAACTACGCGTGGCCGACGGCGGAGATTGCAGTCATGGGCCCCGAAGGCGCGGTCGATATCGTTTACAAACGCGAACTCGACGGCGCAGCCAATCCGCAAGAGCGCCAGGAGTTGCGCCAGGGCAAAATCGAAGAATTCCGCGACCGCTTCGCCAGCCCCTACGT
>Ga0070766_10000773_pt1 | contig 14658 bp, 12 predicted proteins | sample HubBroMetageWFT6_FD_69782 | JGI IMG/M metagenome (GOLD analysis project Ga0070766, IMG submission 69782) | Warmed and freeze-thawed soil microbial communities from the Hubbard Brook experimental Forest, New Hampshire - Hubbard Brook CCASE Soil... | ecosystem: Environmental > Terrestrial > Soil...
GTCGCCGCAGAGCCCGGTCACCTGCCCGGCCGGCAGGTCGAGATTCACCTGGTACAGCGCCTGCACCGGTCCGAAGTGCTTGTCGATCCCCCGCAGCTTCAACAGCGGCTCCGCCGGGGCGGATGCCCCCACGCTCGCCGCTTCTCCGGGGTCGTGATTCATCTCAGTCGCCTCGATCAATGAGTCGCTACATCAGGCACAGTACGACCCGCATCGCCCTGGCACACGCATCGCCTGGACGGCTTCACCCAACACGGTCGGGCTGACGACGTCCTCCTGGGAATTGGAGCGGGCCGGGCCGCCCCGAAGGGCGACCCGGCGGCTCACCGATGCGGCGTCCACCCGAGGACACCGCATTCAGACGATTACGAGATTCCGGCCGAGGTGCAGAGCGACGCGCCGGCGATGGCGCAGATGGCCGAGGCCGGATCGAAGCCGTCCTTGACCACTGTCTGCTCCATGTTGGTCGCGTCGACCCATGTCGCGGAGAGGAGCGACGCCGGCTCGGTGATGCTTGTATTGGCGGGGTCGATCGTCGTGCCGTTCAAGAGCGCGGTGGGAACCGTGTTGCCGGAGAGCAGGATATCGGCCATCGCGACCGCGTCCTGGGCTTCCTTGTAGACCGGCTTGTACACGGAACCGCACTGGTAGCCCTCGAGGATCCATGCCATGCCCTGGGCGGTCGCGTCCTGCCCGGTCACCGGGATGGTCTTCGCGGGCACACCGGCGTGCTTGAGGTCGTTGATCACCGCGTTACCGAGGCCGTCGTTGGCTTCGATGGTCGCGTTGATCGAAGGATGCCCGGTGAACTCCTGCTGGAAGATCGTCCCACCCTGGGTGTTGGACCAGCCCGGAGCAAAGTTCTCGCCGACCAGCTTCATTCCTTGACTGTTGGTGGCTCCTGCCGTAACGGTCTTGGCCGACTGGCTCCAGACGACCTTGTTGTAGCCCGAGGCGAAAGAGATCGCGTTGGGGTCCGTGTCCTCACCGCCGTTGAGCACGAAGACCTGCGGGTTCTTGACGTTCCACGCAGTGACGCACGAGAGGAAGCCGTTGCCGATCGCCTCACCGACAGCCTCGTTGTTGAAGCTGACGTAGTACGTCTTCGAGCCCTGGAAGGTGGCCCGGTCGTAGCTGATCAGGGTGACGCCCTTGGACGCGGCAAGCTGAGCGATTGCCACTCCGGTTGGACCGTCGAGCGGGCACATGATCAGGACCTTGGCGCCCAGGCTGATGTCCGCGGTCGCGTCGTCAAGCTCCGTCGCATCGCTGCCTTGGGCGTTGTCGATGCGGAACTGGTTCTGGTTGAACCCGGCGTCCGCGAGGGCGGCGGTCAGGTACGGCTGGTCGAAGTTGACCCAGCGTGTCGACGACGTCGTGTCGGGGAGGATGACCCCGATCAACAGGGTGTTGACGCCCTTGGTGGCGTACTGGGTCAGCGGCTTGAGGGTCGCCATCGTCGACGCGATATCGGTGGTGAAGGCGGTGACGGAGATGCTCGACGGGACACCCGGATTCGTGACCGTGGTCCCGCCAGACGGGGTCGAACTGCCTCCGCAGGCCGCCGCAACAAGCGCGCCAGCGCCGACCAGGGCGAGTTTGCTCGTCCTCGCCAAATCCCGGGGGCCCCGGCCCCTGATTCCATCTTGCAAGTGCATCAGACCATTGCCCTCCAAACCGAACCCACCAAATGCGACGCCACCCGCTCCGGGAGCGGCGAGCGCCGCCACCAGACCTCCTTGAGGCAGCGTCCGGATGGTTCGTTAACCGATAAGGGTTTGTCAACTCCTCGAACGAAAAATCACCCCAACGGGTGATTTTTGCTCGTCGTCGCCAATAACGCCGATCTCCGGAGACCTACTCCTGCTCCGTCGGGCGAACCAGAACTTCGTTGATTGCGACGTGGCGCGGCCGGCTGACGACGTACGCGATCGCGTCGGCGATGTCCTCCGCTCTGAGGCGCTCGATGGCAAAACGCTGCCGTATCCCAGCCAGGATCTCGGGCCGGTTGTGTGACGCGAGCTCCGTGTCCACCGCGCCCGGCTCGATGAGCGAAACGCGCACGTGGCAGGTGGTGATCTCCTTGCGGAGAGCATCGCTGAACGCGCCGACGCCATGTTTGGTGGCGTTGTAGACCCCGCTGCCGTTGCGCGTCTCGCGCCCGGCGACCGAGCTGATGTTGACCAGGTCGGCGACCTGTCGGGCACTGTCCTCCGCCGCTCGAAGGAGGTGCGGGAGCGCGGCGTGCGTGCAGTACAGCAGGCCCAGCAGGTTGATCTGGACCATGCGCTCCCACTCCTCGACCGGCGCGTCGATGACCGGTCCGAGCAGCATCACGCCGGCGTTGTTGACGAGCACGTCGAGACGTCCGAGCTCGCTCGCCGCCTCCGCCACGGCCTTGTCTGCATCGCTCTGGCTGGTGACATCGGCGGTGATCACTGCCGCCGTCGCGCCGTCCGCTCGAAGCCGCGCTGCAACCTCATTCAGTCGATCGGTGCGGCGGGCGACCAGCGCGACCTTGGCGCCCAGACCCGCGAGCGACACCGCGGTCGCCGCGCCGATGCCGCTGGACGCGCCGGTGATGAGTGCAACGGTGTCCGCGAGGGGTCTGCTGGAGAGAGTCATCGGGTCAGTATCGGGGTTACGATGCGGCGCCGCCGGCTGAGCAGTCTCCTGTAGCCGGCGGCTCGCTCGTGTCAGAGTCCACGCATGGACAGCGACGGTTACGGCTACACGTCAGACGACCGCGGCACCGCACGGCTCCTGGATGACCTGCGCACCGTCTCGCCCTCGGCGATCGAACGAGTCGCGCACGGATGGGAGCTCTACGGGCTGCCGCATCACGACCACTACCGCGCCGCGGAGGCGGCGGCACTCGAGGCAATCGAGGCCGCTCATCGCACCACCGACTGGGAGACGCTCCAGGCTCAGATCCTCGATCTCACCGAAGGACGCACCTCCCTGGTGTCATGGAAGATCGAACACGGCGAGAAGGGTCACCACGCCGAGGCTGCGGCCCTCGGCGCTGCTCTCGCGCTCCACGCTGCCGGTCATCTCGATCGCGCCCACTTCGAGACGCTCATCCGCCCGATGGCGGAGGCGCTGCCGTGGCTGCTCACCGTGCCGGGCGGAAGCCTGTAGAGGTGAGATCTACTCGCTGACCAGCTCATAGTCGGGATTGAGGATGGCAAGGCGGCGTTGCCATGATCCGACCATCCCCTCAACGATCAGGCGCGCTCCCGGTTCGATGCCGGGGATCTTCGGCCGTCCCTGGAACACCAGGAGCAGCACGCCGGTGTCGTCCGTGATCTCGCATTCGAGGTTGGCGGTTCCCTTCGCGGTCTGAACCCGCAATGACCGGATCCGTCCGGCGACCCGCACTCGCGTCCGCCAGGCGACCTCGCCGATCGGGACGGTCCCGGTGGCGCGGCGCGCGAGCGCTCGGTCCACGCCGGCCGTGCGCACCTTCCGGCGAACGGCATCAGGGCGATGCGTGGACGGCCGCAGCCTGCGACGCTGCGCCGATTCGAGGTTGAACGGAACGATCGTCGCCGCCACGTGCGCGACCGTGCCGACAGCGTCGGCGATGCGGTCCGCGGTGCGATCGTGCAGCACGCGTGCGAGCCGTGAGTTGAATGCGCGACGAGGAAGCAGCACGGTGCACTCGGTCTTGCCATCGGCGACGAGGTCGGCCACGTATTCCAATGCGGCCCGCTCAAGCCGGCGGTCGCGACATTCGATGATGTCCAGAGGGAGGTGCGCAAGACCGAGCCTGCTCCACTCGTCCTTGAGCTCCTCGGTCGCCGCGGCGTCGATGTTGAAGTGAACCGCGCGCAGCTCATCCGGGCGCAGGGTGCGCGCGTACTGCACCGCGCGAGCAGCTGCCATATCGAGCTGACCTATCAGCACCAGGACGACGTGGCGTTGCAGGACTGGAGCTTCAGCGGCGGCGGCGGCGCCGGTCTCGAGCTGCTTCTCCTCCGCCACATACTGCCGGTGCAGGCGAATCAGTCCGAAGTACATCGGTGGTCCAACGACGGCAACAATCCAAGCGCCCTCGGTGAACTTCGTCACCAGCAGGATTCCGACGACGGCGAGGGACAGCGTACCCGAGAACGCGTTGACCACAACGCCGAGCTTCCACCGCCGTTCGCGCATGCGCAGGTTGTGCTTGACCATGCCGAATCCCGCAAAGGTGAAGCCCGTGAAGACGCCGACGGCATAGAGACCGACCAGGGCATTGAGCTGAGCCTTGAAGACGATGATCAAAAGAATCGCCACCACCGCCAGCACGAAGATCCCGTTGGAGAAGGCAAGCCGGTGGCCCCGTTTGGTCAGCTGTCGCGGCAGGAAGGAGTCGCCCGCGACGAAGCTTGCCAGGTAAGGAAACCCATTGAAGCTCGTGTTGCCGCCGGTGAAGAGGATCAGGACCGTGGCCGCCTGGACAACGTAGAAGAGCGCCTGGCCAATCCACGTCGAACCGAGGACGTAGCGGACCTCTTGAGAGACGACCGTCGGGGTGCCTGCCTCATAGGGAACGGCGTGGGTCAGGTGCGCGAGGATCGACGTGCCGAGCACCAGGAAACCAAGGATCAGGCACATGGTCACCAGGGCCTTGCGACCGTTGCGTGCCACCGGGGCGCGGAAGCTCGAGATCCCGTCGGACACGGCTTCGAGTCCCGTGAGCGAGACGCCGCCGTTGGCGAACGCCTTGAGGCAGTAGAAGATGCCCAGCCCCATCAGCCATCCACTGCTTGGGCTGCCGACGGGATAGCCGATGTCATGGGCGCTCGGCAGTGGGTGTGCACTGAGGCCACCGAGCGCGGCCTTGATCAGCCCGGTGACGACGACGAATGACAGCGATGCGATGTAGAAGTACGTCGGGATCGCGAAGAACGCGCCCGCCTCGCGGATGCCGCGCAGGTTGGCGAAGAGCATCAGCAGGGTAACGCCGACAGTGATCGACACTGTGTAGGGCGTGAGCGCCCGATACGCGGAGGTGAGTGCCGCCGTTCCCGCTGAGGTCTGCACCGCGACCGTCACCGTGTAATCGATGAGCAGCGCGACCGCCGCGGCCTGCGCCACCTTGGGGCCGAAGTTGTCGCGTGCCACGACGTACGAGCCGCCGATCCGCGTGTACACGCCGATCACCTGCAGGTACGAGAACATCACGAAGAACATCACCAGGAGGATCGCCAGGGTGATGGGGATCACCATGCTGAAGGCGCCGATTCCGATGATCGGAACCATGATGCGGAGCATCTCCTCGGTGCCATACGCCGAGGACGAGATCATGTCGGGCGCCAGGACGCCGATGGCCACCGGGTTGGCAAGGCGCTCCTGGGTGAGTTGCTCGGAGACCTTGGGCGGACCGAGGATCCGGTTCTTCAGCCGGTAGGCGAGCGACTCGGGATAGGTGGCTGTCCCCGAAGCGGAGGGCTGGTCGGGTCCCAGTGGGCGCGGGGACGCGAGGGGGAGACCCTGGGGCTCTTCCACGGCCGCAGTATGCCCCATGCCGGAGATGGCGGCGATTGTCGCCGGAGGCGTGAACGACCTGCTTGAATGGAACCGTGCACATCGTCATCGTCGGCTGCGGAAGAGTGGGCTCCGGATTGGCTCGCGCTCTCGAGGCGGAGAATCACTCGGTAGCAGTCATCGATCGCAATCGCAAAGCCTTCCGCCGGTTGCCGGCGGATTTCAAAGGCCTCGCCGTCGAGGGATCGGGGTTCGACAGGAACGCGCTCAACGACGCGAAAATTGCCAACGCGGACGCTTTCGCGGCGGTCACCTCCGGCGATAACTCCAACATTCTCGCGGCTCGGATTGCGCGTGAGACCTTCGGCGTGGAGCGGGTGGTCGCGCGCATCTACGACCCGCAGCGGGCGCAGGTGTATCAGCGCCTCGGCATCCCCACGGTGGCAACCGTCACGTGGACGGTTGATCAGGTGCGCAGCTGGTTGCTGCCGGAGGAGCTGACACCCCACTGGCGTGACGCCACCGGCTCGCTGCTGCTCATGGACCGTGTGCTCCCCGAGCACCTGGCAGGCCAGAAACTGTCGACCTTGGAGATAAGCGGCAAGGTGCGACTGGTGGCGGTCACGCGCGCGGGTGTGCCCCGGCTCGACGCCAGCAGCCTGGTCGGACAGGACGGCGACCTGCTGCATTTCGTGGTGATGAAGGACGACCTGCCCGAGCTGGTCACGCTGCTCGCGCTGCCGGAGCCACTCCCGGTCGCGGTTGCCGCCAGGGTCCAGCAGTGAAGGTCGCCGTCGCAGGTGGAGGGAGTGTCGGCATGGCCGTCGCCTCCGACCTGAAGGTGCACGGCCACGACGTCTTCATCCTCGAGGTGGACCCGGAGCAGGTCGCGCGCTTCCAGCCCCACGTCGACGTGCGCTGGATGGTCGCGGACGCCTGCGAGGTCTCGTCGCTCCAGGCCGCCGGCATGGCCGAGGTTGACGTCATGGTGGCCGCCACCGGCGACGACGAGGACAACCTCGTCATCTCACTGCTCTCCAAGCAGGAGTTCGCCGTGCCACGCGTGATCGCGAGGGTGAACAACGCCAGCAACCAGTGGCTGTTCACCGAGAGCTGGGGAGTGGACGTCCCGGTGTCGACGCCGCAGCTGTACACGGCGCTCGTCGAGGAGGCCGTGTCGATCGGTTCCCTGGTGCATCTGATGAGCTTTGAAGGTGCGTCTGCGCACTTGCTCGAAGTCACCCTCGCGGAGGATTCGCCGGCCTGTGGTCAGCCCATCGCCGAGCTCGGTCTCCCCAGAGAGTCCGCCATCGTCGCCATCGTGCGCAGGGAGCACATGATCATCCCGGACCCGGAGACGCTGCTCTTCGCGGGAGACGAGGTCATCGTCCTCGCCATGGTCGAGAGCGAGCGCGCCATCCAGACGATCCTGGTTGGCGACGCGCCACCGGCTGCGCCGTCTCCCACCCTCTAGCAGCGATCCAGCACCGACCCCCTGGGGAGCGGCTCGGTGACGCTTCGGTATCGGACGGCTCACGGATCGACGGCACCCAGGCACCGTTAGAGATGCCCTCGTAGGGTCACCTCATCGGGCACCCGGTGGCCCCAGTGAGGCTAAGAGGCGTGAGGGCAGGCAAGGTTGCGATGGCTACAGGCTTGGCGAGCCTGGGCATCAGCCTCATCACGCTGGCCGGCGGCGCCCTCGTCGTCGAGGCAGGGCTGCAATCGCTGACCTGCTCGTCGCCGGCGATCCCCGGACCCGGACACCAGAATGTCTGCCACATCTCCACGGCCGCCTACCTGAACGCCCCGGCCATCCACCAGAGCATGCCGCTCGACTGCGAATCGGCCGCACTCGCCGTGGCGTTGCAGACCAAGGGGTTCGCGCTCACTCAGCTCTGGGTCTTCGATGCGCTTCCCAAGCAGCCCCAGGCCGCCCGTGTTTCCCGAGGGAGGCCGGTCTCATGGGGCGATCCGTACGCCGCATTCGTGGGCAATGTCGACGGATCGGAGGTCCGTTACACGGGCTACGGCGTGTACTACCCGCCGATTGCAGCCGTCGCCGAGCGCGCCGGCGCGAGCGTCGACGCCCACACCGGCTGGACCGTATCCGCGATCGAGTACCAGATCCAGCTCGGACACCCGGTGATCGTGTGGACGAACTCCACCCTCGCCTACTCACGCACCAGCACATGGAACGCCTGGGATGGGCGGGCGGTGCCCTACACCACCCAGGAGCACACCGTCACGGTGATCGGATTCAACTCGCTGACCGGCACGGTCACGATCGTCGACGTCGGGGTCGGGCTCCGGCGCACGATCTCAACGGCCACGTTCAGCGCGGCCATCGCCACCTTCGGCGGCATGGGCGTCGCAGTCTGGTAATCCAGCGACCGTAGACTGGCGTCGCACGCCATGTATGTCGAGGACCACCCGGGCCGGGAACCGGCGACCGTGTGGCTCCATCACGGCGTCGGCTCGACGCGCGCGTGGGATGCATTCGTCCCGGCAGCCGCCGGCGGTCGCCGGGCCATCGCCTACGACCGCCGAGGGTTCGGGCGCTCGGCACACGGACGTCGAATCAGCACGGCCATGTTCGACGAGGACGTGGAGGAACTTCGCAGGATGCTCGCAGAGCGTGGGGCTGCCCCTGCCCACCTGATCGGACACAGTGATGGCGGCACGGTTGCGCTGCTCCTCGCCGCCCGCGCCCCGGAGCTGGTGCTGAGTATCGGGGTGGTGGCGGTCCACGTTCGCGGTGACGACGTGACCGTGGCTACACTCCGACGCATGGGTCCACCACACGCGTGGCCTGAGCCGATGCAGCGCAGCCTGCAGCGCGCCCATGGCGAGGACTGGGCCGACGTGGCCCATCGCTGGCATGCGCTGTGGACATCACCGGGATGGGAACGCTGGAGCATCGTCGACGAGCTCACCGCGGTGCGCTGCCCCGTCTTCGTCATGCACGGACGCGGGGACGACCTCTCGCCACCACTCCACGCCGAGGCCATCCATGACGCGCTACCGGGTGCTCGGGTCACATGGGTCGACACCCCAACACACGACCCGCATCGCGCCGAACCCGACCGCTTCATCAGCGAGCTGCAGGCTCTGTGGCTTGACGTCGAGGGCGGCTATGGCTGAGCTCTTCAACTGCAGCGAGTGGCTCGTCGATCGCCAGGTGGAGGCTGGACACGGCGCCCGCACGGCGCTGATCAGTGGCGATGCGACCCTCAGCTATACGGGGCTGCTCGATTCGATGACCGCTGCGGCCGGCGGCCTCCGCAGGCTTGGCGTCCGGCCCGAAGAGCGCGTGATGCTGATCCTTCGCGATGGACCCGAGCTCGCCGTGGCGATCCTCGCGGCGATGCGAATCGGGGCTGTCGCGCTCCCTGTCAATCCGCTGCTGCCACCTCGCGATCTCGTCGGCATCGCACGCGACGCTCGCGCTCGCTGGGCGATCGTCGCCGGCGATGCGTCAGCCCTGATCACGGCATTGACCGAGGGTGCGCCGGACCTGATCGCGGTGGTCCGCGTCGGACCCGGTGAGGGCGGACCGCTCTGGTCTGAAGTCGTGGCGGCCAGCGGGGACGGGGGCGCCGACGCGACCTCGGCGGAATCCCCCTGTTTCTGGCTCTGCACCTCGGGAACGACGGGGCGACCGAAGCTGGCGATGCACCGCCATGCGGATATCCGCTCGACGTGCGACGGCTACGCCCGCGAGATCCTCGACATAGCGCCGAGCGACCGGCACCTCTCGGTCGCGCCGATGTTTCATGCGTACGGCTTCGGCAACTCGCTCACCTTCCCACTCGCCGCCGGTGCCGCGGCTGTGCTGGAGCCGACCCGTCCTCCGACGCCGGCGCTGGTGGCGGCGCTGATGGAACGGCACCATCCGACACGCTTCTTCGCTGTACCGACGTTCTACGCCGCACTGGTCGCAGCCGATATCCCCGACGACACCTTCGCTTCACTCCGCCAGGCCATCTCCGCGGGTGAGGCGCTTCCGGCGGAACTTTTCCATCGCTTTCGCGAACGCTTCGGTGTCGCGATTCTGGACGGGATCGGATCGACCGAGATGACTCACATCTTCATCTCGAACCGCGATGGACATGTCGTACCGGGTGCGTCAGGAAGCCCTGTCGGCGGCTACGCCCTACGGCTTCTCGACGACGATGGTGTGGGCGTCCCTCCCGGCACGCCTGGACAGCTCTGGGTCTCGGGCGCGTCGGCGGCCACCGGCTACTGGTGTCGCAGTGAGGAGACGAGGAGGACGTTCGTCGGGGATTGGGTCGCCACCGGGGACCTGTACTCGGTCGATGCAGACGGCATCTACCGTCATCTCGGGCGTCGTGACGACATGCTGAAGGTCGGTGGCGAGTGGGTGTCGCCGGCCGAGGTGGAGAGCGTGCTGCTTGGTCACGAGGCCGTGGCCGAGGCGGCCGTGGTCGGAGCCGTCGCCGAGGACGGGCTCGTTCGCACCGTGGCGTTCGCCGTGCCGCGACCCGGCACGCGCTTCGACGTGGAGGACGTGCTGGCGAGGTGCCGCACCGAGCTCGCGGGCTATAAACGTCCCCGGCGCCTCGTCGTGGTCGAGACCCTGCCGAAAACCGCGACCGGCAAGGTACTCCGAGCCGATCTCCGCCGCGAGGCGACGCGGGTGCTCACCGACTCGCGCTGAGCACCCTAGGTCAGGTGGACGTACTCGTAGTCGACCGGCTGTCCGTTGATGCCGGTCGAGGGCGGAGCGATCCACGCGGCCATCTTCCCGGGCTCGAAAACCGGTTTCATCAGCGACCGGATGTGATCGAAGTCCGCCGCGGTCGGCAGCCATTCCGCCTGCCGGCTCTGCCAGGTCGGCGCGTCGATGAGCGCTCCCTCCGGCGTCACCGAATAGTCGGCAAAGGCACCCACACGGCGATTGAACCCGTGATGCGGCAGCGCCAATGCTCGGCGGACGCCCGCCTCTTCAAGGATGCGATTCCAGCGCCGAACGCCATGGTCGCAGTCGGTGAAGTACTCCGACCGGAGATCCTGGTTCAGCGCCAGCAGTGCGGGGATATCGGCACGCTCGATGCGTCCTTCGACGACCACGTCGACGGCCGCGGTGAGATCCGTAAGCAGATGGTCGTCGCCGCGGCGCTCCTCCTGCCAGCGTCCCTTGAGCCCGGCGGTGAAGTAATTGGCCACGTTGGTGGAACGCTCGCCGCCGAACAGGTCGAGGGAGACGCTGTAGTGAAAGTTCAGATACCGCTGCAGGATGTCGAGTGGGACGCCGCCGTATCGCCCGATGTCGTCGGTGTCGTGCTCACGCATGAGCTCAGCCGTGCGCCGGACCACGCGGTCGATGCCGGTCGTGCCGACCATCATGTGATGCGCTTCCTCGCGGAGCATGAAGCGGCAGGTGCGCGAGAGCGGATCGAAGCCGCTTTCAGCGAGGGTGCCGAGCTGGAATTTCCCATCGCGGTCGGTGAAATAGGTGAACATGAAGAAGGCGAGCCAGTCCCTGGTCGGTTCGTTGAATGCGCCGAGGATGCGTGGCGCGTCGACGCTCCCGGAATGACGCATGAGCAACTCCTCGGCCTGCTCGCGCCCCTCGCGACCAAAGAACGCATGAAGGAGGTAGACCATCGCCCAGAGATGACGGCCCTCCTCGACATTGACCTGGAAGAGATTGCGCAGGTCGTAGAGGCTCGGCGCCGTGAATCCGAGAAGCCGCTGCTGCTCCACCGACGCGGGTTCCGTATCGCCCTGGACGACGAGCAGGCGCTGCAACTCGGCGCGATATTCGCCAGGGACCTGCTGCCACGCCGGCGTCCCCATGTGCTCACCAAAGGCAATGCGACGGTCGGGATCACGGTCGGCCAGGAAGATGCCCCACCGATACTCCTCGAGCGGGATGTGGCCGAAATGCGCCCAGCCGTCGCGGTCGGCGCTGATGGCGGTGCGGAGGTACACGTCGCGCGCGATGAGATCCGGGCCGAGGTCCCGCCACCACTGCATGAAGCGCGGCTGCCACGCCTCGAGCGCTCGTTGCAGGCGGCGGTCGCCGCGCAGATCGACGTTGTTGGGAATGCGATCCGTGTAATCGGCGCTGAGGCTCATGTCAGACCCGCCCCCGATCCAGCGCGGCTCGCTGACCGCTGCCGTAGCGTCGCAGGGCGCCGGCCGGGCCGATCGCGTTAGGGCGGCTGAACACCCAGTTCTGCCAGGCCGTGAGCCTCCCGAAGATCTTCGTCTCCATGGTCTCCGGGCCGGCGAACCGAAGGTTGGCCTCCATCGCGGTGAGCGCATCAGGACTGAACGCGGCGCGCTGCTCCAGCGCGATGCGCAGCTCGTCCTCCCAGTCGATGGCGTCGGGCGCAAAGGTCACGAGCCCGAGCCCGGACGCCGCGGCGGCGTCCAGCCTGACCTTGGCCGCCCCCATCGCCGCCTCGAGCGCCGTGGCGCTTCCGAGGAATCGGGACTCCAGGCGTGAGAGGTCGTTACCCATCGGGTACGTGCCGGTGTTCGAGGCGGTGATCACGACGATCGCGGGCTCCTGTCCCTCCTCCATCGCGCCGTCGAGCATGAACTGCTGATCACACGCGAGCGCGAGTTCCAGCAGAAGTCCGCCAAAACACCCGCCCGGCTCGATCGAGGCGATGAGGCTGCGACTGGTCACGTCGAGACGCTTGAACACGCGCTTCAGCAGCAGCACCACCTCGTTGACGAACCAGTCCGAGTCGCGATGTTCGAGGAGGAAGCGGTCGTGTTCGAGGAGCCGCGCCCAATCCCCAACCGTCTTGATGACCCAGGTCCCAAGGGTGAGCTCGTTGGTCCGAAGGCGAAGGATCAGGTCATCGAGCTCGCGAGCCATGGCCAGCGGCCAGTAGCGGCTTCCGAGCGCACGCGCCTCATCCGCGTCTCGTGGTGCCGGCTGCGCCGGTCCGCTGACGGTGATGGTGACCGCGCCGGAGGTCCGGTCGAACACCGCGGCGACGTGCTCGTACTTGATGCCATCGTGATCAGCGGACGTCTCCAGGGGTTCGAGGACAACTCCGGGTCCCGGCTTCGCGCGCGGCTGCACCGCAATCTCGGCCGCGCGAGCGCGCACCGACTCATCGAACCGGCCACGCGGAATCGCCGCATCGACGAGCCCCCACCTGATTGCGGCCGGCGCCTTGAGACCCTCGCTCTTGGTCACGAAGACATCGGCAAGATCCCGGCGGACATGCCGCTTGTCGCCGAGTCGGGTGAGACCACCGGTTGCCGGGAGCACCGCGAGCAGTGGCAGTTCCGGGAGCGAGACCGCCGATGACCCGTCGTCGATGAGGAGGATCTCGTCGCACGCGAGTGCGAGCTCGTAGCCACCTCCCGCCGCCGCACCGTTCACCGCAGCCAGATACACCTGCCCGGAGTTGGCGCTCGCATCCTCCATCTCCAGGCGCGTCTCGTTGGTGAACTTGCAGAAGTTGACCTTCCACGGGTGCGTTGCTTGCGCGAGCATGCCGATATTCGCTCCCGCCGAGAAGCACCGTTCCTTCGCGGAAGTGATCACCACGCAACCGACCTCCGGGTGCTCGAAGCGCAGGCGCTGCACAGCATCGTGCAATTCGATGTCGACACCCAGGTCGTACGAGTTCAACTTCATCGCGTAGCCCGCGCGCAGCCCGCGCTGCTCGTCGACATCCATCGCAAGCGTCGCCACGGCGCCGTCGATGCTGAGACGCCAGTGCACGTAGCGTGCCGGATCGGTGGCGAAGGACACAGCCTCCTGAACGCCGTCATCTGTGCTGACGGCCGTTTCAGCGGCTTCGAGCGCCATCGACTCATACCTCCGGGGCACGCGACTTCGTCCTCATTATGGAGGTGGATCCCGGACGCTCACGTGAGCGACCGTCTTGCTTCCGTGGATCTCTCTGACTAGAGTCAGGGAATGGATACGGCAATGGTTGCGCAGGTGCGCCGGTTCAACCGCGTGGTCACCCAGCACGTGGGGGCGCTCAATGAGCGATACCTCGCCCGAGCCCACTCGCTCGGCGAGGCACGGGTCCTGTGGGAGATAGGCGCCGAGGGGTGCGACGTGCGTTCGCTCCGGGACCGGCTCGGTCTCGACTCCGGCTACCTGAGCCGGTTGCTCGGAGCCCTCGTGGCGAACGGGCTCGTGACCCTCGGCCCGAACGACTCCGACGGGCGCGTTCGCACGGCCCGGTTGACGCCGCAAGGGTTGACCGAGCGTTCTGTGCTCGACGAGCGCAGCGACGCGCTTGCCGAGTCGCTGCTGGCCTCTTTACGTCCGGAGCAACGTGAGCGCCTCTGCACCGCGATGGGCGAGGTTGAGCGGCTCATCAGCGCCGCGACGGTTGCCATCACACCGATCGATCCCTCGGATCCCCAGGCGCAGCAATGCCTTCGCGCATATTTCACGGAACTGAACCGGCGCTTCGATAGGGGCTTCGATCCGTCACTGAGCATCGGCGCGGACGACGATGAGCTTCGCCCGCCGGCAGGCCTGCTCGTGCTCGCCCGTTTGCGTGGAAAGCCCATCGGGTGTGGGGCGCTCAAGTTCACCCACGGGCAGGGGGCTGACGTCAAGCGCATGTGGGTGGCCGAGTCAGAACGCGGGCTCGGCGTCGGCCGCCGCATCCTCACCGAGCTCGAGCAGCGTGCCGCAGCGTCCGGTGTGGTGACCCTGCGGCTGGAGACGAACAAGACGCTCGTCGAAGCCGTCAGCCTGTACCGCTCGGCCGGGTACGCTGAGGTGCCGGCCTTCAGCGACGAACCCTACGCGCACCATTGGTTCGAGAAGCACATCGTCGACGCGTCGCCGGCGACGTAACGACCCGCAGCTGATCCACGAGTCTCACTCTGTCGGCGCAGTCGCCGCCAAGGTGTCGAGATCGAGGTGAAGCAGCTGGTTGGTCGGTGCGAACCCGAGCCGCTCGTAGAGTGGATAGGCGCGCTGACTCGGATGGACGATGAGGTATCCGAGGCCGCGCGACCGCGCCTCGGCGATCACGGCTTCGACGAGCCGTCTTCCGATGCCGTGATTGCGGAACTCCTCGAGCACGAACACGCTCTGCATGTTGCCGGCCAAGCGCTCGAGGCGACGGGGCTGGGGGACCCGCTCGAAGACTGCGAGCCACGCCATGCCGACCGCGTCGTCCCCACGCTCCGCGATGAACCCAACATGCCGGGACC
>Ga0070766_10000774_pt1 | contig 14649 bp, 14 predicted proteins | sample HubBroMetageWFT6_FD_69782 | JGI IMG/M metagenome (GOLD analysis project Ga0070766, IMG submission 69782) | Warmed and freeze-thawed soil microbial communities from the Hubbard Brook experimental Forest, New Hampshire - Hubbard Brook CCASE Soil... | ecosystem: Environmental > Terrestrial > Soil...
TGTTTGTCGGCAGCGAGGGCACGCTCGGCATCATCACCGCGGCCATGCTGAAGCTCTATCCGCGCCCGCGCGAGATTGCCGTGGCGCTGTGCGCGACTCCTTCACCTGAGGCGGCGCTCGACCTGTTCAATCGCTTCCAGCGGCACGACGCCGCGGCGATCCAGGCCTTCGAATACATGTCGAGCGCGGGGCTGGAGCTGGTATTGCAACAGATCCCCGGCACGGCGCGGCCGCTGGCGCAACCGGCGGCGCATTACGTGCTGGTCGAGCTGGCGACGCCGCGTGAGGGCGCGGGTTTGCGCACGGCGCTCGAAGAGGTGCTCACCGCGGCGATGGAAGTCGGCGTCATCGCGGATGCAGTCATCGCCGAAAGCGGGGCGCAGCGGGCCGCGCTATGGCGATTGCGCGAGGAGCATTCCGAGGCGCAGAAGCGCGCCGGGGCCTCGGTCAAGAACGACGTCTCGGTGCCGGTGTCGCGTGTTCCCGAGCTGATCCGCCGCGCGACCGAGGCCTGCGAGCGGCTGCTACCCGGGATTCGCTGCATGCCGTTCGGCCATCTCGGCGACGGCAACATTCATTTCAACCTTGTGCAGCCGGAAGGTGCCGACCCCGACGTGTTCCTTGTCCGGGATCACGAGCTGATGGACGCGGTCAACGCGGTCGTTCGCGGTCTCGATGGCAGCTTCTCCGCCGAGCACGGCATCGGCCGCCTGAAGCCCTACATGATGCCGGAATGGCGCGGCGGCGCCGAGCTCGAGCTGATGCGCCGGATCAAGGCGGCACTCGACCCGCAGGGCCTGCTCAACCCCGGCAAGCTGTTGCCGTAATCACGGTTTCGTCATTCCGGGACGCCGCGAAGCGGCGAGGCCGGGATCCGTATTCCAGAGGCCTGTGTTCATGGATTCCGGGTCCGGCGCTTATGCGCCGTCCCGGAATGACGATCTTTGGGCGCGGCCAGTCAGGTTTTCTCGACGTTCCACATCAGGAAGGCTGGCGCCTGGAGCACCCCCTTCACATTCTTGCGAAAGGCGGTAACCGGCTTCCATTGCCCGGTCGGAATGTACGGCACGACCTCGAAGGCGCGCTCCTGGATCTGGGCGGCAATCTTCTTGCGGTCCGCGAGCGTCGCGGCGTTGAGCCATTGCGCGCGCAGCGCTTCGATCTTGTCGTCGCTCGGCCAGCCGAAATGGCTCTTCTTGCCGTTGGTGCGCAGCGCCGGATTGCCGCCCGGATCGAGCAGATCGGCGCCGACCCAGCCGGTCGCGAAAATATTCCAGCCGCCCTTGTCGATCGGCTCCATCGAGGCGCGGCGGGTGACCAGGGTGCCCCAATCCATCGCCTGCAGATCGACGTTGACGCCGAGCTTCTTGAGGACATCGGTGACGACCAGCGCCTGCGAATGCGCGACCGGCTGGTCAACGGCGTCGAGCACGACCACCTTCTCGCCCTTGTAGCCGGCGTCGGCGACGAGCTTCTTCGCCTTCTCGAGATCGCGCGGGCCGGTCAGCGCCGCCGACCCCGCATCGTTCGCCATCGGCGTGCCGCAGGTGAAGAATGACGGGCACGGCTCCCAGTTCTTCTGGTCGCCCGCCAGCGCGGTCAGATAATCGGCCTGGTTGGTCGCCGCCAGCACCGCTTGCCGCATTTTCACATTGTCGAACGGCGGCAGCAGATGGTTGAACTTGACCATGATCGGGCTCGGCAGCGGGTCTGCCAGCGCTAGCGTGATATCGGGATTCGCCTGCAGGGCGGGGACCAGGTCGAGCGGCGGGTTCTCCCACCAATCGGCTTCGCCGGCATTGAGCGCGGCGACCTTGGTCATCGCGTCGGGAATGTAGAGCCACTCGACCCGATCGACCTTCATCACCTTGCCGCCCGAGGCCCAGCTCGGCGGCTCTTTCCGCGACACGTAATCGGTGTTCTTGACGTAGACGACCTGGTGCCCGGGCTGAAACTCGTCCTTGACGAATTTCAACGGCCCGGAGCCGATCGCCTCGGTGACCTGCTGGAACGGGTCGGTGTTGGCGAGCCGTTCCGGCATGACGAAGAGCGCCAGGCTCGATACCTTGGCGAAGGCGTCGATCAAGAGTGGGAACGGCTCCTTCAATTTGATCGTGAAGCCCTTGTCGCCGTCCGGCTTCATCTCGTCGAGCACCAGCGCCAGCGACTGCCCATGACTGTCGCGCGCCATCCAGCGCTTCACGGAGGCGACGCAATCGGCGCCGCGCACCGGCGAGCCGTCATGGAACGGGCCTAGGCCGTCGCGCAATTTGAACTGATAGGTCAGCTTGTCGGGCGAGATGCTGAATTCTTCGACCATCTGCGGGTGCGGCGCAAATTCGGCGTCGATCGCGAACAGCGTGTCGAACACGCAATAGCCGTGGTTGCGGCTGATATAGGCGGTAGTCCAGATCGGGTCGAGCACGCGGAGATCGGATTGCGCGATGAAGCGCAGCGTCTTCTTGTCGGATGTTTCGGCTTTCGCCGTGCCCGGCAGAACGGACGCGGCGAGCGCGGCGCCGGCCGCCGCCTTGGCGAAATCGCGGCGGGTCAAACGATCGGTCATGCGAGGCCTCCCAAAGCCCGGGTTGTTATCGGAGCAGCATAGCAAGAAGCGCGCCGCCGCCCATATGACCTCTCGCGGGGAAAGTGGCCTCAGTCTGTATAATTCCGTTGATGCAACTTGCCGATTTCGACTTCGACCTGCCGCGCGAGCTGATCGCCGACCGCCCTCAGGAGCCGCGCGAGGTGGCGCGGCTGCTGGTTCTGCCGGCCGCGGGCGGGCTGGTGGACCGACACATCGCCGATCTGCCTGATCTGCTGCGCCCGGGCGATCTCCTCGTTTTCAACGACACCAAGGTTATTCCCGCGCGGCTCGTCGGAAGACGCGGCCTGGCGACGGTCGAAGTCACGTTGGCGCACGCTCTCGGCGGCGCCGTGTGGCAGGCCTACGCCAAGGGGGCGCGCCGGCTGCATCCGGGCGACCATGTCGAATTCGCCACAGACTTTGCCGCCCGGGTCGGCGACAAGAGCGAGCACGGCGAAGTGACCTTGCATTTTGATTGCGAGGGCCAGGCGTTTCGCGCCGCGTTAGAGCGGTACGGCGCGATGCCGCTGCCGCCCTACATCAAACGCCCGCGCGGCGGCGACCCGTGCGACCACGGCGATTACCAGACGATCTTCGCCCGCGCGGAAGGCGCGGTCGCGGCACCCACGGCCGGGCTCCATTTCACCCAAGCGCTGCTCGACCGCATCGCCGCGCGCGGCGCGGAATGGCTGACCGTCACCCTGCATGTCGGCCCCGGCACGTTTCTGCCGGTCAAGGTGGACGATCCGCGCCAGCATCCGATGCATGCCGAATGGGGCGTCGTCAGCGCCGAGGCGGCGGCGCGCATCAACGCGGCGCGGGCGCGCGGCGGCCGCATCGTCGCCATCGGCACGACGGGCGTGCGTCTACTCGAAAGCGCTGCCGCCGAGAGCGGCGAGATCCGGCCGTTTGCCGCCGAAACGCGGCTGTTCATTCTGCCGGGCTACCGCTTCCGCGCCATCGACCTGCTCTTGACCAATTTCCACCTGCCGCGCTCGACCCTGTTGATGCTGGTCGCGGCATTGGCCGGGCTCGACCGCATCAAAGCCGCCTATGCCCACGCCGTCGCGGAACGCTACCGCTTCTTCTCCTACGGCGACGCCTGCCTGATCGAGCCGAGAGCATGAGCATCGGCTTCGAGGTGCTGGCGCGCGACGGAGCGGCGCGGCTGGGCCGGCTCGACACCGCGCATGGCGCGATCGACACGCCGGTGTTCATGCCGGTCGGCACCGCCGCGACGGTGAAGGCGATGATGCCCGAGGACGTTGCGGCAACCGGCGCACGCGTCATCCTCGGCAACACCTACCATCTGATGCTGCGGCCGGGCGCTGACAGAATCGCCGCGCTCGGCGGCCTGCATCGGTTCATGAACTGGCCGCATGCGATCCTGACCGATTCCGGCGGTTTCCAGGTCATGTCATTGGCCTCGCTGCGCAAGATCGACGAAGAGGGCGTCACCTTCCGCTCGCATCTGGACGGCAGCGTGCATTTGCTCACGCCCGAGCGCTCGGTCGAGATCCAGCGCCTGCTCGGCGCCGACATCACGATGGCGTTCGACGAATGCACACCGTTCCCAGCCGCGCGCGAGGCGGTCGAAGCCTCGATGGAATTGTCGATGCGCTGGGCCGAGCGCTCGCGACGCGCCTTTGTCGAGCGGCCCGAACACGGCATTTTCGGCATCGTCCAGGGCGGTGTGCATCCCGATCTGCGCCGGCGCTCCGCCGATCGCGTGACCGCAATCGGCTTCGATGGCTATGCAATCGGCGGGCTGGCGATCGGCGAAGGGCAGGAGGTGACGTTCGCGATGGTCGAGGCGACCGTGCCGTTCTTGCCCGAGGACCGGCCGCGCTACCTGATGGGGGTCGGCAAGCCGACCGACCTTGTCGGCGCAGTCAGGTGCGGCGTCGATATGTTCGATTGCGTATTGCCGACCCGCTCCGGCCGCACCGGTCAGGCCTTTACCCGCGAGGGTGCGCTCAATTTGCGCAACGCCCGCCACGCCGACGACCCGACGCCGCTCGACCCGGAATGCCGCTGCCCAGCTTGCACCGGCTTCAGCCGCGCCTATCTGCACCATCTCACCAAGGCGGGCGAGATCCTGGCGAGCATGCTGCTGACGACGCACAACCTCACTTACTACGCCGACCTGATGGCGGCGTTGCGCGCGGCGATCGCCGAACGCCGCCTCGCCGATTTCACTTTCGGCGGAGCCGCGCCGTGAAAAGCGAACCGGTGCTCGGCCGCCCCGCGCCATTGCCCGCCTCGCCCGAGGAAGCGGCGCTCGACGCCATGCCGAACCCGCATCCCGGGCTCGTCTATCTCGTGCGCTTCACCTGCCCCGAATTCACTTCGCTGTGCCCAGTCACCGGCCAGCCGGATTTCGCGCATTTCGTTATCGATTACGTACCCGAGGCAGTGATCCTCGAAAGCAAATCCCTGAAGCTGTTCATGGCGTCCTTCCGCAATCACTCCGCGTTTCACGAGGATTGCACTTTGCAGATCGCACGCCGCCTCACCGCGGCATTGTCGCCGCGCTGGCTGCGCGTCGGCGGCTACTGGTACCCGCGCGGCGGCATCCCGATCGACGTGTTCTACCAAACCGGCACGCCGCCCGAGGGGTTGTGGCTGCCCGACCCCGGCGTCGCACCCTATCGCGGCCGCGGCTAGGGCTATGTCCACCGACATTCGCGACGATATCCGCGGTCAGGCACTCTCGATGGGCTTCGACGCGGTCGGTTTCGCCGAAGCGCGGCTGGCCGAGGAGGCGCGGGAGAATCTCGGCGAGTTCATCGCGCGCGGGTATCACGGCGACATGGGCTGGCTCGCCGGTACTGCGGCGCGGCGCGGCGACCCGCGAGTGCTGTGGCCGGAGGCGCGCACAATCGTCGTGCTCGGCCTCAATTACGCCGGCGAGGGCGACCCGCGCGCTGCCGCGGGCGATCCCGAGTGCGGCGAGATTTCCGTCTATGCCCGCGGCCGCGATTACCACGATACGGTCAAGAAGCGGCTCAAGGCATTGGCGCGCTGGATCGCCGAGCGCTGGCCGGGCGAGCTCAAGGTGTTCGTCGACACCGCCCCGGTCATGGAAAAGCCGCTGGCGCAGATGGCGGGCATCGGCTGGCAAGGCAAGCACACCAATCTCGTCTCGCGCGAACTCGGCTCGTGGTTCTTCCTCGGCGAGATCTATCTGAGCCTGGCATTGCCGCCCGACGCGCCAGAAACCGACCACTGCGGCGCCTGCAGACGCTGCCTCGACATCTGCCCGACCGCCGCCTTCGACGGACCTTACCGGCTCGATGCGCGGCGCTGCATCTCGTATCTGACGATCGAGCACAAGGGGCCGATCCCCAATGAGCTACGGCCGCTGATCGGCAACCGGATCTTCGGCTGCGACGATTGCCTCGCGGTCTGCCCGTGGAACAAATTCGCCCGCGCCACGGACGAGCCCGACTTCCTGGCGCGCGACAGGTTGACCGCGCCGCGCCTCGCTACGCTGGCCGCACTCGACGACGCCGCATTCCGGACGATGTTCGCCGGCACCGCGGTGAAGCGCATTGGCCGCAATCGCTTCCTGCGCAACGTGCTCGTCGCGATTGGCAACGCGCCGGAGCCCGCGCCGGAACTCGTCGCTGCTGCGACGCGCTGTCTCGATGACGCCTCGCCTTTGGTTCGTGACGCCGCCATCTGGGCGGTCGGCCGCCTCGCCGATGCGCGCTCAACCACGGCTGAAGCTGCCCTGCCATGAGCCTGGTCGGCCGCGCCATCGGATTGTTCGTGCTGTGCGTCCTTGTCGGCCTCTTTCTCGAGACGATCGGGATCAGCGCGCGCGGCATCCTGAACGACACTTGGCACACTGTCGGGGCGGTGTTCCGCCGGTTTGGCGAGCTCCTCGACTGGGCCCTCCCCTACGCCCTCCTCGGTGCGGTCGTGGTCGTGCCGCTGATGCTGCTCAGCCTTTTGGAAAAGCGCCGGCGCCGCGGCCGCTAGTCCCCACTAGGTAAAGCAGGCATCCCATAGGGGCTGGCTGCTCTATGTGGCGCCCGCAAGCCCGCGCGGCGGGCTCAATTTGGGCTTGGCGCCTTCGATCTCGATATTGATCTCAAGCAGCGAAGTGTCGCCCGACTTGCCGAGATTGACGCGGATCATGTCGTCGCGGATCTCGACATAGCGGCCGACCACGTCGATCAATTCTTTCTGCAATCTCGGCAGAAAATCTGGTGCGGTGCGGCTCGCCCGCTCGTGCGAGAGCACGATCTTCAGCCGCTCCTTGGCGATCGCCGCGCTGCTGGGGCGCGGCGGAAACAGGATATTGAAGAGACGCATCACGCTTTACCGAACAGAACCCTGAAGAAGCTGCGGCGCTCGGGTTTTACGAAGCGCATCTCGCGCTGTTCCCCCATGAACCGCGCGACCGCGTCGAGATAGGCGCGACCGGCCGGGCTGTCCTCGTCAAAGCTGACCGGCGTCCCGGTATTCGAGGCACGCAGCACCGATTCGGATTCGGGAATGACGCCAAGCAGCGGGATCGAGAGGATCTCCATCACATCCTCGACCGTCAGCATCTCGCCCTTGGCAACGCGCATCGGGTCGTACCGGGTCAACAGCAGGTTCAGTTCGACCGGCGGCTCGCTGCGCTCGGCGCGACGCGAGCGCGAGGCCAGGATGCCTATGATGCGGTCGCTGTCGCGCACCGAGGATACTTCCGGGTTCGTGACAATTATCGCGCTGTCGGCGAAATACAGCGCCGTGATCGCGCCGTGCTCGATCCCGGCCGGGCTGTCGCAGACGATGTAGTCGAATTGCTGCTTCAGCTCTTCCAGCACGCGCTCGACGCCGTCGCGCTTCAGCGCGTCCTTGTCGCGCGTCTGCGAGGTCGGGAAGATAAACAGATTGTCGTTGCGCTTATCTTTGATCAGCGCCTGATTGAGGTTGGCGTCGCCATTGATGACATTGATGAAGTCGAAGACAACGCGACGCTCGCACCCCATCACCAGATCGAGATTGCGCAGCCCCACATCGAAGTCGATCACGACGGTCTTGTGGCCGCGCAGGGCGAGCCCAGCGGCAAAAGCGGCCGAGGTCGTCGTCTTGCCGACCCCGCCCTTGCCCGACGTGATGACCACGACCTTCGCCAAAAACTCCTCCCCCTACGCGCGTATACGCGCCTGTCCGACGCGCGCATCTATGGCCGCGGCAGGACCGACGTGCAACCCCGATCGGCAATGATGAGCGTTAATTCCGGGTTATGGTCAACTGCTCATCGACCAGCGCGATTTCGACCGGGAATCCGCGCTGTTCCTGGGGTAACTGCTCGCTGACGAGGTAGCGGCCGGCGATGCTGACCAGCTCGGCTTCGAGCCGCGAGCAGAAGATTCGCGCGCCGGCATCGCCGCTCGCACCGGCGAGGGCACGTCCGCGCAGCGCACCATAAACATGGATGTTGCCGTCGGCGACGAGCTCGGCGCCGGGGCTGACCGCTGCGGTGACAACGAGGTCGGTGCCGCGCGCATATATCTGCGTCCCCGAGCGCACCGGCTCGGTGACCAGCCGGGTCGGGGCGCGCGAGGCCCGTTCCGCGGCCGGCGGCGCCGGCTCCGGCGTCGGGGCCGACGCCTGGCGGCGGCTGGGCTGGGGCGCGCTCGGCGCAAAGCTGGCAAGGCCCGCCGCCGATGCCGCTTCGATCTGCGCCGGCAACGCATTCTGCACCCCGACGAGGGCGAGCGTGTATTGGCGGAGCAACTCCCTGGCGCGCACGAACTCCTCGGCGGTGGCAAAGGCTTCGGCGCTTTTCAGGTCGAGCACAACCGGCGCGTTCTGAAAAAAGCGCGGGCTGCGCTCGATTTGCCGCGCCAGCTCGTCCTCGAACTCGGCATCGCGCAGCATGCCGGCGCGGACCACCATCACGGTGAACAGCGCGCCCTGAACCAGATTGCCCGCCATCCGCAGACCGGCGCCTCAGAAATGCCAAAATCCTAAACGGGGTAGCGCCAAATCCTCGCCACCGCAACCGGCTTTCGCCGGCATATCCCGCGACGCAAGCCGCACCCCTCTTTCGCCGACCCGACCGCGGTCGCTAATATCGCCGCGTAGCCGGCAAGACAAAACGGGTTGTGACGACAAGGAGGGCCGATGGATCTGAGCGCGCTCCGCGAAGCGGCGATCGAGGCGGCCAACCGTGCGCTGTACGAGAAGCACGGATTCGTGCCGAGCGAGGAAAGCGACGAGTGGGAGGACGAGTACCGCCGCCAATTCGTGGCGCTGAAACAGCGCTATGGCAGCCAGGTCACGGTGCCGCAGCGTCCCGCGGCGGCCGCGGCGCCGCAGCGGCAACTGCCGGAGCTGAGGGGGACACTCGAGGAGCAGCGCTGGGGCGCCTCGATCCGCGAGGAGCGGCTGCGCGAGATCCCGAGCGAGGCGGTGCGCGTGTTCTGGGTGCAGCTCTGGCCCCGCGCCAAGCAATGGGTCGATACGCGCGACGTACCGACCCAAACATTGTTGCAGCGCCTGAAGCCGCAATACGACGAGTACCGAAAGAAGCAGGCCGAAGCAGCGGTGGCGCACAAGACCGAAGCCCAGAAGAAAGCGGCCGAGGTCGCAGCGTATCAGCGGAAATTGCAGGAGGCCGGCATCACCCCCGAGGGCCTCGTCGAGCTGGTCGATGCCAGCGACCGGTTCGAGCCGGCGCCGCTTGCCGCGAAACTCGCCGACATCACGATCGAGGACCGCCACCTGCGCATCTTCGAGACCAGCGACCCCAACCTGCTGCTGGTCAAGGAAAAGGATCTCCGCGGCAACCACGAATACGCGATCGAGCGTGACGAAGGTCTCGTCGCCGATCTCAAGCTCTACGCGCAGGCACCCTAAGTCATGTAACCAAAGAGCGGCAATTTGGCGGAACAAAGAACGCGTGCTGATGTTGTCTGTACAGCTTAGACATGATCGCGTTACGCGCGCGTTGCTAGCCGATACTCGTTGAATGAGCTCGGCCCCGGGCGCGCATTGCGCGACAAAGCGGGGAAACGAGCATGACAACAGCGCCCGGAAGACACCATTTCCGCTTTGGTTCTATTCGGCGGATTGGATCGGACCGTGCTGCCCGTATCTTCATCGTCGCCCTGCTCCTTGGCGTCGGACTCCCGGCCGGCCCGGCTGTGGCCGCGAGTTGCGCCAGCTTGTTGACGTTGAGCCAGCCGGGGAGCGTGCTGATCGCGTCGGCGGTGCCGTTTCCCGGCGGCTCATTCACCGGACCGGACGGCAGCGTCTACGAGAACGTGCCGGCGTTCTGCAAAGTCTCGGCGGTGCTGACGCCGACCCCCGATTCGCTGATCAACGTCGAGGTGTGGATGCCGAACCCAGGCTGGAGCGGCCGCTTTGAGGGCACAGGCAATGGCGGCTACGCCGGCACGATCGCGCTCGCGGTGCCGGCAATGGTCGATGGCCTGATGCGCGGAACGGCGGTCGCCGGCACCGACATGGGCACCGCGCCCTCGACCAACAATGACGGCGACACGATGGTCGGCCATCCCGAGAAATGGGTCGATTTCGGCTATCGCGCGACCCATCTGATGACCGTTCTCGGCAAGGAGCTGGTGCAGGCCTATTACGGCCAGCCAGCACGCTACTCCTATTTCAACGGCTGCTCGACCGGCGGTCAGCAGGCGCTGATGGAGGCACAGCGGTTTCCCGACGACTACAACGGCATTCTCGGCGGCGACCCGGCCAACAACCGCACGCATGTCCACACCAGCATCGTGTGGAACTACGCCCAGATGCACCGGTCGCCGACCAGCCTGTTCATCGGCACCAACCAGACCCAGGCGATCACCAACGCGGTCGTCGCCGCCTGCGTCGTCAAGAGCGGCGGGCTCGCCACCGACCCGTTCCTGACCGACCCGCGCAGCTGCGATTTCGACCCGGCCGAGCTGCAATGCCCGAGCGGGGTCAGCAGCAGCACGGGGACCTGCCTGACCCCGGACGAGGTGCAAGCGGCGCAGCAGATTTATGCCGGCGCGCACGATCCGGCGGACGGACATCTGATCTTCCCGGGCTCGGTCAAGGGCGGCGAAAGCGACTCGCAATTCGGCTGGGTCGGCATCCAGGACCAGCCGGAGCCGCCGTTCGATTCGCTGTTCAAATGGGTGTTCGGCCCGACTTGGCTGTGGCCGACCTTCGATTTCAACCAGAATATGGCCGAGGTCGACCAGACCCTCGCGCCGATCCTGAACGCCAACAACCCGGACCTGAGCGCGTTCGCGGCCAACGGCAGCAAGCTTTTGATGTATCAGGGCTGGGCCGATCCGCTGGTGGCGCCGCAGAACCTGATCGACTACTACCTGCGGGTCGAAGCGCAACAGAAAGGCAGCTCAGCCACGCAGCTCACGAAGACCCAGGAATACTTTCGCCTCTTCATGGTGCCGGGCATGTACCATTGCGCCTTCGGCCCGGGCCCCAACGCTTTCGGCAACCGGTTCAGCGGCGAGGTCTATGCCGCGCCGGCGCCGGTCGAGGATCCCCAGCACGACGCGCTGCTCGCCCTCCAGCAATGGGTTGAGCAGGGAATCGCCCCGGCCAGCCTCGTTGCCACGAAATACGACAATGACGTGCCGCAATTGGGCATTGTCATGCAGCGGCCAATCTGCCCGTTCCCACAGGTGCCGAAATATAGTGGCAGCGGCAGCACCAATGTCGCCGCGAGCTTCACCTGCGTCACCGACCCAGACACCAACAACCCGATGGCGGCGCCGGAATACCTGGACTGAGCGGACGCGGGGCAGCGATCTTACCGGCAGCAGTTGCAGCTGCAGAACCGGTGCGCGACGCGGTGGTGGGCGACGACGTGGCGATAATGATGAACCACTCGCCGACTGTAGCGGTAATACGTCTCGCGATAGACGACCGGCGGCGGCGCGTAGTAGGCCGGCCTCGGCGCGATATAGACCGGTGGCGGTGGCGGAAGAAACGGGCGGTAGAATACCGGGTAGGGTTGATAGAGCCCCGGATCGCCCAAGCCGAACCCGACGAAAAAGCGCGCCTGCGCCGGCACGGCGCTCAGTCCGATCAGCACAGCCGTCAGAATTAGGATCACCGCCCTAAACATTGTTCTCATTGACCCTTTCCCCATGCCACGAGGCCCCAAGCTCAGCCTCCGCAGCGAAAAAAACATCCGACAGGCGCTGATGTTCCTGTGAACTTTTTGGGGCATCGAGAGGGGACAGCCTCACGTAATACGAGCGCGCATGCCAGCCAGACCGATCGCCGCAATAACGGCCGGCGGCGTTGCCGGCGGCGGTTTCTCGGGGTTATTGTGAACGACATTCAGGCTATCGGCCGCCGGCCTGACGCCGGATTGAGACAGGAGCCCGTGAAAATGCCCAACGACGTCCAGGCCGCGATCAGCAACGCCCCGAAGCCGGAGGCGCTCTACGGCAAGCTGGAGGATCGCATCCTGGCGCGCGACCAGAAGGGCGCAAGCGAGGTCTATTACGATCTGGTGCGGCAGCGCCGGCCGATGACCGAGATCATCGCCGAGGCGGTGCGCATCCACGCCCCCTATACGCATGTGCCCTATCACGAGCGCATCGACGACGGCTACGTGAACTTCGTCAACAACGATCACTGCCTGTTGTCGGCCCGGGCCGCGACCCGGCTGGCCAAGATGGTGCCGGAGGATTGCGCCGCGCTGCCCCTGGCGCAGACGATCTGGTACATCCCGACCGGGCTCGACATCTGGAACCAGAAGATCCTGAAGGCGCCCGGCCATTACGCCCGTGCGCCCGGCTGGACGCCGCCGCCGGGCCCACCGCCGATGCCGGAGGTCGTGTGGCCCGACCAGCAGCCCGAGCACCTCGACGGGCCGCTGCAGGAGCGGCTCGACCACTGGATGACCCTCGTTCATCGCGGCAACGTCGTCGAGGCCTACCGCGTCTTCCTCGGGCTGGTGGAGAGCCCGGCCGAGCGCAAGGAGGTGCTGGCCCAGCTCTGCCATGCCGGGCTGATGGATGTGCAGGACCGCGCCCTCTACAACCGCTCCTACACCACCGGCCACAAGGCGTTCCGCGCCCGCGCCACGGTCGAGCTCGGCAACGCGCTGGGCTGGGACGATGCGCACAACGTGATCTACGCCGGCGCGCTCGACATCGCGGTGGGGCCGCGCTGGTACTCGACTTATGAGATGGCCTGCAACGTCATCAAGATCTTCCTCGAAAAGCAGGCGGTCTCTGCCATTCCCTATGGCGGCGCCTCCCAGGAGGAGCTGGCGATCCTCGCCAACAACAAGGAGCCGCTCTCCCGCGACGAAGCGGAGGCGCTGGAGGAGGCGCTGATCCGGCAGCCGGAGCCCGACTTCCTCGAATTGCTGTCGAAATACCTCGACGCCGGCAAGAGCCCGCGCCGCATCCTCGACGCGCTGCAGATCGCCGACGCTCAGGTGATCCTCGAAACCCAGGGGGTCAACAATTTCTCATTGCCGCAGCACTGCTACGAGTACCTGAACACTCTCGGCTGGTTCTTCGACAATTTCGAGCACAAGCAGCAGATAAAGCTGCTTTACGTCGCCGCCGCCTACGTCAACCGCGCCGCCTGGCACCAGATCGGCATCGGCGACGCCGAACATGTCCAGCCGCGCGCCGCGTCGGGCGCCGACAAGCTGAAACCGGAGCAGGTGCTCGACCGTATCGACGCCGCAGTGCTGGCGCTGAACGGGCCAGAAAGCGTCGCCTGGACCAAGGCCTATCTCGACAGCGGCGCCGACCGGAAGCCGCTGGTGCGGCAGCTGGCGCTCCTCGCGAGCCGAATGGGCAACGACCCGCACAACCAGGAGATCGGCCAGGTCCTCTTGGAAGACTACGCCAAGAACCAAGGCCACGACCGCGACCGCCTGCTGCTCGCCTGCGCGCACCACACCGCGGTGCATCGCAAATACGGTAACCCGCTCGATTGCGCGCAGCGCTTCGGCGCCGCGATGGGCATTGCCCGGCTGCAATAGGTCGAAGAGCCGGGGCATGCGCGACCGCTGGCGGGTCGGCGCAGCCGCCATCGCCGTCGCGCTGTTGCTCGGAGCGGTCCCGCGGATCGCCTCCGCCGAGGAATCCTCCGCCCTCTACAGCGTCTATTGGGCCGGTCTGCCCGCCGGCGACATCAAGCTGACCCTGCGGGACGATCCCGCCGGCTACCGCGATGAGATCGAGATCCGCACCGAAGGCCTGCCGCGGCTTGTCACCCGGTTTCGGGGCAGCGCCGCCAGCGGCGGTCGGCTCGTCGCCGACCATCTGCCGCAGCCAGCCTATTACGATGCCCATTACGATCTGCGCAAAGGCAAGAACAGGCGGCTCAGCATGCGCTTTATCGCCCGCGCCAGCGCGGCCGTCGCCGAGCGCGGCCCCGAAGACACCAGCAAAAAGCCGCCGCTGGCCGAAAGCTTCCGCCAGAACGTGCTCGACCCGTTGAGTACGCTGACCGCGATCCGCGACGCGCTGCGGCGGGGCAATCGCGGCGACTTCTCGGTCCCGGTCTATGATGGGGCGCGGCGCTTCGACGTGAAGGTTCGGGTGCTGCCAAAAAAGGGCGCCGACCCGGCGCTGCACCTGGAGTTGACGCTGGCGCCGATCGCCGGGTTCAAGGGCGAGACCAGCGAGGACGGCGATCCCGATGACGCGCCCCGGCCGGTCGATCTGACGCTGTCCGATGATGCTCGGCTGATGCCGCTGTCGATGAGCGTGTCGCTGTATTACCTGCCGCTGGTCGTGCAACTGACCCGGTGGTGCGTCGCCACCCAACCCTGCGGCTGGTAGCGGCTGGGGGCTTCGGTCCGCCCGGCGCCTACCAGTAATGCGATCCTGGCCACGCCCAAACGCCCGAGCACCCTCTTACCGCAGCGGACATCACGGCCTCCGACACACGAAAACCCCCGGCCGAGCCGGGGGTTCCCGAGATTGACGCCGCTACCAGCGGTGATGCCAGTGGCGGTGGCCGCCGAAGCCGAAAAAGACGCCCGGATAACCGTATCCGTACCCGTAGTACGGATAGCCGTAGCCATACCCGTAATACGGAGCGTAGTAGCCGGG
>Ga0070766_10000775_pt1 | contig 14625 bp, 14 predicted proteins | sample HubBroMetageWFT6_FD_69782 | JGI IMG/M metagenome (GOLD analysis project Ga0070766, IMG submission 69782) | Warmed and freeze-thawed soil microbial communities from the Hubbard Brook experimental Forest, New Hampshire - Hubbard Brook CCASE Soil... | ecosystem: Environmental > Terrestrial > Soil...
CGTTGTAAGGGGTGGCGGAGGTGGAATGCCAGAGGAATCGGGCGGCGGAAGAAACGAAAGTAACCAGGGAGTTCGGAATCCGGTTCGCGGCGGGAGAGGTCAATCCCTTCAGGTGGTGCGGGCCATGATCCAGACTCTCGTCTAATCTTACTGCCGCCGTCTGGGATAACGTACGATATCGCTTGTTCTGATCAAGTGACATTCCGAGCGAAGGCGCGTAGTGGCGTGAGACGCACAAACTCGTAAACACAAGCCGACTTATCGGGAGTAATCTGCGACAAGCCGGTTTCTATCCAAGTTCCGGATTACCGAGAATTCAAACTCCAGCAAGTACCGCACGGTTTTCTGGAAATCGGCCTCGGGTAAACTTCCCCTTTTGCGGATGACATAGACACTGGCAGCAGAAGTACACATAATCCAAAAAGGAACTGACACTAGAACTGACATCGAGCGAGCGTACCTTGGGGGAGTGATTTCAGTTGGTTGCAGCCTGTTATTGATGCAGTTTTCATTGACTCCGCTCTCCACTGAACGTACGATTTCGGTCAGACGGTGAGGCGCCCCTGGTGGATTCCGCGTTAGGCCAGAACGTGAAAGTCGGCCAAGTGCTGGGCCACTATCGAGTTGCCGAAAAGATCGGCGCCGGCGGCATGGGCGAAGTCTACCGTTGCCATGACGAACACCTCGACCGTGAAGTAGCTATAAAGGTTCTACCTCCCGGAACCTTGGCTGACGAACGCTCCCGCAAGCGCTTCCGCAAGGAAGCTCTCACGCTTTCCAAGCTGAACCATCCCAATATCGCGACAATTCACGACTTTGATACGCAGCAGGGTATCGATTTCCTGGTGATGGAATACATCCCCGGGATTACATTGAGCGACAAGATCGCCGGGCGACCACTGCCGGAGAAAGAGGTGGTCAGTCTGGGGACGCAGCTGGCGGAAGGTTTGTCGGCAGCGCATGAACGCGGAGTTGTGCACCGTGACCTGAAACCTCAGAACTTGCGCCTGACCTCAGACGGGCGTTTGAAGATCCTGGACTTCGGACTGGCGAAGCTACAGCCCGCCTTAACCGCGAATGCCCTCACCGAGAGTCTGTCCGGAGCCGAAGGCCTGTCCGGGACGCTGCTATACATGGCACCGGAGCAGATCTTGGGTGAAGAGGTGGACCAGCGTACCGACATCCATGCAGCCGGCGTGGTGCTGTTCGAGATGGCTACAGGAAAGCAGCCGTTTCTTGAATTCGAGCGTTCCCAGATAATCGGTGCGATTCTGCGAAAGTCACCTCGGGCGGTGAGCACACTCAATCCGAAAATGCCTTCCGAACTCGAGCGGATCATCGGGAAGTGTCTCGAGAAGGATCCGGGCAGCCGGTATCAGAGAGCCGCGGAATTGGCCATTGACCTCCAGCGCATGGCAAGAGCAGACGTGCCGCTCGCCGCCCCTGTTCCCCGCCACCCCGTCCGGAGCGCAATGATCGCGTTTTTCGCCGCAGTTCTCATCTTGTTTGCAGCCTTTTTGGCCTTGCCCACGATCCGGCGATACATCATGGGCCATACGGTCGCGGCTGGACACCAGACTCCCGGCCGGACCGGCGCCGCCGTAACCCCTATAAACGAGAAAGACTATATCCTCGTGAGCGATTTCAATAACCGAACCGGGGACCCGGTCTTCGACGCGACACTTCGCAAAGCCGCAGCCTTGGACCTGGATCAGTCCCCATACCTGAACGTGGTCTCCGATCGGAGAGTAGCGGAGGCTTTGGAACGCATGGGACGCAATCCGGGAGAAAAGCTCACGCCCGAACTCGCCACTGACTTGTGTAAGCGCAATGGCATTAAAGCTCTGCTGGTGGGTAGCGTCGACGCAATCGGCAATAATTTTCTGATAAGCATGCAGGTGATCGACGCCGCTAGCGGAGAGGTGCTGACGGAGGACCACCGGCAAGCCAATGGGAAAGAACAGGTTTTGAGCCAGATGGATCAGGCCGGAGCCGAGTTGCGCAAAGGTTTGGGTGAATCTCTGCCCTCGATGCAGAAATTCGATACACCGTTACCCGAGGCGACTACGCGGTCCCTGGAAGCCTTGCGCGCCTTTGCCTTGGGAGATGAGAAGCATTTTAGCGGCTACGATATCGAAGCCATCGGCTTCTACCAACATGCCCTCGAGCTGGATCCAAATTTTGCACTGGCGTGGGCCAGGCTCGCTTCGGTTTACGGCAACCTGGACGACCAAGCGGATGCACAAGACGCTGCTCAACATGCGTACCGGTTGAAGGACCATGTCAGCGAGCGCGAACGTCTTTACATCCTGGCCAAAAGTTCTGACCTGACAACAAAACGGACGGCTCTGGAGCTTTACCGCAACACCTTTCCCCGAGACCCCAACCCCTGGGTGAATCTGTCAGAGCTTGATACGAATGAACAGGCTGAGAAAGACCTGTTGGAGGCTCTTCGCCTTGACCCCGGGGTTGTCGTCGCGTACGGCGACCTGGCGGGCGTCTATGCGGAGCGCGGCAACACGGCGAAGGCAATGGCAACTTGCCGCGACGGGCTCAGCCGGGTGAGTGGGTCTCCGATACTGGCGGGGCAGTGCTACGAAATTGCCTTGGCGGCGCAGGACCAAGCTGGCTTGCAGGAGATTGCCGCCACCCTGAAGGGAAGAGCGGAGGGACGAATCTTCCTCGCCCAGATGGAGCGCGACCGAGCATTTGCACAAGGCCAGATGCAGCGCTCTAGCGCACAGAACGAGAGCTTGCTAGAAGCCTTTAGGGACTATCAACTCCCGAGTATCGTCCTCTCCAGCCAGCTTCCGTACCTGCGTTTGCAGGTGGCCGCAGGGTATAAGGTCGACGTCTCGGAGCAACTGCGGGCCAATCCGGGGCTAGCCGCGCGCTCTCTTCCTGCGCTGTTGGCGTCCGCTGAGGCTGGAAAACCCGAGGTCACCGCGCGGACGATATCTGAGGCCCTCAAGAACGGCAAGGATGCTTACGCTTCGTACGTAAACGCGCTGGTGGCTTTCCGACGCGGCCAGTTGCCGCGGGCCCAAGCGCTACTCAGCAATACGAAAGACCTGCGAGATCCTTTCGTTTTGTGGTATCGAGGATCGATTTTCCTTCGCTCCCACCAAATAACACAGGCGACTGTCGATTTCGAGAAGCTGCTGGGCGGGGCCAAACCGAGTGCTCCCCTGTATCCCTGGGCGGCCTTCGCGCATATCGGCCTGGCGCGATGCCTGGCGGAGGAAGGGAAAAAGCCGGAGGCGCGTACCGAATATGAGAAAGCGTTCGCGGTGTGGAAGGATGCCGACCCCGACATACCACTCTTGCAGGAGGCACGAGCCGAGTATGCCAAGCTGCATTAGGGGCCGCGGGTGTGCGGCTCCAGTGAGGAGTCGTTTCGCATGCACGCTTTTTTTCGTGGAACCAAACGAGCCACGAGGCTGCTCTAGCTCGTGAGCACGACGTTTTTCAGTCTGCACGATTTAGGTGTCTTAAAACCCCAAGAAAGGAGAACCAATGAAGAAACGCACATACGTAAAAGCGACCCTGAGCTTGGAGCCGACGATGGACGCGGTTAAGAAGAAAAAGGTAAAAGCGAGCCTTCAGAGTCCTCTGACCGGAGAGCTGGTAATTACGGGTTGGAAAAACTCGTGTCCTACGACAATGGACATCGAGGGAACACTCATCAAACCAGAGAAGACATCCCCAACCAAGCCCAAAAAAGCAAAGGCTCCGCGCGCTGGGAAAAAGAAGGAGCGGTAGCGAAGAATGCTGACGCACTTAGCTGCCCCGGTTGAGGTGGGTCTTGAACTGCTGCCATACTGTAACCTAAGGTGTTTTCATTGTTATTCTGATTCAGGCCCTGATCAATCGCGCATGGGGCTCTCCCTCGAAAAGATCGAGGCCCTGTGCGACGAATTGGCTGACCTGCAAGTGTTCAGGATCAACCTCGTGGGCGGCGAGCCGTTCGCCCGGCGGGATATCGCCGAAATTATCCGCCTTGCGGCGCAACGTTCCCTCGCGGTCACCATCACCACCAACGGCACGCTCCTCAACGAGCGGCGTGTTGATGCCCTTCGCGATGCTCCTCCAGCCGTAATCCATGTCAGCCTCGATGGCGCCTGTGCGCAGACGCACGATGCAATCCGCGGAATCGCATCTTTCGACAAGGCTGTCCGCGCGTTGCAACTGCTGACCCGAGCAGGGGTGTGCACCGCGATTGGGACGGTGGCCTGTCAACGCAATTATCGGGAAATCCCGGATATCCTGCGACTCACCCTCGACCTGGAGGTGAATAACTTCCATCTGATGGGATTGCAACCCGCCGGTCGCGGGCTGTCTTGCTTCGAAGATCAACGCCTGACGGACGACCAGTGGGTGTTTCTGTACGGATTCTTCAGCGAGAGAGCGGCCGCGCTGTCGGAACGCATCGCGCTTCATCTTGAAATCGACAAGTTCGTGCTCTTCAAGCATGGGCGGTGGACTCCCCAGAACCACCTGGATGAGTTTGCCAGGATGGGTTCGACTTGCCCTTGCAGCAGAAGCGCGTGCACGATTACCCCCAATGGAGACGTGTTGCCATGCGGGTTGATGCGCGACGTGGTCGCCGGAAACATCCATCGGCAGTCGCTCCGCGAGATCTGGAACGGCTCGGAGGTGTTTGCAGCGATAAGGCGACGCTCTCTGGGGATCGCCGAATGTAGCGACTGCCCTTTTTGGAACGACTGCCTGGGCGGCTGTGCCGCCGTAACTCATAACCTTGCCGGGAACTTCACGGGAGCTGATCCGCGATGCGAGTTGGCCAAAGGAAAGCATTCTCCCGTCTAAGGCCAGTGCTGCGACCTGGAGTGCGATACCGCAGAGAGCTGGAAGGAGGATTGATCTTTGATGCAGCAAGCCTTGGTGTTTGCTCCACCAATCCGACCGGGCTCCTGATCCTGGACCAGATCAACGGCAAGAGATGCTGTGCAGACATCGCGGAGCGATTGCAACATCGCTTCGTCTCGGCCTCCCGACGCACTGTGCAGAGGGACCTGCGCCGGTTTCTGGAAGAGCTCGCAAGCGTCGGCCTCCTCGATTTCCAAGCTTGAGTATCGGCCGGGCCAGCGGATTGCTGAGATTCCTCAACGCAACGCGCATACAGAAGTCGGCTGGTTTTTGGGATTAGTACGGACAAACGCCCAAGCATTCCGAGATACGCACTCCGAATTACCGGAGCCTGGCCGGCTTATCAATACCTACCGGTCGGCACGCCCAAATCCGTGTTTTACTGTCGCGGAGGACTTCATGAGAATCGCCGTGGTTGGAGCCACTGGGATGCTTGGGCAGCATGTAGCGCGGCATACGCTTCGCGCAGGGCACGACTTGATCGCGCTGTATCGAAATCCTCGATTGCTGAACTCATTAGCGGACCTGCGCTGCGAAGCTCGCCAGGCCGATCTAGATGATGTCGATTCTCTCCGTCGCGGACTTCGGGGGGCCGATGCGGTGATCCACTGCGCGGCATACTATCCTGGTGCTCCAAAATCAATCAGGGAAGAGTTGGCAACAGCAGCGAGACTGAGCAACAACTTCTACAAAGCGTGCGCTGGGCAGGCGTTGAAGAAAGTTGTGTACGTTGGAGCCGCTATCGCTCTGCCCCGGAGTTCCGACGGAAAGCCCAGTGACGGGTCACAAAGTTACCCAGAAAGACCACACAGTCAGAACGCCTATTTGCAGGTGAAATGGGCACAGGATACGCTGGCCCGACAAAAAGCGGCGGAAGGAATGCCGGTGGTCATCGGTATCCCATCGATGACGTTCGGCGAGTACGATCCCGGCAACAGTACGGGGAGCTTCGTCATCGAGATGGCAAATCGTACGCTTCCAGGTTACGTCGCCGGAAAGCGGAACGTCGTCTATGCGGGGGATGCTGGATGCGGGCTTGTACGGGTCTGTGAGGATGGGCATCCTGGTGAGCGCTATCTTATTTGTGGAGAGAATCTGACCATGCAACAGCTCATGGCAAAGATCGCTACGGTTACAGGGGCTCCCGAACCCAAGGAGATTCCTCTGGCCGCAGCCAAGCTGGTTTCGGCATGGCAGACTCTTAAGTACAAGCATTTGCACGGCCCGGCTCCGAAAGTATCGCCCAGTGCCATTGCGGTGATGTCTTCTGGTCAATACCTGGACGGCTCCAAGGCGGCCCGTGAACTGGGATATCGACCCGAAGTCTCTGTGGACGAAGCCATTCGAAGAGCATTTGAATGGTTTAAGTCTCAAGGAAAGGTGACGATCGGTTAGCCGAAATCCTTGGCAGCCGGTCTCCCTTAGCGCTGGCGCGTTGCTTCTCGACCCCTTTATATACCTTGACACGTATATGCTATGTGAAGTATATAAAGAGAGTGCAATCCACCTTCGAAATCATTGCTGAGCCGAACCGCCGCGCGATCTTGAGCCTACTGGTCTCGTCACAACAGTCGGTGGGAGAGATCGAGCGGCAGCTTCGTATGCCGCAGCCGACCGTGTCAAAGCACCTGCGAGTGCTGCGCGACGCTGGTTTCGTCGAATCCACGGTGGACGCACAGCGCCGACTCTACCGGCTGAAACCTGGACCATTTCAGGAGGTCGATGCGTGGCTGGCTCAGTTCCGTAGGTTCTGGGCCCCTCACCTGGATGCTCTCGAACGCCACCTCGACCGCATGATCGATGACAAAGCAACACCAAAGAAAAACAAGACAAGCAGAAAACGACGCGGCCGAAACCGCGAGCGTGACAAAGGAGAATCGAAATGAAAATCAAATTGACCAGCGTATACGTGGACGACCAGGACAAGGCCCTGCGCTTCTATACGGAGGTACTGGGCTTTGCCAAGAAGGCCGATTTCAGTCAGGGCCCTTTTCGCTGGCTGACCGTGGCTTCGCCCGAGCAGCCGGACGGCACTGAACTGCAGCTGGCGCTGAACAACAACCCCGCGGCCCAAGCGTATCAGCAGGCGATCTTTCAACAGGGCCAGCCCGCGGCAATGTTTTTCACCGACGACATTAAGGGCGACTACGAGCAGATCAAGGCACGCGGTGCCGAGTTCACGATGCCGCCCACCGACGTGACCGCCTCGACCATTGCGATGCTGAACGACACCTGCGGCAACCTCATTCAGCTCACGCAGCTGAAGCGCTGGTAGGGCAGACATTCTGGCGGATCGCCGCCGGTGGACGCCACATTCAGGGTGATGTAAGGAGAAGAACATGACCTATCCCGAGCAGTACACACCGGGTCCGGCCAGCGGGGCGCGGATACAAAAGGACGGAGACAAGTGGACGCTCGTTTTCGTCCGAGAACTGCTCCACCCGCCGGAGAAAGTCTGGGAGGCGCTGACCGACCCCGCACATCTGCGCGAGTGGGCGCCCTTTGAAGCCGACGGGAACCTGGGTACGGTTGGAGCCACGGTGAAGCTCACCACGGTGGGAGCACCCGCGCCCCGTGTTACCGAAACCACAGTGACGCGAGCCGACGCTCCCGAGGTGCTCGAGTACAAGTGGGGTGACTTCGATATGCGGTGGGAACTCGAAGCCCTGGGTGGCGGCACGCGCCTGACGCTGTGGACCAACATCGGTCACCGCTTCATCGCAATGGGTGCTGCCGGGTGGCACATTTGTTTCGATGTTCTGGATCGGCTTCTCAACGGAGCTCCTATCGGCCGCATCGTCGGCCCCGAGGCCATGAAGTTCGGCGCTTGGCAGCGATTGCACGCAGAGTACGCCAAGCAGTTCGGTATTGAAGCGCCCAACTGGCCGCCCCAGGCGGCTCAAAAGTCGTGAATTGAGGTGGATCGCTTCGTCGTCTTCAGGGGAGGTCCCATTGAACTGGAACAAATGGATTCGGCAGACTCATCGCTGGCTGTCCATGGCGTTTACGGTGGCCGTCATCGTCAACATTGTCGCCGTCGTACAGGGGAAGTACACCAATAGGCTGGGCCTCCTGGCGGTGTTCCCGCTCGCCTTGCTCCTGCTCACCGGTCTGTACTTGTTCGTGCTGCCGTATGCCATCAAGTGGCGCAGAGGGCAACGCGCGGGCTGAACGCGCGGCGCTAAGTTAAGGATTATTTCCGGATTGCCTGTGATAAGGGGAATGTGCAAAAGATGCGCCGTCGAGTAGACCCGTAATTGCCGATTGATCGTCAGTCCTTCGACGCTGTTTGATCTTGGCCACGCTATTGCTCACCAAATCTGTGAGTCAGGAGTCAGAGAGTACGTATGTACGCGTTCGCGCAGGACCTCCGCTTCGCAATTCGCCAACTGTGGAAGACACCGGGCTTTACCCTGACGGTCGTCCTCACTCTGGGTCTCGGCATCGGAGCCACCACCGCCATCTTTTCGCTCGTCGAAGGCATCCTCCTGCGGCCGCTCCCATTCAGCAAACCTGACCGCCTCGTTCTGCTGGGAGATCATCTGGGAAAAAGCCCGAACCTTCCCGTTACTGCCCGTGAGATCGGCACGTATACGAACGCAACCAGCGCCTTTTCCTCGCTGGGCGGCTACATCAACACCAACTATGAGCTTTCCGGCAGTGCCCTTCCGGAAGAAGTCGACGCCGCCCGGTTCACTGCGAGTGTGTTCCCAACCCTCGGCGTGCAACCCATCCTCGGGCGAGCGTTTACGCGGCAGGAAGAGGATGCGCACCAGCCTCTTGCCGTGATCAGTTATGCCCTATGGCTGGACCGCTATCACCATGATCCGAACGTCCTCAACAGTTCCGTTGTTCTCGACCGCAAGCCCTACACGATCATTGGAGTGATGCCGCGCAGTTTTGAGTTTCCTCTGCAACCTGGACACCTCAACCAAACGCAGGTTTGGATACCCATGAGTCTTGCGCCGGATGAACTTTCCGACCAGCATGCCGGCTCTTGGGGATACCACATGGTCGGCCGCCTAAAGGATGGCGTCACCCCGGGGCAAGCCGCGGAAGATGTGAACCGGGTCGCCCATCAGATCATGCTCAGCTTTCCCGCCAGCATGTCTGCCATTCACATCCGGGGTGATGTGACGTTATTGCGTGAGAATGCTGTCGCAGATGCTCGACCGTTGCTGCGCACTCTGTTTGTAGCCGTATCTGTCGTCCTGCTCATCGCCTGTGTCAATGTCACCGGTCTCCTGCTGGTCAGGTCGATGCGCCGGCGTCGCGAATATGCGGTTCGACTCGCTCTGGGTGCGCAATCGGGCGTGATCATCCGCGAGTCGGTCTTGGAAGGCCTGCTGCTCAGCCTCGCCGGTGGCCTGCTGGGTTTGGCATTTGCCGCTGCCGCTGCCGCCATCCGCACCACGTTGCACTTGTTGCCCGAAACCATGCCGCGCGTCGACTCCATCGCCATCGACGCAACCGTCGCGACGTTCGCCCTACTCCTCGCCCTCGCAACTGGCGCGCTCTGCAGTCTTGCGCCCGCGTTCGCGGCCTTGCGGACCAACTTGACGGAGAGCCTGAAAGAGGGCGTGCGGACCGTTACGGGTGCCTCAAGCCATACCTGGCTGCGTTCAGCCCTGGTCGTATCGGAGATCGCCATCGCTTTGGTGCTGCTGACCATATCCGGCGCGTTCCTGCGCAGCTTCCAGAACATGCGCGCCGTCGATCCCGGCTTTCGTCCCGATCACGTCCTCGTTGCAGGTTATCAACTTCCCCTCCAGCAGTATTCCACCGATGCCGCCGTCGAAATCTTCAACCACGCTGTTATCGACCGGCTCGCGGGCAAGCCGGGAATCATCGCCGTTGGCTTCACCAACGCGCTCCCAGCTTCCGGCTCCTCAGGGAAAGCGACCTACACCATTGAGAGCGACCCCATCAGCAAGTGGCAGCTGAAATTCGCCGCCTTCGCAATCGTTTATGGTGATTACTTTCACGCTATGGGCATCCCGCTCCTCGAAGGCCGAACCTTCACCCTGAATGACCGCTCCGACACGCCTCTCGTTGTCATCGTCAACCAATCGATGGCCCGGCATTCCTGGCCTGGGCAGAGCGCCATCGGCAAGCGCATGCACATCGGAAATCCGCACAAGGGATTGCCGTGGGCAACTGTGGTTGGCGTTGTCGCCGATACCAAGCTCGGCTCGCGCGACGAGCCCAGTGACGATCAGTGGTATGCCCCCGCACAGCAGCCCGCCATCCTCACCAGCTCTTCGTCTTCGAATGCACCGAGCGTGCCCGCCGGCGGATACATCACTCTGCGTTCAGCCTTGCCACCCGAGTCCATGATCCAGACCTTGCGCTCAATAGTCGCGGACGTCGATCCGCTGTTGGCCCTGCAGCAGGTGCAGCCCATGGATGACGTGATCTCGAATGTCGAAGCGCCGCGCCGTTTCAGTACCACCTTGATCGCGGCATTTGCTCTGGGTGCGCTGCTGCTCGCCATCACGGGCATCTATGCGGTGGTCGCCTTCTCCGTTTCGCTGCGTACGCAGGAGATTGCAGTCCGTATGGCACTTGGCGCGCAGCGTACAGCTATCGCGCGACTCGTGCTCATTTCCGGCGCGAAGATGGCGCTCTTGGGCTGCGGCTTGGGAGTGCTCGGATCTCTCGCCGTGTCACGCCTCGTCCGGTCTTTCCTCTTTGCTGTTAGTGCCACCGACCCGCTCCTCTACGCATCGAGCGTCGTGATGATGCTGCTCATGGCGCTTGTCGCATCACTGCTTCCTGCAATCCGCGCCGCCTCCGCCGACCCGATCGATGCTCTGCGGTCGACTTAGAAACTCACGTAGTTGTGGGCAATGATCTCTGGATCAAGTTCCACGAGCTGTCAACGAACCATTCCTGGATGGTCGGCCACTCGGAAGCTACTTCAAACGCCGATTGGGTCAACTTCCAGGCTGTCTTGCGTAAGCCCGCACGCCGGGTGCCCTGGGTTCGCGCCCTTCCTCTGGGTGCTAACCTGGGATTCAAAAGCCTTCGCGACCCAACCTTGGTTACTTTCGTTTCTTTCACCATCCGATTTTTCTTGCCAGCTGCTTTCACGGCGCTTAGATACGAATCGTGGGCTAGGGATTTGTGTCTCTACCCGCACCGGGCCTCGACAAGTGGGCACTTCGCTCTTTGACAATTTGAGCCGTTTTGCGGGCGTCTGAGCCCGCAGGCGAAATCCCGAGCCCATCTCGTGGGCGAGGGATCTCTATGGCGATGAAGGGGACGCCGGTTCGCGGCGGGAGCGCGTAACCTGTTTGTTTGCAGGACTTTGCTTGCAACCACCTTTGCTTGGAGGAACTTACCCAGAGCGGCGCTGTAAGTCCTTTGTTTTCAGGATGTGTAGGGGGGTACCCTCTTGCCTGGTGCCCCACGTTCACGTCCATTGTTTGGACGTTAACATCAGCGGAATACTGTTTGAGGTCCGACAATGAGTTCTTTCGGTCGAATGAAATAACGCCCAGGTTGGCCCAAACGAAGGGCGAACCTCGGGCACCCGGCCGCCCCATCACGACTCCCAACCGAACTCTATGGAATAAAATAATCAGTCGCGATGGAACACTCAGCGCATCCCGAAGGAGTGCTTGCTCCCCTCGCAGCGGCACTCAGAGCAGCACTCTTGCAGCCTTTTCTCCGGTTAGAGTTCGTGACGCTCTGGGTCCGGGATCAGGAGCGCAGCCGGCGGTTCTTCGTGGAAAAGCTGGCTTTCGAGGTGGCTGTGGACGCGCCCACTCCCGAGGGGGGCCACTGGATCATTGTCGCTCCGCCTGCTGCTGGCTGGCTCCCTGGAACGGCAGGCGCGGGCTTCTCCGGCATCGCCCTCTGTGTTCCACCCGAACGACCCGCAGAGCAGCAGCGCATCGGCCAAGCCACCGGAATTGGCTTTCTTACCGAAGACGTGCGTAGCTTGTTCGAAGAATGGTCGAGACGTGGAGTCCGTTTCCCCGTCCCACCAATGGAACCTCCCTGGGGAAGCGGGCAAGCGCGGTGCGCCGTTTTTGAAGATGTCGACGGAAACAGTTTCTCCCTCATTGAGATCGATGAGGCGACCCGCGCGCTGGAAGCAGAGCGCCGCGCCCAGGCCGCCAAGTTGGAAGCGGAGCGCCAGGCTGCGCGCGAGATGGCCATCGCCAAGCAAGTGCAGACCCGTCTGTTTCCGCAACGCCAGCCGCTGACTCGAACGCTGGTCTATGCCGGAATTTGCCATCCCGCTCGGACCGTCGGTGGAGACTATTACGACTTTCTTGATCTCGGCAGCGGCAGGCTCGGCCTGGTATTAGCGGACATCGCCGGCAAGGGCATCGGAGCCGCTCTGCTCATGGCCAATCTCCAAGCCGCTCTGCGCAGCCAGTGCGCGACGGCTGGGGAACAGCCCGAACGATTTCTTCGCTCGGTGAACCAGTTGCTTTACGAAAACACGGCCGGCGGGGATTACGCTACTCTCTTCTTCGCCGAATACGATGATCGCACGCGCAAGTTGCGCTACTCGAACTGCGGCCATCCGCCTGCCTTGCTTTTGCGCGGCGACGACACTGTGGAACGGCTCGGCGCAACCTGCACGGTGGTGGGCTTGTTCGACCAATGGGATTGCGCCATGGAAGAACGCGAACTGGCTCCAGGTGACGCCGTCCTGCTTTACACCGATGGTATTACGGAGGTCCTGAATGGTGAGGGAGAGGAATTTGGCGAAGAGCGTCTGCTGGAAGCCGCCCGTCAACATCGTGAGCTGGCGCCGCCGGAGTTGCTGGCAGCAGTTGCCGATCAGGCCCGAAGATTCGGCCCTCATGAACAGGCTGACGACATCACGTTGACAGTCGCCAAATGCACATGAGGTCAGGCAAGCAGGAAGCTCGTCCACACCCGGCTCGCGTTGTGACATCGAATGCACATCGGCTGACGACGGTTGTACAGATTCCAGAATAGTTCCGGGTCTCCGCGAGGAGAAACTATGTCACGCCCCGACGGCAATGCAAAAGAACGAAGTGTAACCTTGCACGTGGTTTCCAGTCTGGATGGTTTCATCGCGAAGCAGGACAACAGTGTCTCCTGGCTAGACACTGGAAGCGTCTACGAAGCCGGGGTTTCCATTTCGGAGGAAGAAGCTGCGATCTTCGTCAAAGCGATCGATTGCTATGTGCTCGGTTCGCGCACCTATGAACACGCGCTCGAACTGGGCTGGCCCTACGGCGATACTCCGGCGGTAGTGGTGACCGGCAGAGAATGGCCGCCGGCGCGGAAGAGCGTCGAGTTCTATTCGGGCGATCTCAAGACCTTAGTTGACGTGAAACTCGCGCCTCGATATCGAAACATCTGGCTCGTGGGCGGGGCCATGTTGTGCCAGCGTTTTCTCGAACTCGGCCTGGTGGACGAAATCGACTTGATGATAGCGCCTGTCGTATTGGGTGAAGGACTGCGGCTGTTCGGCGGTTCCCTGACGGAGGAGAAGTGGAATCTGAAGAACGTGGTCGCTTACAAGAACGGCTTTGTTGAGCTATCGTACTCCGCCCCGTACCGCGCCCCGTTCCAGTGAAGCTTGAGCGCGGTTCGGTGGTACAACGACGGTCCGGTTGTACGAACGAAAATCCCCACTCAAGGCCAGAAGAGGGCAATCTCCTTCGACTCGCCTTCGGCTTCGCTCAGGATTTCGGCTGCGGGCTCACATTCAGCCCAACAAGTGCAAAAGCGGCACTAGTTGGGGACCCCGAATTGACGCCCGCAAAGCGCCTCAACTTGAATGGGGCGCCCGGCGAATCATCTCAGCCCGTGCTCCTCAATGCCGCTGGAGTTTACCAAGCTCAGCAGGGTGGTGCTACAGCGTAATTGACGCAGCCAGACGTTTGACTATTAATTTTCCAGATAGCCGACATATTCAGCTGGTCGCTGAAGTCAGTAAACCAGAAGATATACGTGAAGGTCCCGAGGGTGAGCGACTGCCCGAATCCGAACTCGTCCGCCCACTGGTTGGGATTGCATGTGGACCCGTAATACAGGTTGGCATCAAACGTCACCGTTGCCGGCTGATTCAGGGTGATCGCCGCTGCCTGGTAGTACTTTCCACTGTGGTTGAAAACACAACCCTTAAACGTCGCAACCACGCCGGTGGTCACCGTGATGTTGATGGTCGAGCTAGATAATGTTGTGGCATTCGACTGAGTTGCAGTGATGACGACCTTATGGGCCCCCGTCGACACCGACAACGAAGTATTCACGGCTGCTCCGTTAATGGAATAGACGCTTACGCCGTCCACGTAAATCTGCATTCGCGTGATGGTCAAACCCGTGTCGGGCGTTGCTGTCGCCTGGAACAAGACCGGTGAGTTGACCTGCTGTCCGTTTTGCGGTGCGGTCACGGTTACTTTTCCCGTGGTGCACGAGGACGACACCGCAACGGAATGATTGTCACTAGCGTTGCTCACTGCTTCAGGTGCTAATGCGGTGTACCCGAAGTTCGAATGTTCCTGTGCCACGCCGAGCGTGCAGGTCAGGAACAGTAATACGGTCGCTGCTTTCATCCATTTGCTCCTTGGAAACAAAGTTGGACTAGTTGACGTGCTGCGACGGGTGGCACTTCAGGGCGTGCAGGAGAACAAGGCGTCCGCTCTTACGGAAGACGCCGGTAAGATTCTCCGTTATCGAAAGTGTCGTCTTCAGTTGAGAAACCGTCAAGTAATAACCAGACTCTTGAACTAACAAGTGTGA
>Ga0070766_10000776_pt1 | contig 14605 bp, 12 predicted proteins | sample HubBroMetageWFT6_FD_69782 | JGI IMG/M metagenome (GOLD analysis project Ga0070766, IMG submission 69782) | Warmed and freeze-thawed soil microbial communities from the Hubbard Brook experimental Forest, New Hampshire - Hubbard Brook CCASE Soil... | ecosystem: Environmental > Terrestrial > Soil...
GGCTATTTCGATCCCATTGTCGGCGGCGGCACCAAGGATTTCGCCCCTTACGTGCTGATGATCCTGGTGCTGATGATCCGGCCGGAAGGCATGTTCGGCCGGCGCCGGATCGAGCGCGTGTAAGCGGCGGAGAGGCGGACGAGCTCATGTTCCACCGCGAATCCGGCGTCTTCAAGACCAGCTATGCCGCTGATATGGCGCTCTATCCGCTGCCGATCGCCAAATGGGCGGTGGCGGCGTTTGCCGGGCTCTTCATCGTCATCGCGCCGCTGACCCTCGACGAATATTACGTTTCGATCCTGAATCTGATCCTGATCGCATGCGTCGGCGCGCTCGGGCTCAACATCCTGGTCGGCTATACCGGGCAAATCTCAATCGGACATGGCGCTTTCATGTCGGTCGGCGCCTACACCGCCGCCAATCTGGTAACCCAGCTGCACGCACCGTTCTGGATCACCATTCCGGCGGGCGGTGTCATGGCGGCGCTGATCGGCGCCGTCGTCGGCATCCCGTCGCTGCGCATCAAGGGCATATACCTCGCGATCGCGACATTGGCGGCGCAGCTGATCATCGAGTGGACGATCAATCACGTCCCGGCCATATCGGGCGGCGTCCAGGCCTCGATACAGGTGCCGCGGCCGACCGTGTTCGGCACGCCGCTGAAGACCCAGACACAGCTTTATCTGTTTTTGATGGCGTTTGTCGTGATCGCGATCGTCGGCACGTCGAACCTGATCCGCAGCCGCATCGGCCGCGCCTTCATCGCCATCCGCGACCAGGACATCGCCGCCGAAATCATCGGCATCAACATTTTCCGCTACAAGCTGTGGGCGTTCGCGATTTCATCGTTTTACGCCGGGGTGACCGGCGTCCTCTATACCTATTACCTGGGGATCGCGAATTACGAGCAGTTTCAGCTCACCGTCTCGATCGATTACCTGGCGATGATCATCATCGGCGGGCTCGGCTCGATCCTCGGTTCGATCCTCGGCGCGATCTTTGTCACGCTGCTGCCGATCGCCGCCCGCTGGTTTCTCGAATCGTTCGGCGGCCTGTTCGTTTCGCAAGCCGATCTCGCCAATATCATTCCCAATCTGCGGCTGATCCTGTTTGGCGGCCTGATCATATTCTTCTTGGTGGTGGAGCCGGAGGGTTTGAACCGGCTATGGCGCAATATCCGCAATTACTTCCGGGTCTGGCCCTTCTCGTACTGAAAAACAAAAGCATCGAACAAGGAGGAACGTCATGAGGATCTTATCCACACTCGCAACGGCAGTGCTCGCCGCGGCGACATTGTGCCTTGCCGGTCAGGCGACGGCCGAGGACAAGGAAATCACGATCGGCACTCAATGCGACCGCACCGGCCCGACGCAGATCGTCGGCATCCGTCTCTGCCCGGCGGTGCAGGATTATATCGCGCTGGTCAACTCGAAGGGTGGGGTCGAGGGGTTTAAGCTCAAGGCGCCGGAAATAGACAACGAATACAAGGTGCCGCCGGCTGTCGAGGCGTATGAACGCCAGAAGCAGGAAGGCTCCGTCTCGATGATGCTGTACGGCACACCGCAGGTGCAGGCGCTGAACCAGAAGCTTGAGGAAGACCACATCCCCAGCACCTCGCCCGGCTTCGGCATCTCGGCCTCCGCCGATGGCGGCCGCTTCCCGTACCTGTTTCCGATCGCTGCGACCTACTGGTCGCAGGGCGCCGCGGCGATCAAATTCGCCAAGGACAAGCTCGGTGGCGACTTGCATGGCAAGAAGATCGCCTACGTCTATTACGACAACCCGGCCGGGCACGAGCCGCTGCCCATACTCGAGGATCTGCAGAAGAGCGAAGGCTTCGAACTGCGCACCTTCGCGGTGCCGCCGCCTGGGGTCGAGATGGGCGCCCAGGTGCTCGATATCACGCAGCGGTTCAAGCCCGATTTCGTGATCGACCATCTGTTCGGCCGCTCGCCGTCGGTGGCGATCAAGGAATACAAGCGTGCTGGCTTCCCGCTGTCCAAGGTGCTGGGTCTGGTCTGGGCCTCGGCCGAGGCGGATATCGACGCGGCCGGCGGCTGGGGCGTCGCCGAGGGCTATCACACGCTGCAATTTGCCGGCGCCGGCGACGACTATCCGGTGCGCCGGGAAATCAAGGCGATGTACAAGGCGCAGGGCAAGGAGCCGCCGAAGGAGATGGACGACACCGTCATCTACAACCGCGGGCTATTGCAGGCGGCGCTCCATGTCGAGGCGATCCGCAACGCTATCAAGGCGAATGGCGGCAAGAAGCCGACCTCGGAAGAGGTGAAAAAGGGCTTCGAGTCGATCCACGACTTCACCTTGGACGGGCTCGTGCCGCCGTTGCAGATCTCCGGAACCGATCACGAGGGCGGCGGCTGGGTGCAGATCTTCCAGGCGAAAGGCGGCAAGTTCGTCAAGGAGACCGAGTGGTTCCGTGCCTATCCCGAGGTGGTGGCGGCCGCCGTGAAGAAAGCGGAATAGCCGGTCGCCGATGGTTGCGCTCGCCGCGACTGCCGATGCGTGCCGCTGTTCCGCGATGAGTTTTCCCACAGCACGAAGAGGGACCATGCGATGACAAGACGAACAGGCAGCATGCTGGCGGTCGTGGCGGGCGTCGCCCTGGCGATGTCGCTCGCCGGAACGGCGGTGGCGCAGGACAAGACGCTGATGATCGGCGTGCAATGCGACCGAACCGGCGCTACCCAGATCGTCGGCACCGTGCTGTGCCCGGCGATGCAGGATTATTACCGGCTGGTCAATTCGAAGGGCGGGATCGACGGCTATAAGATCAACGCGCCCGAGATCGACAACGGTTACAAGGTGCCGGATGCCGTGGAGGCGTATCAGCGGCAAAAGCAGGAAGGCGCCATCCTGATGACGCTGTATGGCACGCCGCAAACCGTCGCGCTCAACCAGCGCCTCGAGGAAGACCACATCCCGACGACCTCGCCGGGTTTCGGCATTTCCGCCGCCGCCGACGGTACGCGCTACCCCTACCTGTTCCCGATCGCCGCGACCTATTGGTCGCAAGGCGCAGCGGCGGTCCAGTTCGTCAAGGACAAGCTCGGTGGCGATCTGCACGGCAAGAAGATCGCCTACGTCTATTACGACAACCCGGCCGGCAAGGAGCCGATCGCGATTATCGAGGCGCTTCAGAAAACCGAAGGCTTCGATCTGCGCACATTCGCCGTCCCGCCGCCGGGGGTCGAAATGGGCGCCCAGGCGCTCGACATAACCCAGCGCTATAAGCCCGACTTCATCATCGATCACCTGTTCGGTCGTTCTCCCTCGGTGTCGATCAAGGAATACAAGCGGTTGGGTTATCCGCTTTCGAAGGTGATCGGGCTGGTGTGGGCCTCGGCCGAGGCCGACATTCTCGCCGCCGGCGGCTGGGGCGTCGCCGAGGGCTACCACACGATCCAGTTCGCCGGCGCCGGCGACGACTATCCGGTTCGCCAGGAAATCAAGGCGATGTACAAACAGGACGGCAAAGATCCGCCGAAGGAGATGGACGACACGGTCGTCTATAACCGCGGTCTGTTGCAGGCGGCCGTGCATGTCGAGGCGCTGAAGAACGCGCTCAAGATCACCGGCGGAAAGCCGCCGACGGGTGAGGACGTGAAGAAGGGCTTCGAGGCCATTCGGGATGTGAATCTCGGGGGCCTCGTTCCACCCTTCCAGATCACCTCGACCGACCATGAAGGCGGCGGCTGGGTGCAGATCTTCCAGGTGAAGGGCGGCAAGTTCGTCAAGGAAACCGAGTGGATGCAGGCCTATCGCGACGTCGTCCAGGCGGCGGTCAAGGCCGCGGAATAGACGGGCTCGAGAAACCTGATGCTGGCGCTCAACAACATCGAAGTCGTCTACGACGGCGTCATCCTGGTGTTGAGGGGCGTCTCGCTGAATGCCGAGGAGGGGCATATCACCACCCTCCTCGGCGCCAACGGCGCCGGCAAGACCACGACCCTGAAGGCCATCTCAGGGCTGCTTCACACCGAGCGCGGCCAGGTGACGAAAGGCAGCGTCGAGCTCGACGGCGAGCGGCTCGACCGGCTGCAGCCTTACGACGTGGTCAAACGAGGCATTGCCCAAGTGTTCGAAGGCCGGCGCGTCTTCGAGAACCTGACGGTCGAGGAAAACCTTATCGCCGGCGCGCACAGCCGCGGCGACAGATCCGAGATCCGGGCCGGCATGGACCGGGTCTACGGCAGCTTCCCGGTGCTGAAGGAGCGCCGGCATTCCTCGGCCGGCTATCTCTCCGGCGGCGAACAGCAAATGCTGGTGATCGGCCGGGCGCTGATGTCCGACCCCAAGGTGATCCTGCTGGACGAACCCTCGCTCGGCCTCGCCCCGATGGTGATCGAGGAGATATTCGGCGTGATCCGGCGTCTGAAGGACGAGCAGAAATTGACGGTGCTGCTGGTCGAGCAGAACGCCGCTCTCGCGCTCGATATCGCCGATCACGGATATGTGATGGAAAACGGCCGTATCGTGCTGGAGGGACCAGCCGACAGCTTGCGCGATAACTCGGATATCCGGGAATTTTACCTCGGCCTCAACGAGGCGGGCGCTCGCAAATCCTACCGTGACACCAAGCACTATCGCCGCCGCAAGCGCTGGCTGTCGTAGCCCCTTCCTGGTACCACTTGATTGTCATCCCCGGCCTGCGCCGGGATGACGGCGCGGGAGGCTCAGCAACGCATTCATGGTGATTTGACCCTCATGCCTGCTTCGCTCCCGCGTATCGCCGTGATCGGCACCGGCGGCACGATCTCCTCGCTCGGCGCGTCGAGCATGGATGTGCTCGACTACCCCGACTTTGGACAGAAGCTCACCTCCGAGGCGCTGATTGACCGGTTTCCGGAAGCCCGGCTGGTCGCCGAGCCGGTGCCGGTTACATTCCGCCAGGTCGGCAGCACCGCGATCGGGCCGACGGAATGGTTCGAGCTGCGCGACTTGATCCACCGCATCGCCCGCGAGGATCCTGCCATCGCCGGCTTCGTCATCCCGCACGGCACGGCGACGCTGGAAGAGACAGCGTTTTTCCTGAACCTGACCCTAGGCGTCAGCCAGCCGGTCGTGCTGGTCGGCGCGCAGCGGCCGGCAAGCGCGCTTGGCACCGACGCCGGCACCAACCTCGTCAATGCGCTCCAAGTCGCCGGCTGCGATGCGGCGCTCGGCAAGGGCGTACTCGTCGTGCTCAATAACGAGATCCACCCGGCCCGCGACGTGGTCAAGACCTCGACCTATCGAGTGCAGACCTTCCGCTCATTGGATTTCGGCGCGCTCGGGCATGTCGATGGCGACGGCCCGCATTTCTATCGCGCGCCATTGAAAGCGCACATGCCCGATACCCCTTTTGCGGCACGCGACATCGCGCGCCTGCCGCGGGTCGATGTGATCTACTCCTATGCCGGCGCCGACAGCGATCTGGTCGAGGCGGCGGTCAGCGGCGGCGCGAAGGGCCTTGTCTCGGCCGGGTTCGCGCCGGGAACGCCGAGCCCGGCACAGCAGGCCGCGTTTATCGAGGCGGCGAAATCCGGCGTCGTCGTGGTGCAATGCAGCCGCGCCTTTACCGGCCGCATCGCGCCGCGCCGCCGGCTGCGCGAGACAGGCATCGTCGCCGGGGAGGATTTCAGCCCGCAGAAGGCGCGCATCCTGCTGGCGCTGATGCTGCTGACGACGACGGACGTCGCTGCAATCCAGGAGGCGTTTCAGACCTACTGACCGGATGCCGGTTTGAGCGGCCGCAGTTCCGCCTCACCCGCGAGGAACGGCCGGCCTGACTCGATTGCATCGAGCCGCAGCAGGGCGAGACCGATGCCGTCGCGGCTTGATCGCATCTCGCCCGCCTCGTGCCCATCGAGCATTACGACCGCGCCCGGTTCCGGCGCCGGGCCCTCGATCCGCACCGGGAGCAGCCGCTTCTTGATCAGCCCACGGTATTTCGTGCGCGCGGTCAGCTCCTGGCCGATATAGCAACCCTTCTGCCAGTCGACGCCGTGCAATTCCTCGAAGCCGGCTTCGAGGAGGATCGATTTTTCCAGGACTAGATCGCGGCTGCCGTCGGGGACGCCGAGCGCGAGGCGATGCTGGTCGTAGGCGGCGAAATTGCCCTCCGCCAACCCGCGCCCGACAAGCGCCTGGCGGATTTTGTCGCGCGGCAGGACGGCGCGGGCGCCGAGCTCGGCCAGCCGCGGATCGACCATGACCGCGCCATCCGCCTCCGGTCGGGTCGCCCCGGTCTCCTCGGGCAAACCGAGTGCGGCGAGGGCGCCCTCGCCCACGATTGCGGCAATGGCAAGCTCGGGCCGTTCCTCGACCGCGACTTTGGCGCGCAAGCGATAAAGCGACAGGCGACGCTTCAGATCGGCGAGCCGCGCCGCCTCGGCATCGAGCCAGATCGCCTCGCCATGTTCCACCATAATGAAATCGTGCAGATATTTGCCCTGCGCCGTCAGCAGCGCGGCATAGACGGCACGGTCCGCCGCGACCTTTTCGACATCGTTCGAGACAAGACCCTGCAAAAAGCTGCGTCGATCGGGCCCCGAGACAGCGAGAACGCCGCGATCTTCAAGAACAACAAAGCTGGGTTCAGCCATCGATCGAAAATGCCGAGCAAAAGCGATCTCGTGAATGTAAGTGGCCGCTCGCCATGCTGCTACAGCCGATCGTCTGGTGGGTTTTCTTGGCAAGCCGGTGCGCGCGCGCTATCAAGGCCGGGAGAGCACCGCGATGCACATCCTGTTTGTGACCGCGACCCGCATTGGCGATGCCGTGCTGTCGACAGGTCTGTTGTCTTATCTGATCGAACGTCATCCCGACGCGCGCTTGACCATCGCTGCCGGTCCGGTCGCGGCGCCATTGTTCGAGGTGGTGCCGGGCCTCGAGCGGCTGCTGGTCATGCGGAAGCGGGGGCGGGCATTGCATTGGCCAGCGCTGTACGGCCAGGTCGTCGGCCGGCGCTGGGACCTCGTCGTCGATCTGCGCGGTTCGGCCTTGGCTTGGCTGCTGCGCGCGCGGGAGCGCCGCGTCATGGCCAAGGGCGATCCGGGCGAGCACCGGGTGCTCCAGCTCGGGCGGCTGTTCGGTCTCGATCCGCCGCCGAGCCCGCGACTCTGGACGGCGCCGCGCCACGAGCGCGCCGCCGAGGCGCTGATCCCACCCGGCAGCCCAGTCCTGGCAATCGGCCCCGCCGCCAATTGGCGCGGCAAGCAATGGCGCGGCGAACGCTTCGCCGAACTGGCTCTTCGACTGATCGGCCCGGATGGGCCGCTGTCCGGCGCCCGCGTCGCGGTGCTGGCGGCAGCGCATGAACGAGCGGAGGCCGAACCGGTGCTGACGGCAATCCCGCCGGGTCGCACGATCGATCTTGTCGGCCGCACAGAGCTGCTGACCGCCGCCGCCGTGTTGCGCCGTTCTGCGCTGTTCATCGGCAACGACACCGGGCTGATGCACATCGCCGCCGCTTCCGGTCTGCCGACCCTGGGCCTCTTCGGGCCAAGCCCGGTCGAGCAATACGCGCCATGGGGCCGGTGCGCCGCCTGGGTCGCCACCGAACTGCCGCGATCGGCGATGTTTCCGACCGGCTTCGACCACCGCACCACCGACACGCTGATGGACAGTCTGTCGATCGAGGCAGCCGAGGCGGCGGCGCGCCGGCTGTGGGCATGCGCCGCGAGCCTTGCCGCATGAGCCTCAGCGAAACCGACGCTGTCGCGCCAGCTTCGCTAGCCGCCGCGGCAACGTCCCGCCTCTCCGCGCTCGTCGTTGCCCGCAATGAGGAGGTGCAGCTTCGGGAATGCCTCGCCGGCCTGACCTTCGCCGACGAGATCGTCGTCGTGCTGGATCGCTGTGAGGACCGCTCGCGCGACATCGCCAGCGGATTCACCGATTGCGTTATCGAGGGCGTCTGGGAACGCGAGGGACCGCGACGCAACGCCGGGATCGCCGCCTGCCATGGCGATTGGATCCTCGAGATCGACGCGGACGAGCGCGTCCCACCCGAACTCGCCGTCGAAATCGGCGTCGTCGTCGCCGGCTCGTCGGCGGCTTGGCATTTGATCCCGGTCGATAATTACATCGGCGATCGTCTGGTGCGCTGGGGCTGGGGCGCCTCGTTCGGGCGGTCGGCCCATGCCGGACTGTTCCGCAACGGCGCTAAGAAGTGGGGCGATCAGCGCGTCCACCCGGCGGTCAGCCTGTCCGGAGCGCAAGGCCGCATCCTGGGAGCGCGGCTCGTACACCATGTCGACCGCAACATCTCCGACATGCTGCGGCGGCTCGACCGCTACACCAGCCTGCGCGCGCAGGATTTGCGGGAGAGCGGCCAGATCGGCAGCTTCGCCGGCAATCTGCGGCGCATCGTGTCGCGTTTCTGGAAATGCTATGTCGGACGCCGCGGCTACCGCGAGGGTCCTTGGGGCTTCCTGATCGCGCTCTGCGCCGGGCTTTATCCAATTCTGTCCTATCTGAAAGCGCGCCTCGAAGACGAGTGATGGCTGATGTGGTCATGGCCGATGACGGCATCGCCTTCGACGGCGCAATGGCTGAGACCGGGCCGCTTGGCGGAGCCGAGACCGCTTTTGTTGCACTCGCCGAGGCGCTTGCTGCGCGCGGACACCGGGTCGAGGCGCGCAGCAATTGTCCCCGACCACTCTGCTACAAAGGCGTTGCTTGGGCGTCGCTCGCCAGCGGTGTGCCCGATTCCTGCGATCTCTATATCGGCAATCGCGGCCATCGGGTGATCGGGCTCGTTCCGGGTGCGCGGCGCCGGTTGTTCTGGTTGCACAATCCCGGGCGCTACCTGCGGAAACCGCGTTTTCTATGGCCGCTCGCGCGCCATCGCCCGATGTTGGTCGTGACCGGGCAGTATCATGCGCAAACGGTGCCGCCCTGGCTGCCCTGCGGCGGCCGGCGGATTATCCCCTACGGTGTGCTCGATCATTTCCGCCACGCGACCGAGCGCGACCCGCCGCCACCACACGCCGTCTTCACCTCGAATCCGCTGCGCGGTCTCGACTGGCTGCTCGACCTCTGGGTCGAGCAGATCGCGTCGGCGATGCCGGACGCCGAACTGCATATCTACGCCGGTGCAGCGGTGTATGGTGGCATGAAGCGCGAGCGGGCGCGTCAAATGGAAGCTGTCCTTGTTCGTGCCGACACGCTGGGTGGACAAGGAGTACGGCGCCACCCGCCGATTGGCCGCGAAGCGCTGAGCCAAATCTTGGCCGATGCGCGGGTCATGCTCTATCGCGGCGATCCTGGCGAGACCTTCTGCCTGGCATTGGCCGAAGCACAGGCGATGGGCGTTCCGGCGGTGGTGCAGCCGATCGGTAGCGTAGCCGAGCGGGTGGTCGATGGCGCGACCGGCCGGGTCACGGCGACCGACTACGAATTCGCCAAGGCGGCGGTGTCGCTGCTGCGCGACGATGCGCTCTGGCGGCAGTACCACCGGGGCGCGCTCGCGTCGCAGCGGGGGCTCAGCTGGGACGAGGTCGCCGCGACGTTCGAGGCGTTGATTTGATCGCCGCGGACCGGCCTTGACGCGGCGATGCGGCGCATCCTGGTCATCCGCTATGGGGGGTTCGGCGATATCGTCCTGAGCATGGGCGCATTTCGCTCGATCCACGCCCATCACTCCGGCGACCAGATCGCGGTGCTGACGACGCGGCGCTTCGGCGACCTGCTCGCGCAAAGCGGCTATTTCGACGACGTGATGATCGACGATCGGCTGAAGCCGTGGCAGACTGGCGGCTGGCTGGCGCTGGCGCAGCTGTTGCGCCGCCGGCGTTTCGATCGCGTCTACGATCTGCAGCGCAACGAGCGCACCGCCATCCTCTATCGGATCATCGCCTTTGGCCGAGCAGTGGAGTGGTCCGGCGTCGTGCGGGGCGGCTCGCATTACGTGCGGGACGATCCCGATGATCGCCGGCACATTGTCGAAAGGCTTGCCGAGCAACTCGAGGTGGCGGGAATTCCTGACATGCTGCCGCCCGATCTCGTCTGGCTGACCGGTGATATCGGCCAATTCGCTCTGCCGCCATCCTATGCGCTGATCGTTCCGGGTGGGGCGCCGCATCGTCCGGAGAAGCGCGCCTCGGCAAAGTGCTTCGCCGGGCTCGGCCGCTATTTGGTGGGGCAGGGGATAGCGCCGGTGCTGCTCGGCACCGAGAGTGAGCGCCACCAGATCGATGCCATTCTCGCCAGCTGTCCGGGGGCGATCGATCTGTCCGATCGGACTGGCTTTGGCGACATCGCCGATCTGGCGCGCGGTGCGGTTGGTGCCGTCGGCAACGACACCGGGGCGATGCATCTGGCGGCTGCTGTCGGGTGTCCATCGCTGGTTCTGTTCTCGGCCGCCTCCGACCCCAAGCGGGTATGCCCGCAGGGCCGGCGTGTGCATGTCCTGGAGACCGAGCGGCTGGATGGCCTGCAAATCGCGCGGCTGATCGCCGGCTGGCAGGAGCTCTGCCTCGATCGCTAAGCAGCCACCCGCCCTGTTTGGACGACCGTTCGATAGATGTCGAGCAGGGTGGCGATGACGACCTCGCGCGAGAAGTTGGTCTCGTAATCGCGATAGCCGTTTTCGACGAGGCGTGCGGCGAACTCCGGATCGGAAGCGATTTGCGTGATCCGCTGCACCAGCGCTCCGACATCGTCGATCGGAAACAGCGTGCCGTTGTCGCCATCGCGAACGAATTGGCGGGCGCCGTCGGCTAGCGCCGCCACCAATGGCCGTCGCATCGACCAGGCTTCGGCGATGACCGTGCCGAAAGGCTCGTAGCGGCTCGGCAACAGGCAGATGTCGCAGGCTTCGAGCAATGCCTTCCTGTCGGTCCGCCAGCCGAGGAAATGTACCCGCTCGGATACCCCCAGGTCGCACGCCAGGCTTTCGTATTTGACCCGCTCCGGGCCCTCGCCAGCGAGGCAGAGATGCGCATTCGGGAGATCGCGGAGCGCCAGGATCGCCGTGTCGATGCCCTTCTTCCAATGCAGCCGCGACAGGACGAGCAGCAGCAACGCGTGCTTCGGCACGCCGACCGACTCCCGGCTGATCGGCGGCGATTGCGGCAGCGTGCCGAAAGTATGACAGACAAAGGCGCGCTGCGATGGCATCCCGCGCTGCAGCAGATATTCCCGGATCCGGGGCGTGACGCCGATCAGGTAATCGGCGGTCTTGAAGTATTTAACATTGTAATACCCACCGAGCCAGCCGATCACCGGACACGGCATAGCCGCCGGCACGAATGAGGCCGCCCGGCTCATCCAGGCGTGCACAACATCGGCGCGCCAGCTGGCTGCCGCGCGCCGAATTGCCGCCGGGCCGCCAACCAGCCGTGCCGAGTGCGTGAACGAGCGCGGCTCGTGAGGCACAGCCGCTTTGTCGAGCCTAGCCAGCGCCTGTGGGTGTGGTCGGCAGAGCACCTTCTGCTCGATACCGCCTTCGGCCAAAGCCGTGATCGCGTCGAAGCAAAAGGTTTCGGCTCCGCCGGTCGGAGCGCCGGCGATCACGTGCAAGATTCGCATTGCTGCCTTAGCGGAACACCCGATCTGCGCTCGATGGCCGAGTAGAGGAAACGCCGCGCGGATTAGCCGGTCAAGCCCGGCTACCCGCGGCAGGTGCGAAAGTGCTTGCCCAGCCGTCTCGCATCCGCATAGTGACAGCCGTTCCGTATGAACCCCAGCATGTTCGTCGCTCCGCGTGTCGGTGGGGCTGGGCTGTCGCTATTGGGAATCGACATGCTGAAGGACGTTGTCCGAGGCGGAGGATTGTGAGCGGCATAGCCGGCATAATGACGCGCAATGGCGATGCGGCGCCGGGCCGGGCGTTGCGGGCGATGGCGGTGGCTTTGAAACCTCGCGGCCCGGACGGCGAGGGCCATTATCGATCAGGCGATTGCGGCATGGTCGAGACGCGGCTCGCCAGCGACGAGTCCGATGGCGGTGTGCGGCCGATCTATGATGCGGGTGGCGCAGCGCTGATCGCCGATGGCGCGATCTACAATGCCGTCGATCTGGCGCGGGAGCATGCTGAAAATGGCACCCCGATCGAGTCGGAATGGGTCTTGCCGCTTCGTCTTTACCGGCGTCGTGGCATCGAATTCACGCGCGAATTACGCGGCATGCACGCGCTTGCGTTGCACGATCCGGTAACCGGTCGGCTGGTACTCGCCCGTGATCCGTTCGGGATCAAGCCGCTCTATTACGTCGAGACGCCGCAGTGCTTTGCCTTTGCATCGGAGCCGCAAGCGCTGATCGCGGCCGGTCTTGCGGCGCCGGCGCTCGCCGTGGTGGCCAGAAACGAGCTCCTACAGATGCAGTTTACGACCGGGCGCGAGACGATCTTCGGTGGAATCGAGCGCGTGTTGCCGGGGGAGACGATCGTGGTGCGGCAGGGGCGCATTGTCGAGCGCGGCCGCCGCGAACCATTGCCGGCAAGCGGGCCGGTCGCGATCGAGGACGATGAAGCGCTGACCCGGCTTGATGCGGTGCTGACCGACAGCGCGGCCGCGCATCTGGGCCGGCGGGGGCAAATTGGCCTGTTCTTGTCGGGAGGCATCGATTCGAGCGCGTTGCTGGCCATGGCGGCGCGGCTCGGCAATCCGCCGCTCACCCTGTTTACGCTCGGTGTCGCCGGCCACGACAACGCCGACGAGCGCCCGATAGCGCGTGCCGCAGCCCAGGCGATCGGTGCCGAGTCCGTCGAGATCGGCTTCGACGAAGCCGATTTCTGGCGCCTGCTGCCCCAGGTCGCCGCCGCCGCGGACGATCCGGTCGCCGACTACGCCCTGTTGCCGACCTGGAAGCTCGCTGCCGCAGCGCGCGAGCAGGGCGTCTGCGTCGTCCTCTCGGGCGAAGGCGGCGACGAGTTGTTCGGCGGCTACGGCCGCTATCGCAGCGTCATGCGGCCGTGGTGGGCCGGAGGACGCATGCCGCGCGCCCGCGGTATTCTCGACGATCTCGGGCTGCTCCGCGGCGAGGTGACCGGCTGGCGTGACGGCATCACCGCCGCCGAAGCCCGCAGCACCGTTGGCGGGCGCACACGGCTGCAGGTTGCCCAGGCAGTCGATTGTGCCGACTGGCTGCCGAACGATCTCCTGCTGAAGCTCGACCGCTGCGTCGGCGCGCATGGCATCGAGGCGCGGACACCCTTCCTGGACCCCGAGGTCGCTGCTTTCGCCTTCCGCCTCCCCGACGAGCTGAAGATACGGCGTGGGCTCGGGAAATGGCTGCTGCGGCGCTGGCTCGCGGACCGGCTGCCGCAGGTTCAGCCGCTCGCCCGCAGGCGCGGCGCGGCGCTGCCAGCGGCGCAGTGGATCGCGGCGCGCGCCCGGGAAATTGGCCCGCTGGTGGCGCGAGCGGAAGCAGTGCGCGAACTGTGCGACGCCGATGGAGTGGAGCGCGTTTTCGCTGCGGCAGAACAGAAACGCGCCGGCCGCGCCGCGTGGTGCCTCTTGTTCTATGCGCTGTGGCATCGGCGGCATATCGAAGGCCGCGATCTGCCCCGCGACACGATGGCGGCGCTGGCGAATTGAACTTGAGCTTAGTGCGCGAGGCGCCAGCGGAGCGTCTCACCGGCGCGGAATGGGGCTACGGCTAGGTCGCCCTGACCGATCCGTTCGGGCACGATCCATGCCTCGCGGCGCAGAGTGATGCGCGTTTCGTTCGGTGGCAGCCGGTAGAACGACGGGCCGTTCAGCGCCGCGAAAGCCTCGATGCGGTCGAGCGCGCCTTCCTCCTCGAATACCTCGGCGTAGAGCTCGAGCGCGCAGGCCGCGGTAAAAATGCCGGCGCAGCCGCAGGCGGTCTCCTTGGTCGGGATTGCGTGCGGCGCGCTATCGGTGCCGAGGAAAAAGGCGCGGTCGCCTGAGGTTGCGGCATGGCGCAGCGCCTGCCGGTGCTTCTCCCGCTTAGCAATCGGCAGGCAGTAAAGATGAGGCCGGATGCCGCCCTGGAAGATCGCGTTGCGGTTGATGATCAGGTGGTGCGCGGTGATCGTTGCCGCGAGGTTGGCGCCGCCGCTGTCGATATAGGCAACCGCTTCCGCGGTAGTGATGTGCTCCAGGACAATTCGCAACTCGGGCAGCCGCCGCCGCAGCGGGTCGAGCGCGCGCTCAATGAACACCGACTCGCGATCGAAAATATCGATGTCGGGGTCGGTCGCTTCGCCGTGGATCAGTAGCGGCATGTCGATCGCGGCCATGCGTTCGAGCACCGGCATAACCCTATTGATGTCGGTGACGCCGTGCGCCGAATGGGTCGTCGCATGCGCTGGGTACAGCTTGACCGCCGTAAAAACGCCTTCCTCAAAGCCACGCGCGATTTCGTCGGGATCGCCAGCATCCGTCAGATAGCAGGTCATCAGCGGGGTGAAATCGGCGCCTGGAGGCAACGCCGCGAGGACGCGCTCGCGATAGGCGAGTGCCGCCGCGACGGTGGTCACCGGCGGCACCAGGTTCGGCATCACGATCGCGCGCGCGAACTGACGCGCTGTAAGCGGCAAGACCGCCGCCATCATCGCGCCGTCGCGGAAATGGACGTGCCAATCGTCCGGCCGGCGCAAGGTGATCGTGTCGACATTGATCGCCATATCGCTCTC
>Ga0070766_10000778_pt1 | contig 14602 bp, 13 predicted proteins | sample HubBroMetageWFT6_FD_69782 | JGI IMG/M metagenome (GOLD analysis project Ga0070766, IMG submission 69782) | Warmed and freeze-thawed soil microbial communities from the Hubbard Brook experimental Forest, New Hampshire - Hubbard Brook CCASE Soil... | ecosystem: Environmental > Terrestrial > Soil...
GGGAATGCCGAACATGCGACGGCAACAAAAAGACCTCGCCCTCGCGGATCGGCAAGTCATGGATCCTGCCGCCTTCCGCCACCTTCAGCACCATGTCGCCGCGCAATTGGTAGAAGAACTCCTCGCCGGGATCGTCGTGAAAATCGACCCGCTGATTCGGCCCGCCGACGACCTGCACGATCATGCCGCCATCCTCGAACAGCAGCTTGTTGCCGACCGGCGGCTTCAACAGATGGGCGTGGTCCTCGATCCAGCGCGCGAAGTTGAACGGTTGGCGAAGGCTTGTCTGCATCGTGTCCTCTCACCGGGCCCTAGCGGAAGCCGTGCTCCAGGGTCTCGCGGATCTGAGCGGCGTCCATGCCGGCGAGACCCATGCGCGCCAGCGTGCGCGCCTGGCCGCTGAAATCGCTGCCGGCCATGACCGAGGCGATCCGAATGACCGCGTCGATCGCCGGCGTCGCCACCCTGGCGGCCCGCGCGATGGCGCTCATCGGCATCAGTCCGACCGGCACGTCCTCGGCGATGTATTTGTGGGTCCAGGATTTGGGCGTGCCGGTCGCCTGATAGGGGCCGTCGCTGTTGCTGGTCAGGAGCCGGCAGGTCTCGCTCAGATCGGCGCCGCGCACGCCGTAGACCCGCTCGAACCAGTCTTCGAGATTCGGCACCGAGGCGCCGAAGGCGGCGGCCACGGCGACGCGCTCGGCGTTGATCGCCCGATACAGCCGGGCGACCGCCGGGGTCACTCCCTCGGCATAGAATTTATAGGCCTCGCCATTGTCGATGCGGCCGGCATTGCCGACGCAATTGGCGACATGCAGCATCGCGTTGGCGTTCATGAAGCCGGTCGAGATGATGCTTGGCGCCGCGACGGCCTCCGGGAATAGCGGCGACAGCTTTGCAAATGCGGGCTCGATCCGGTTGCCGGGAAACGCCGCGATCTGCAGCCAGCGTTTTTTGACGATCGGGCGGATGCGGGCCGGCCCGAGCCGCCAGCAGGAATAGGGATAATTGTCCATCTCCGCGATGTCGACCCGTGCCACACAGCCAGCGCGATCGAGGGCACGGCGCACCACCAGCGCGCCGCCGGTATTGCCCTGGATCAGCAGGATGATCTGCTCGTCCCGGAGCAGCGGGGCGAGCGCGGTTGCAGCGCCTTCCTGAAAATTGCCGCCGGTGACGATGACGATCACCTCGGCGCCCTCGACCGCCTCGGCGACATCGGCCGTCACCCGCTCGATCGCGGCGAACCCGGCGCGCTCGCCTTCCACATCGATGCCGCCGCGCGCGCGAATGTCGGCCAGCCTCGAATCGTCGCGGTCGTGCAGCCGCAGCCTGCAACCGAGGAGCCCCAGCTCGGCGGCGAGATAAATGCCGCCGATGCCCGCGCCGACGATCGCGACAGTCGTCTCTGTCATATCCGTACCATCTCAGTCGTCATTCCCGCGCAAGCGGGAATCCAGGGGCGGCGAATTCGGTCGCTTGCCCTGGACCCCCGCTTCCGCGGGGGTGACGAATAAAAATGAATGCAAGCCCGCTCAATCCGTGCTGCATCAGGCGGCGCCGCGGCGATGCGAAAATGCGGTCTCCGCGCTGGTGATGAATTCGAGGAGCGCGGCGCGGCCGCTCTCGTTGACCCGCCGAGCGCGCAGGATCGCGCCGGCGACCTCGCCCGGCTGGGTCACCCGCTCGCTCCAGCCGCCGAGATCGGCTGCGAGGTTGGCGTAGTTGCCGCCGAGATCGCGCGTCCGATGCTTCTCGTGCGACAGCGCCATCGCATGCGTCTCGATCGCCATCGTCGAGTTGTTGAGGACGATCGTCGTGATCGGAATGCCGCAGCGCGCCGCGGTCTCGAAATCGAGCCCGGTCATGCCGAAAGCGGCGTCGCCCATGAAATTGACGCAGAATTTGTCGGGCGCGCCGACCTTGGCGCCAATCGCCAAGCCCAAGCCGGTGCCGAGCTGGTGCGACTTGCCCCAGCCGAGATAGCCGCGCGGCTTCTTCGCGACATAGAACGGCAGGAGCTGGTCGCGCGGGCTGCCGGAATCATGCGTGACGATCGCGTCCTCGGACGGGATCACCCGCATGAACTCCGACATCACGAAATACGGGTTGATCGGCCGCTCCTGGGACCGGCGCTTGGCTTCCCAGCGGCCGAGCCATTCGCCCTTCAGCTTGTCGATCTGCTTCCTCACGCCGTTCGCGCGCGCCTTCTTGCCGATGCGGTCTTTCACCGCCTCGATCAGCTGCGCCAGCACGAGCTTGGCATCGCCGAGGATCGGCACCGCGGTGTCGTTCGCCTTGTAGAGGTCGCGCGCATCGTTGGTGGCGTGAACGATCGTCTTCCCCGGTGGGATGATCGGGGTCGAGATGTTGTGCCGGGTCAAGGACGTGCCGATGGCGAAGATCACGTCCGACTCCAGCAGGAAATGCCGGCCGTGCCCGGTATAGACGACGCCTCCCGAGCCCAATGCCAGAGCGTGGTCTTCCGGAAAGGCGCTCTTGCCGTCGGTGGTGGTCATGACGGGCAAGTCGAGCAGCTGGGCCAGCGCCAGAAGCTCGGGGCTGGCCTCGGCGTAAAGCACGCCCTGCCCGGCGATGACGATCGGGTTCTTAGCCTCGACCAGCAGTTTCGCCGCGTCGTCGATGTCGCGCGGATCGCCGGCCGAGCGGGTCGGGCGGACCGCGGTGTAGTCGACTTCGTTGCCGGCGAATTCGGCGGTCATCACATCGGCCGGCACCTCGACCATGACCGGGCCGGGGCGGCCGTTCTTTAAGGCGTTGAAGGCGCGGCGCATCGCCGGCACCGTATGCTCGGGCAATGTCACCGGCTCGACGTGCTTCGTGACCGAGGCGTAGGTGCGGGTCGAGTTGAACAGGGGAAACATCTGCGCCGTCTCGCGCGGATGCCCGAGCGGCAGCAGCAGGATCGGCGTCGAATCCGAATAGGCCGAGGCAATGCCGGCAAACGCGTTCTCGGCGCCCGGACCGTATTGCATCGCGAAGACGCCGGCCGGTTTGCCGTTGCTGACCCGGGCGCAGCCATCGGCCATGTGCACCCCGACCCGCTCCTGCCGGCAGATGACCGGGCGCATGCCACCCGCCACCGCCGCCTCGATGATCGGCGTCGTCGGAAAGCAGAACAGGGTCGAGATGCCTTCGCGCTTCAGGATCTCGGTGATCGCGTCCATGACCTGCATCGGCGTCTCTCCCCTGTAGCTTGGCGGCGGATTTTCCGAAGCCTACCGCCCTCCGAAGCAAGGCGCCAGCAGGCGGCAAGCAGGCCGGTCATGCGCGCTACCCCTTCAATGCTTTTGCTGCTTCTGCAGGGAATCAGCAGCCAATCTGCAGTAAACTGCGCTTTTCCGTACACCTGCAAACCCTGCTTCTGCAGTGAATCAGCAGGCGCGACACCTCCCCTCCCCGACTGTCGGAGCCAAGACGGCGCACCGTACTATGCGATTATGGCGATTTTATCGTCGTCGTTTCGACAACGTCGACCCGTAAAAAGGCCGGGAGGACGCTGAGGGGAGCGCGGTCTTGATCCCGGTATCCCCCTGCCGGAAACTGCGGGCCGGCTCCGCCCTTGCGACAGAGGCTACCCCGTGAAAATCGCGCGCATCGAGAGCTTTATCCTCGGCACCAAGAGCTCGAAGGATCTGCTGTTCTGCCGGGTCGAGACCGAGGACGGCACCTATGGCTGGGGTGAGGGCTACGTCACCGCCGGCAAGGAGACGGTCATCGCCGAATGCGTCCGAGCGATGGCGCCGCACGTGATCGGCCGCAGCGTCTTCAACATCCGCCATACCGGCCAGATCATGTTCGAGGATTTCGCGATCCGGCGCGGCTCGATGGAATTGCTGTCGGCGTGGAGCGCGATCGAGATCGCCTCCTGGGACATCATCGGCAAGCGCGCCGGGCTGCCGGTCTACAACCTCCTCGGCGGGGCGTCGCGCGAGCGGGTGCGGATCTACGCCAATGGCTGGGCCGGGCGCTCGACAATCGAGGAGGGTGTCGAGCGCGGCAAGAAGATCAAAGCGATGGGCTTCACCGCCGCAAAATTCGACCCGTTCCCGGGGCCGTGGCGCAGCCATGTCGACAGGAAGGACGAGGATTTCGCGATCGATTACGTGCGGGCGATGCGCGAGGCGCTGGGGCCGGATTTCGAGATCCTGGTCGAGGCGCATCGCCGCTTCGCGCCGAGCCATGCGATCCGCATCGGCCGGCGCCTGGTCGAGTTCGGCATCGACTGGTACGAGGAGCCGTGCCTCGCCGACAATCTGGCGCTCTTGAAGGAGGTGCGCGCGGCGGTGCCGATCCCGATCGTCACCGGCGAGGCGCTCTACACGAAGGAGCAGTTCGCCGCCTGCCTGTCGGAGCGCGCCGCCGACATCCTGAACCCCGACATCTGCGCGATCGGCGGCATCTCGGCATTGATGGACATATCGGTGATGGCGCAGCCGCAGGCCGTCGTCATGTCGCCGCACAATTACAACTCGCCGCTGATCGGCATGGCGGCGACGGTGCATGTCTCGGCGGTGATCCCGAACTTCCGCATCACCGAATATTTCGTCAATTTCGAGGACATCTGCAGCGAGATCGCGACCCCGGGGCTGACCGTGAAGGATGGCTGGATCGATCTGCCAAAGGCGCCGGGCCTTGGCATCGATGTCGATGTCGAGCGGCTGCGCGCCCACCCGCATGGCGAGGCCACCGCCAAGGGCTTCCGCCAATACTGGGAGGAATATCCGAAGAAGGGCTATATGCCGAGATTGTCGGAGACCAAGATCTGAGGAGCTGACCAGAGTCTCATCGAGATTGCTTCGTCGCTCCGCTCCTCGCAATGACAGCCTCTGTCATGGACAAATACTACTGGGTCTACATTCTGACGAATGAGCGAAACACCGCGCTGTACACTGGCGTGACGAGCGACCTCATATCGCGCGTTTACCAGCATCGAGAGAAGCTCCTGCCCGGCTTCAGCAGCCGGTACAATGTGTGCAAGCTCGTTTATTACGAGTGGGGATGCGAGGCAGCGGGCGCTATAGCTCGGGAAAAGCAGATCAAGGCCGGTTCACGGCAAAAGAAGCTAGATCTGATCAACAGCATGAACCCTGAATGGCGGGATCTGTATGACGAGCTCGTAAAGACGTAAAGATAGCCCCTCGACTGTCATTGCGAGCAACGCGAAGCAATCTCGTGCCAATTGACGCTCGGGCCGATCGAGATTGCTTCGTCCCTCCGCTCCTCGCAATGACTACGGAATTGGGTGGGAGGAAACGATGCCACGACTGGCGAACAAGGTCGCGCTGATCACCGGAGCCGCGGGCGGCCAGGGTACCGCCGAGGCGGAGCTGTTCGTGCGCGAAGGGGCCGGGGTGGTGCTGACCGACATCGACGCCGAGGCCGGCGAAGCGCTGGCGAAGCGTCTCACCGGTAGGGGCGGCAAGGCGATCTTCCGCGTGCAGGATGTCGCCAGCGAAGAGTCCTGGCAGGACACGGTCGCCGCCGCGCTGTCCACCTTCGGCGGGCTGCACATCCTGGTCAACAACGCCGGCACGATCGCCCGGCAGGGCATCGTCGCGACCACCATCGACGCCTGGAACCGTACCTTGGCGGTCAACCTGACCGGGCCGATGCTCGGCATGAAGCACTGCGCGCCGGCGATGCGCGATGCGGGCGGCGGCTCGATCGTCAACATCTCCTCGACCGCCGGGCTCACCGCGCATGACGACGCCGCCTACACCGCGACCAAATGGGGCTTGCGCGGGCTGACCAAGACAGCGGTGTTGCAATTCTCGGATTGGAAGATCCGGGTCAATTCGATCCATCCCGGGCAGATCGCCGATACCGGGTTTTTCCGCAGCGGCGGCGAGGCGTTCGCCCAAGCCGCGGCGGCGGCGATCCCGATGCACCGCCAGGGCACGCCCAGGGAATGCGCCGAGCTGGTGCTGTTCCTCGCCTCGGATGAGGCGAGCTTCATCAGCGGCGCCGAGATCGCGATCGACGGCGGCTACATCGCCGCCGGACTCGCCGGCATGCGCAACCGCATCCGCGACGAATTGATGCGAAGGAACAGCTGATGCCGCGGCTCGCCGGCAAGATCGCGCTGATCACCGGCGGCGCCGCCGGCCAAGGCGCGGCCGAGGCCGAATTATTCGTGCGCGAGGGCGCCGCGGTGATGTTGACCGATATCGATGCGGCAGGCGGCGAGGCGCTGGCGAAGCGCCTCGCCGAACGCGGTGGCCGGGCGCTGTTCCGAGCGCAGGATGTCGCCGATGAGCCTTCCTGGCAGGAAATCGTCGCCGCGGCCGTCTCCGCTTTCGGCGGGCTGCACATCCTGGTCAACAACGCCGGCACGATCGCCCGGCAAGGCATCGTCGACACCACGCTCGAGGCCTGGAACCGCACCTTGGCGGTCAACCTGACCGGCGCGCTGCTGGGCATGAAGCATTGCGCAGCGGCGATCCGCGACACTGTCGCAAAGCAGGAGGGCGGCGGCTCGATAATCAACATCTCCTCGACCGCCGGCATGACCGCCTATGACGACGCCGCCTACACTGCCAGCAAATGGGCGTTGCGCGGCCTGACCAAGACCGCCGTCCTGCAGTTCTCGGCGTGGAACATCCGGGTCAATTCGATCCACCCGGGGACGATCGCCGACACCAGCTTTGCCCGGCTCGGCGGCGAAGGCTTCGAGGAAGCCGCCACGGCGGCGATCCCGCTCGGCCGGCTCGGGCTGCCGCGCGACACCGCCGAGCTGGTGCTGTTCCTTGCGTCGGACGATTCGAGTTTTATCAATGGCGCCGAGATCGCGATCGACGGCGGCTACATCGCCGCCGGCACCGGTCACCTGCGCAACCGCATCCGCAACGACTACGTCGCGAGACGAAATTAAAGCCAGCTGGTATCGGCCTCGAGGCCGAGCAGGTATTGACCGACGGTCTCGAAATGCTGCTGCCGGCCCTGCAGCTGCTGCGCCACCGAATGGACGTCGCGGAAGCGGCGCTCGAACGGGTTCTCGTTGAAGATCGCCGTCGCTCCCGCTGCCTGATACAGCATGTCGACCACCTCGACCGCGGTGTGGATGCAGAAAGTCGAGGCGAGGCGGATCGTCATCCGCTCGTCGAGGGTGATATGGCCGCGTTCCCTGACCGCTTCGGTGATGTCCTCGAACGACCCGAGGAGCCAGCGCCGCGCCGATGACAGCCGGGCCTCGGCCTGCGCAGTCTGCGCCTGGATCACGTTATTGTTGCGCATCGTGTGGCGCGCGCCGCGCGGGATCTTGTCGCGCGCCAGCTCGATGAAATGGCCCAGCATACCGCGGGCGATGCCGAGCGCGACGCCGGCGAAGCCGCCGGCATAGAGCGACAGGCTGCTGAAGCGGTAGAGAAGCCCCGATTCGCGCGTCGCTGTGCCGTCGCGGCGCGACAGCACATCGACCGAATACGCTTCCGGCACGAACAGATCCTTGACCGCATACTGGTTGCTTGCGGTGCCGCGCAGCCCGATCGTGTGCCAGATGTCGGTAAATTCGGTGCTGCTCTTCGGGAACAGCATCGTGCGCACGACCGGGGTGCCGTCGGCGCGCCGGCGCGGGGTCCCGTCCGCCTCGATCACCGGTACGTGGCAGCCGAGCCAGCTTGCGTGCTGGCTGCCGCTGGCGAAAGACCAGCTCGCGGTGATGCGATAGCCGCCGGGAACAACACGCGCCTCACCGGGCCCGGGGCCCCAGGCGAGGATGCCGTGCGCCCCGCCGAAGATCTCGCGCGCGATTTCCGGCGCCAGCAACGCAGCGGTCATCGAGCAGCCCGAATTCTGGTTGATGCACCAGGCGGTGCTCGCGTCGGTCTTGGCGAGCTCCTCAATGATCGGCACATATTGCGCCGGCACCAGCTCCTCGCCGCCAAGCGAGTGCGGCAGCAACAGGCGGAACAGTCCGCTCTCGATCAGCGCATCGACGATCTCGGCGGGCAGCTCGCGCCGGCGATCGATCTCCGCTGCCGCGCCGGCAAGCTTCGGCGCGATGTCGCGCACGCGCGCCAGATAATCGGCCGGCGTTTTCTCGGCCGAGGCGCGGTTCACGGGCGACCGTTCGACGGTGCTCAGCCCCATTGCGTTTGCTCCCTCCGCGATCGTCGTGAAATTGACGGCCGAAGCCGCGGCTCACTCCACCGCGCCGCCATGCGATCTGTCAAGCTGGGCTTGGGCGCTCCCCTCGCGACTCGGCTTGCTATCGTCGACGGCGATAGCCCACGCGAACGGTTGCCCATGCAGGTTGTTTGTTCAACAGAAGAGGACTGGTCATCGGCGGGCTGGCGATCCTGCCGACGCGGGTTTTGCCGGCGCGCGAGCCGGCGTTCGCGTCGGCAACCACCGCCTGAGCGGAACCGTCGGCTAGAACTGGTTCAGCGCCGCGACTTTTGTTCTGGGTGGCGGCGGCATGATCGGCCGGTCGTAGACGAGTTGCCCGTCTATCGTGGCAACGCACATGAGGCCCCGCGTCGGCAAGCCGATTCGCCATTCCTGCGCGACCTCGCCGAGGCGACTGCAGGAATCTCCGACATGCGGGCTGGACAATTGCAGCCCGATGAAGAACAGCCCGGTGATGATGCCGGCCAGCGGTCCCCAATAGCTTCGGCAGTACTGTCGCAGCTGAATGCTCGCCTTCAACATTACCCGTTCCTCGCAGACCCCTCCTCTGTAGGGCCGAATGTTTAAGGGAGCGTTTACGCCAGGGTGCCGGTCGGCGGCGCTCTGGCGTAGAATACCGGCATGCCGATCCGCCAATTGCCCCCCATCGTCGTCAACCGCATCGCCGCCGGCGAGGTGGTGGAGCGGCCGGCGGCGGCGGTCAAGGAGCTGGTCGAGAATGCGATCGACGCCGGCGCAACCCGCATCGACATCGCTCTGCGCGAGGGCGGCCAGGCCCTGATCACGGTCGCCGATGACGGAGGCGGCATGAGCCGCGAGGAGCTGGCGCTCGCCGTCGAGCGGCATTGCACCTCGAAACTGCCCGATGACGAACTCTTGGCGATCACGATGCTCGGGTTCCGCGGCGAGGCGCTGCCCTCGATCGGCGCGGTCAGCCGCATGCGCATCGTCTCCCGTCCGCGAGATGCCGACAGCGCCTGGGAGATTACGGTCGAGGGCGGGGTCAAACGCGCCCCCGAGCCGGCGGCGCATCCCCCCGGCACCCGGGTCGAGGTGCGGGACCTGTTCTTCGCGACCCCGGCGCGGCTCAAATTCCTGAAGACCCCGCGCTACGAGCGCGACCAGGCGGTCGACACGGTGCGCCGGCTGGCGATGGCCTATCCCCGGATCGCCTTCACCGTGACCGGCGACGACGAACGGGTACTGCTACGGATTCCAGCGGCATCGTCGCGGGAAGCCAGGCTCGGCATGCTGCTCGGACGCGATTTTACCGAGAATTCGGTCGCGGTCGCGGCGGCGCGCGAGGGGTTCTGTCTGTCCGGTCTGATCGGTCTGCCGACACTCAATCGCGGGCTGCCGCGCGACCAGTATCTCGTCGTCAACGGTCGGCCGGTACGCGACAAGCTCCTCGTCGGCGCGGTGCGCGGCGCCTACCAGGATGTGCTGGCGCGCGATCGCCACCCGGTGGTGGCGCTGTTTCTCGACGGGCCGGCCGAGGAGATTGACGTCAACGTGCATCCGGCCAAGGCCGAGATCCGCTTCCGCAACGCCAATTTGATCCGCGGGCTGATCGTCGGCGCGCTGCGCCATGCTCTGGAAGGCGCCGGCCACCGCGCCTCTACCACGGTCGCCGACGCCGCGCTCGCCGCGTTTCGGCCCGGCAATGGCGGCAGCCCCGCAGCACAGACAATGCCGCGCTTCGCGTTTCCTCTGAGCACGCCGTCGCGCGAACTCGCCGAAGCGGGCAACCGCTTCCTGATGCCCGACGACAGCGCCGTGCTGGAGGTGCCGACCGCGGAACCGGAGCCAGCCTCGGAGGCGCCGCCCGATTCGAGGCTCGGCGCGGCGCGGGCGCAATTACACGGCACCTATATCCTTGCCGAGACCGCTGATGGCATCGTGCTGGTCGACCAACATGCCGCGCATGAGCGGCTGGTCCACGAGCGGATGAAGGAGGCGCTTTCCCGCCACGGCGTCGCGCGCCAGGTGCTGCTCCTGCCCGAGATCGTCGAGCTGGACCCGGCGCTGGCCGACCGGCTCGCTGCGCGGGCCGATGAGCTGGCCGAATTCGGCCTCGTGCTTGAAGCCTTTGGCACCGGCGCGGTCATCGTGCGCGAGGTGCCGGCCCTCGTCCCAGACCTCGACGTCAAGGCCCTGGTGCGCGATCTCGCCGACGAACTGGCCGAATGGGGCGACGCCTTGTCGTTGAAGGAGCGGGTCGAGCATGTCTGCGGCACCCTCGCCTGCCATTCGAGCGTGCGCGCCGGCCGGCGGCTGACGCCGGTGGAGATGGACGCGCTGCTGCGCCAGATGGAAGTGACCCCGAACAGCGGCCAATGCAATCACGGCCGCCCGACCTATGTGACGCTGGCGCTCTCCGACATCGAGCGGCTGTTCGGCAGGCGGTAGTCCGCCCGGCGCGCCAGGCCATAGCTTAGGATCCCGATGACGATCAGCATCGCGCCGATCGCTCGGCCCGGCGTCATCGCCTCGCCGAGCACCAAGACCCCGATCAGCACGACCGTGACCAGCTCGACATTGGCGAGGATCGCGAAGCTGCTGGCGCCAAGCCGCGGCACGCTGAACGCGAACAGCGACATCGTCAGCGCGCCCGGACCCAGCGCGACAAAAATGAGCACCGTCCAGATCGCCGGCTTGCTCGGCAGGTTGAGGCCGGCGAAGCCGGCGATAAGACCGAAGGTCAGCGCCATGCCGCCAAACAGGCAGCCGGCGCCGACCACCGGCGGGTAATGCCGCAGCAGCCGCGAATTGATCGCCAGATAGAAGGCATAGACCAGCGGCGACGGGATCGCCCAGAAGAGGCCGCGCAGGTCGATCGTGCCGCCCTGCAAACCCGGAATGGTGATCAGCCCGGCGCCGAGCAGGATGATGGCGATGCACGACACCGCGAGCGGCCGGATCGGCTGATTGAAAAACAGCCGGTCAAGCGCCAGCGTTATCGTCGGGTAGGTGTAGAACAGCAGGACGGCGATGCTGGTCTCGAGGGTTTTGAGGCTCTCCCAGAAGCACAGGGTCTGAGCCGCGCCGAGGGTCGCGCCGAGCACAAAGACGCGCCAGGCGCCGCCGCGCCAGGCAGCGCGCAAATCGATTCGCATCGCCTTGGCGCCGGCGACGAGCGCCATCAGCGCCAGCGCGTAGCGCCAGAACAGCATCGACGGCGCGCTGAGCCCGTCGGCGTAAAGAACCCGTGCCATCAGCGGCATCACCCCGACCATCCCGCTGCCGCCGATCGCAGCAGCGGCCGCCGGCCAGAGACGTGCAGTCTCGGTTTGCCGGATCATCGCGAGCGGGCGTACATCTCGCGCCATGCGCCGCGCTGTTACGGCACGATCCATCGCGCGAGCGTCTCCGAGACTGGAACTGCGATACGGCGTGCCCGCGGGCCGAGGCCGAGCGGTTTCAACAACATCTGCACGCACATCCGATGCGGGACATGCGGCCGGATCAGTTGCCGGGAGTTGCGGCGTAGGTCCCGGTATTTGCTGCTATCGAATGGCTTACCGGGATGACGCGCTCGGTAGAGATGCTTCAACGCGATGAAACTGTCCTCGCCTTCGATCATCCGCAGCCGATTCCAGAGCGCGCTGCACACGGCAGGACGGCTTGCCGGTTCGGCCTGCTGGTACCGGCGGAAATACCGGTAAAAGTGCTTGTAGTGCCGGACTTCATCTTCGGCGATTCGGCGTGCGATGGTCGCCAGCACCGGATCGGGGCTGAGGCGGCTCAAGGTCGTATAGTAGCCGGCGGTGCCCATCTCGACGACGCAGCGCGACGCCATCTCGCGGGTGCGCGTCGGCTCCAGCACGTCGGCCGAGCAATAGGCCGAAAATTCCTCCAGAAAAGACTCATAAACCCGATCCCAATCGAAATCCGGCCAAGCAATCTGCACGTAGCGGCGCAGAGCATGGCCGTGCTGGATCTCTTCCGGCAGCCAATGCCGTTCGAGCCAGGAGGTGATTTCGTCGTCGTCGAAAAACTGGTCGAGCAGGTTCCGCGTGTAGCGATCGGTAGTGATCTCCATGAACGACGCCGCGGCGACCAGGTAGAAAAGCGAATCGGGCTCGGCGACCGCGTCGCTCCGGATCGCACGCCAGTCGATGCTGTCGAGCGTCCACCGCTGTTGTACAGGAGAGGCAGGCGTCATTGCATACACACCAGACCGCTACTCGTGGCTACAGGTCGCTTGCAAATTTTGAACCCGTCGGGTTGCTGCTCAGGATCATCGCCTCTCGTCCGAGCGACAGGTCCAACTAGCATAACCTATTTTTCGAGGGTGAAGGTGACTTCGCCGCTGTCATCGTCCACAACAAACTTTACCGGGATGTCGTGCTGATCGATCCATATCTTATATTTTGTCGCACCGTCTATTTGATATTGCCGGGCCGGGATAGTCGCGCCATCGATCGCAACGGTGGTCTCCGACCCCCCCGAGACCTGCACCTTCTCGATTTTCCCGTTATCCACCCGCATCATCGTCGTCGATTTGACGCAGCTGGCCGACCACGGATTAGCAGGTTGTACGCTCGCCGGCGCGGTGAACGTGCCCAGCGGCGACGTAATCACGAAATCATTGCCGTTCGCCGTACCCTTGACCTCAACGGTTTCGCCATTCTTCTTGGTGGTTCCGGCAAATGACATCAGCCGGCCGTTCTGCCAGCGCTCGGTACGCTCCGCATCCTCGCGATGAAGCCCGATGCCGAGCATTTTCACCAAGAGGTGCACGCTCGTCCGCACCGTCGTCACATCGCCGACGGTCTGCACGACGTTGGTGTATGTGCCAATATTGCCGTATTTCGAATGCTCGACCTGGTACCGCAACTGTTCGGTCGCGGCGGAGGACGTGGCGGCAGCGGCATCGCCCATTGCGCTGGTGAGAATGCCGAGAACGGCGATCAATGCGAGGTAAATTCCAGACTGTTTGATTTGCATCATCCGACAGTTTGCAGTTCACCCACTTTGCGTCATTCCTCGTGCGCCGACATCGCGCGGTCGAGCGCGCGCCGCCACTGACCGCTGGCGAACGCCGCGGTCAGCCACGAATCGATATACGCCTTCATCGCCGAATCCTGGGCGAACATGTAGGCCTTTTCGAGGCGCGTCCAGGGCCTCGCTACCGGCACGGCGCAGAGCTCGGGGTGCAGCCGGGCTTGATGATCGGCCTCGAGCCCATCCGTGACCATCACATCGGCGCGGCCGGCCACCAGCTCGTCGAACACGCTGGCATTGTCGTGATGGATGATGACGGTGGCACGTTTGAAATGGCCGCGGACAAAGGCCTCGTTGGCCGAGCCCGGGTTGGCGATCACCCTAATCCCGGGCTGGTCGATCGCGGCGAAGTTGGTGAAGCGGTCGCGGTATTCGCGCCTTGCCAGGGGCCGCTTGCCATCGACAAAGGTCGGGATCGAAAAGCACGCTTTTTCGGCGCGCGCCGGGGTCACGGTTACGCCGCCCATGGCGATGTCGAAGCGATCGGCGAGAAAGTCGTCGAGCAGATCGACCCAAACTGTAGGGGCGAATTCGAGCGTGACGCCGAGTCGTTCGGCGAAGTCATGCGCCATCTCGATATCGGCGCCCTCATAAGAGCCGTCCGGCCGGCGCAGGCTAAAGGGGGTGTAGTCGCCGGTGGTGCCAACGCGCAGCACCCCGGCGGCGCGAATGCGGTCCAGCGTTGGCGACAAGGCCGTCGTCATCACTCGCCCGGGCGCTCATACCAGACACGGCCGTCTTTCAACGTCATGCGGGCGATCAGCCGGCGCTTCGCCATTGCCGTGTTGCCGTCGCTGTCCTTCAGCTCGAAATTTCCGTCGCGCAATTCCAATAGCGCGATATCGGCGTTGGCGCCTGGCCGCAACGTCCCGACGGTGCCTTCATAGCCCATGATCTTCGCCGGTGCCGACGTGGCGCGGGCGACGAGATCGTCAAGCGACATGCCGAAATGCAACAGCTTCGACATTGTCGTCGTCAGATCCCAAACCGGCCCGCGGGTAGCGCTGGTGAAGGTCAAATCGGTCGAGATCGTGTCGGGCAGAAAGCCCTGGTCGAGCGCTTTCTCGATCATCGGGAAGCTGAAATGGTTTCGACCGTGCGCGCAGTCGAAGATGATGCCATAGCGTTGCGCCTCGACAACCTCCTTCAGCACGAACTGCTTGTCCTGGCCCATGATGCCGTTGGCGCGGCCATGATAGCAGTGGGTGATGATGTCGCCGGGCGCCATCTCGGCGAGGATCTCGGGCAGCGGGATCGGCGAATCGGTGATGTGGATCATCAGCGGCACGCCGGCGATCGCCGCGGTGCGGCGCGCCATCTTGACGGGCTCGGTGGTGTATTCCCAGACGAGGCCGGGCCCGTAGCGCAGCTTGACGCCGATCGCCAGATCCGGGTTCTCGCTGATCGTGCGGGCGCAGCCTTCCGGGTCGGCGTAGGGGAAATG
>Ga0070766_10000783_pt1 | contig 14576 bp, 14 predicted proteins | sample HubBroMetageWFT6_FD_69782 | JGI IMG/M metagenome (GOLD analysis project Ga0070766, IMG submission 69782) | Warmed and freeze-thawed soil microbial communities from the Hubbard Brook experimental Forest, New Hampshire - Hubbard Brook CCASE Soil... | ecosystem: Environmental > Terrestrial > Soil...
GAGCCACGACGATGGACGCGAGCGGAATTTTTGTAGAGGCCGGCTTATGAATTTCAAAGTTGTGCAGTATCAAGCTCAGGGCCCCAAGAACGTTGTGAAACTCCGGCGGCGGATACATCAACGAGTCGGCCTCGATGCCCTTGTACTGGGGCGACCGGCTTGCGCAAAAAAGGTGTCATCGTTGTCATCATCGCTTATCGGCTTGGTTTTCTTGCGTTTCCTGAGCTAACGCGCGAGTCCCCGCACCACTCGTCCGGAAACTATGGCCTGATGGAACAGATCGCCGCACTCGAATGAGTTCAGAGGAACATTCCAGCCTTTGGTGGTGACCCGAAATGTGTAACCATCGCCGATCAATCCTCCAGGTCTATCTCGGTCAGCATCCTCATGGCATCTCCCCTCGCGAAAGGCTTGTTTCAGCGCGCCATCGGAGAGAGCGGCGGCCTGTTTGAGCCGTTCCAGCTCGCACCAAAATTCTTGCTGGCCAACGCAGAACGTGACGGGGACAAGTACGCCGTTTCGCTGGGTGCGGCTCGCTCAAGGAACTACGCCGGCTGCCAGCGACCCTGCTTACCGGCAATGCGGGCGGTACCGTCCACGCGGTGATCGAACCGTATGTGCTTCCCCTTTCACCCTACTACGAGGCGTTTGCTTCAGGTCTGCAGAACGATGTCCCGCTACTGATCGGTTCCAATTCCGACGAGGCGCGGGCGATGGTGGATGTCACGCACGAGACCGCCGCCACGTTCGACAGTGACCTGGAACGCAGCGTCGGCCAACTTCCGCCTGTGCTGGTTGCGGCATATCCTCACGCGACCGACGAAGAGGCGCGGCAAGCACGGCTCGGCCTCGAGCGCCGATCTCCGCTTCGGCTCTGACAGTGGGCATGGGCGAGGCTGCAGGCCGGAACCGGGAAGAGCCCTGTCTTTTACTACTCGTTTCGACAGCAGCCGCCGGCTCCGTATACGCGGGTTGGGGCGCGAGTCACTTTGCCGAGCTATGGTATGTCTTTGACCATCTGGACCAGTCGCCGTGGAACTGAACTGTGGCAGATCGGAACCTGGCGGATTCGATGTCCAGCTACTGGGTCAACTTGGCGCGATCAGGCGATCCGAACGACTAGGGTCTTCCGGCGTGGCCGGCGTTTACCAACGCGGAGCGCAAGGTTCAATATCTGGGCGATCCGATCACCGTTGGAGGTGGCGAATATCCACGGGCTGAGTGTCTTCGATTCCGTCGACACGGCGGTGCGTGGCGAGCCCTTTGCCGCACGGTAGTCCTTTGCAGATTGAGTACTGTGAAAACGCGATACCAGTGAGATCGACCGATTGTTAGCGAGAAGCCGACTCCCAGTACCAATCTCGTGATAGCGGGACTGCAGCATCCCAAACGCCACCGAAAATACTGATTGGTCCGACCCCACTCTGGATATTCGGCGATCACCGCTGCGCCCAGGTGTGCTCAATCTTCGGCGGACTCTGCAAGGTTTGCATCACCACGCAATACTGTTCCGTTTTCGCCTGCAACGCACTTAGCTGCTCCTCCGTTGCCTGTGGTGCGCGGACGTCGAAAATGACTCTGATGCCATGAAATCCGACAGGGGCCTCTTTCGATATTCCCAGCGTTCCTTGCAGGTCAAGATCGCCCTCGACCGTGACATCGATGCCCTCGGTAGGTATTCCCATCGCAGCGGCTACCATTTGGCAAGTGATCTGAGCGCAGGCGGCGAGCGCACCCAACAGCAGGTCTCCGGAGCAGGCTCCGGTACCCGCTCCGCCAACGCCTTGGTGCGCTTGCGCATTGTAGATTGCCCGGCCCAAGTCGACGGAGCAGGCGATGGGCGCGCCCGCCTGACTGCCGCGCGCGGTCAGCGTGATTCGGGAACTCGTCGGATCTTGCCGGTACCGGTCTTTCAGCGGCCGCTGTAACGATCGAACATCCATGAATCGTCTCCTGAGATCTGGGGTATTATAAACGCACGCAGGGGTGCTGCTGCGGTGCTGGTCGTGGCGGCGAGTCAAAACTCGAAGCAGATCACGCAGCGGCGAGCAGTCATCTTTGGTAGGGCGATAGCTGCGACAGCGAGGTCCATGAACCCTCCGGAAACTCCGTCATCAGTGTTGTCCACCTTGTCGCCCGGTACGCGCTTCGGAAGCTACGAGATTCTCCAGCGATTGGGCGCCGGCGGCATCGGTGAGGTTTATCGCGCCAAGGACACTCGCCTCGAACGCGAAGTCGCCCTGAAGACTCTTTCGCTCGAGCGATGTTCTCAACCGGAAGCTTTATCGCGCTTCGAGCAGGAAGCCCGGTCCGCCTGCGCACTCAATCATCCAAACATCGTCACGATCTATGAACTCGGTCACGTGAACGGAGCGCGCTACATTGCCATGGAACTGGTGTCTGGGGAGACGTTGCGGGAATTGTTGGCCGATGGCCCGATTCCATTTCGCAAAGCTGTCGCAATCGCGGCGCAGATTGCCGACGCTCTCGCCAAAGCGCACGCGATTGGAATCGTTCATCGCGATTTGAAGCCGGAGAATCTGATGGTCTCTGGCGACGCTACTGCCAAGATTCTGGATTTCGGCCTAGCGAAACTGCTGGCGGTTAACGACACTCCGGATTCGGATGCTTCGACCACCATCACGGAGCAAGGAACGGTGCTGGGCACGATCGGCTACATGTCACCGGAGCAAGCCAGAGGCGGCGAAGTTGATTTTCGTTCGGACCAGTTTTCTTTCGGGTCGGTGCTCTACGAGATGGTCACCGGATTTCCTGCATTCAGGAAAAAGACTCATGCGGAGACCACGGCCGCGATCCTTCGCGATGAGCCGGAGCGTCTCGGTTCCAGAATGCTGCAAGCGCCCCCTCCCTTCCTTTGGATCGTGGAGCGCTGCCTGGCCAAGGACCCCAAGGAGCGCTACGCCTCCACACAGGATTTGGCTCGCGACCTCGCCGCAGTGCGCGACCGTCTCGCCGAGGCGTCTACGCGCCGTTCAGAGTCTCGTCCCAACAATCTGCCAGTGCAACGCACCGCATTCATCGGACGCGAACACGAAGCGACTGCTCTTCGTCAGCTCTTGAGCCGCGTGGACGTGCAACTCGTGACCCTCACCGGTCCGGGCGGCATCGGGAAGACTCGACTCGCCCTGCAGGTAGCGGCCGAAGCCTTTTCCGAGTTTCCAGGGGGTGTTTGCTTCGTCCCTCTGTCGGGAGTGAGCGATCCTGGTTTGATACCTTCCACGATTGGGCAAGCGTTGGGGTTACGCGAAACCGGGAATCAGTCGCCGCAGGAAAACTTGAAAGAGTACGTGAGCAGTCTGGGTCGAGCGATGCTTCTCTTGCTCGACAACTTCGAGCACCTCGTCTCCGCCGCGCCGGTGATAACGCAGCTGCTCACCACCAGCCCGAAGCTCAAGGTCGCGGTCACAAGCCAGGCGCCGCTTCACGTCTATGGCGAACATGAATTCCCAGTGCCACCTCTTGCGCTGGCCAACCTCCAATCCATTCCGCCCCTCGAAGTGCTTTCGCGTCTTCCCGCGGTCGCGCTTTTTGTGGAACGCGCGCAGGCGATAAAGCGCGAATTCGCGCTCACCCGGGAAAACGCACCCGCAGTGGCGGCCATCTGCGCTCGCCTTGACGGCCTGCCTCTGGCCATCGAACTGGCGGCGGCGCGCATCAAGCTGCTTTCGCCGCCCGCCATGCTGGCACGCCTCGAAAGCCGTTTGAACCTGTTGACCGGAGGTGCCCGCGATTTGCCCACCCGGCAACAAACTCTTCGCAGTACCGTGGACTGGAGTTACGGCTTGCTCAATGCCGCTGAACAAACTCTCTTCCGGAGGCTTTCCGTGTTTACCGGAGGCTGCACGCTGGAAGGCGTTGAAGCCGTGTGCGATACCAAGAGCGATCTGGGCCTCGACATACTCGACGGCATGGCCTCCATGGTGGACAAAAGCTTGGCGCAGCAAGTGGAACAAGTCGATGCGGAAACGCGATTCCTTATGCTCTCCACCATCCGCGAGTATGCACTCGAACGCCTCGTCGAAAGCAACGATGAATTGGCGGCACGCCGAGCCCATGCCGCGTATTACCTCGTGTTAGCTGAAGAAGGTGCCGAAGACATGGTCGCTCATCCCGAGTGGCTCGACCGTTTTGAGGTCGAGCACGACAACTTCCGAACGGCACTCGACTATCTGATCCGTACTGGGATGCCGAATGGGGCCTGCGCCTCGGCGCCGCCCTGTTTCGCTTCTGGGAAACGCGGGAATATCTCACGGAGGGCCGTGATGCTCTCGCCAGGCTCCTCGCGCTGGAAGGGACAGCGGCGCGTCCGAAGCTCCGTGCCCGCCTGCTGTTCGCTGCCGCGGTTCTGGCGAGCGAGCAGGGCGATTACGGCTCTGCGCGGCAACTGTTCGAAGAAAGTCTCGAGACCTGTCTCGAACTCAACGATAACCGCGGCGTTGCCGTCGCACTGAACGCGTTGGCCGTCAACGCTCGCGATCGTGGCGAACTGGCCGTTGCATCCTTACTCTTCGAGCGCTGTGTCGCGATATGGAAGGACCTCGGCGATTCCGCCGACATCGCCCGCGCCGTCAGCAACCTCGCCAACGTGACCAAGTTGAAGGGAGAATATGCGCGCGCATCCTCGCTTTACGACGAGTGCCTGACGATGTTCCGCAAGGCCGGAGATGGCGCCGGTGTCGCCTGGACACTGAATTACCAGGGCGACGTCGCGCGGGAAAAAGCGGACTTGGTCGCCGCACGCTCATTTTGCGAACAGAGTCTGGCAGCGTTCCGCGAACTGCGGGACGGCTGGGGAATTGCCAGCGCCCTCTCCGATCTGGCAAGTCTAAGCTGCGATCTGGGGAACGACGCCGAGGCGCGTCGTCTCTACGGGGAAAGCATCCAGATGTTCCAGGAGGTGGGTCACAAACGCGGTATCGCGAGGGCGCTCGAATGTCTCGCCCTAAGTGCTGCGGCGCAATCGAACGCCGAGCAATCGCTGCGCCTGGCAGGAGCAGCCGCCGCACTTCGCCAACGATTAGGCGCGCCGCTCACGCCTACCGAACAACCAAGGCTGGAGAAGGCCTTGGAATTCGCTCGCCGAACGCTTGGCAATGCTGCAAGTCTGACGGCGTGGATGGAAGGCTGGGCGATGCCGATCGAGCAAGCGGTCCGCGAGGCGCTTGACGGCGACGCGAAACCAGGTCTTCGGACTCGAAACTCTGCTTAACTCAATTTGCGGTGTTGGGATCGATCAGGTGCCGCACTGCCGAGATGCGATTCGCCGGAAAGCCTCCCCGGCGTGCGTGTTCGCGAACCGTTTCCTCGTCCGGCGCCAAGTACACACAATAGACTTTATCGCCCGTGACGTAGCTGTGGAGCCACTTGATCTCCGGTCCCATATCCTTCAGCAGGTCAACCGACTTTCTGGCGACTGCCCGCAGTTCCGCATCCGATAAATTACCTGCGCCCGGGATGTCGCGCTCAATGACAAATTGGGGCATGGCCACCTCACCGAACGGTCATAGTAGCAGAGGTTGCTTGGTGAGTGCACCTGCAGTGCCATGCGGTAGAGTCTGAAATGTGCACTTTCCGGACACTCTGCCATGCACAGCGCCCAACGAATTCAGATAGCGCACAACCTCTCGTTGGAAGATGAGTCCTGACCCCATCCATCGGCCTTGGAATAGCACTCTTGTGTCGGGCGTTGCCCATCTGCATCATCGGAGACTTCAGAGTGCCGAAATGACTGCTACCTTCGGAAGGTGAGCTGGAGGCCCCGGCCAGAATCGAACTGGCGACCCTTCGTTTAGGAAACGAATGCTCTATCCAACTGAGCTACGGGGCCTCTTGTTTTGTGCCCTTCCTTGTCCCCAGCGTACCCGTCCGCTTGGCCCGCCAATAGCCATCCACACCCACTTTGACCGTTTCTATCCGCATAATAACAGGCACTTCACGACGAGGCAGGCGCATTAGGAAACTCTTGCTCTATCCAATTGAGCTAAGGCCCCCGACGAGGATAGGTTAGCACGTGGCAAACGGTTCGAAAACCGTTGGTCGGCGCTTCGACTCCGCCCGGGGCCCTCCATCGCGTTTCAACGGAGACAAGGTCCTCGCGGTACAACACGCTCATGCATTGCTTGGCTACTGCAGCTTTGCGTACTCCGCCTTGGCTTCTTTCAGAATGGGGATGTCGCGATCGACGTCCTTCCAGAGGGTGAGGAAGTTTTGTAGGATGCAAGTGCGTGTACGCGGGCGGCGTCGGCACCCGCGCCCTGTGAAGACTTTGCTTGCAGAGCGCTGGCGCGAGCAATTTCCCGATCGCCAATGCTCCTGTCCCACAGTTCCACACCATGCCGCCGTGGTCGAGAATCTTTCGAAACTCGGCGGCAGCGCTGCCTTGTCCGGCTGCCAGGTATGCCTCTCCTCTCACATAAACCGAACTAAGGCAGGAAATGTTGTTGAACATTCTTGATCGTGTAGGCCAGAGTCAGGAAGGTGCCAATCACGCCAGTTGGCGTTGCAAGCTTAAGGACATGGTCAATGTCGAGGTACATGTTCGTGAATCACTAGGAAGCCCAATTCTCCTTTGGCCAAAGGCCGCTCGACAACTTCGAAATGGAAAATACAAAACTTTCGTCACAGCCTAGATCCTCACTTTCTCATACTCGTCGAGCGCCGTTTCGCCGTTGCGCCGGTCGTAGAGCTTGGTGGTGCGCGGGGAGGAGTGGGCGGCCATAGTTTGCGCGCGTTCCAGCGTGCCGTCGCTCTTGAGGGAATCGGCGATGCCGGTTGCACGCATCGAATGATTGCCGATGCGTGTTTTGATTCCTGCCTGGCGCACACGCCGCTGAATCATCCGATAGCCATCCTGCTGTGTCATGCGGTGCGGCGTGCCTGTGAAACGTACGGTGGTGCGAAACAGCGGCCCATCCTTATCATCTGCAATGCCCGCAGTTGTGATGTACGCGTCGAGATAGGCTTCGAGCTTCGGCACGCACGGCGCTTCGTGTTCCTTGCTGCCTTTTTCGTGCAGGCGCACCCATCCTCGCCGCCCCTGGCTGAAGTAATCCCCGACGTTTATTTGCAGCGTGATGGCCTTGTGCAACCGCCAATTCGCACGGCAGGCATTGATAGGATCGAGGGTGAAATTGCCCTGAATTACGCCTACTTCAGCGCTTTTTCCAACAGAGACGCAGTGCTAGGGCCGCCCTTGGATTCCACAAACTTGGTCATCACCGGCAGAAACTTGCCTGCCATCTCTGGGGACAGTCCTAACTTGTGGAAAGCTTCCGCAACTTCGGCCGTGCGGCCCATGTTTCCGGGAAGGGAGCTTTCCAGGCTGGATAGCTCCGAGTGTTCGGCCGGAGCCGGAGCCGCCTTGAGCAGACCGTTCATGCCCGGCACGGCAGCCGACACTTTGCCGAATTCGTCTGCGCTCAGTCGGCTCTTAGCCAAGGCGAACAGTGCGCCTGCGCCACCACGAGCTTGTGGGCGCGTGATAGAAAGTTCCTTCTTCAACTGCCCGACGAGTTCCGAACTAGATCCTGCGGACGGTGCAACCGACGTCTGGGCCTCGATCTGCACCCCAGCCAGGACAAAGAGGCCACACAACCAAACTGCGGCACGCTTGGTTAGCAATCGATGCGTCTTGGATATCATATTTCGTCTACCCCTGGCAGCGACAAACAGCACCGCAGTTACAGGAACGGCACTGATCATACCCTGCCCCGCGCGGTTCGCGGCTTTTGTGTTGCTTCTGGGTTTGTTCGAAAGCGTCTTAGCCCGTCCTACGGCGGCACTCGAAAATCACAGTCGAAACATCGCCATCGCGCTCGATGGCTTGGGACACTTTTTCCGGCGCCTTCCGTATACCCCGTCAATGAAACCCGTGGAGTTGGAAATCGGATTCCGACTCATTCGTAGCGCAGAGCCCGCATAGGATCGATTCTGGTGGCCCGCACCGCCGGCAAGTAACAGGCCAGTGCTGCTACTGCAAACATGACGGCGCTCACAGCAATGTACGTCAGAGGGTTCGTCGGGCCGACTCCAAACAAAAGGCTGGCAAGCATTCGCGTCAGCAGAAATCCAAAGAGTAAACCAATCCCCAAGCCAATCGCGACCCATCGCAGGCCTTGGACCATGATCATTTTGAGCACGTCGACGCGGCGCGCCCCCAGAGCCATTCGAACTCCGATCTCACGAGTTTGCTGCACCACGGTCGTCGCGAGCACTCCGTAAATGCCAACGCAGGCGAGCACGACCGCGAGCCCTCCGAAGATGCTCATGAGAAACGAATCGAAGCGGCGCTGCCCGAGGTTGTCGTCGAGAACGTCCTGCATGGTCAGGACATCAAATACCGGCAGATCCTTGTCGAGCGTCCAGATTTGCTGTTTGATACTCGCGATCAGAGCGGTTGGATCCGCGGCGCTACGAACCGCAAGCGTCAAATAAGTGTAGTCCTGCATGGGCCGTGTGATCTCGGGGCGCGTGGCATCTTCGAGCGACGACTGGCGCGTATCGCCTACCACTCCGATCACGGTCAACTGCGTTGGATTGGTTTCCCCTCTGGCGGGCACGCTCCAGATGTGCTTGCCGATAGCATCCTGATTGGGCCACAGCTTCCGGGCAAGCTTTTGATTGACCACGATTACGGGCAGGTTCTGGTTGATTTCGTCAACAGTAAAATTTCTGCCGCTAACCAGTGAAATGCCCAGCGTCTCGAAATACGATGGCGAACTGATACCGCGCATATCTGCTGTCGGTTCACTGCCGTGTTTAGGAACCGGATCGCCCTCGACCGTGAATTGCATGAGACGAATGCGGGTCAACGGCAAGCCGTCGGCAAAGCTGGCAGCCTTCGCGCCCGGTACGGCCGCGATCTTCTCGATCGCCTGACGGCAAAATACAGCCGTCTGCGCACTGGTCGGGTAACGGCTGGGCGGCAGGCTGAAATGCATCGTCAACAGATGATCGGGACGGAAGCCCGGATCAACATCAAGGACCGACACCAGACTGCGAATCATGAATCCCGCGCCGATCAACAGCACCGAAGCCAGGCTGACTTCGATCACGATAAGCGCAGCGCGCATGGCGCGCGGGCGAGTCCGGGTGAATTGCGCTCCGTCTTTCAGGACCGTGATCACCTCGGTGCGCGAGACATACAGCGCGGGGAAAATCCCGAAAAGCATGCCCGCGAGAATGCTGGCCGCAGTGGTGAAGAGCAGGACGGGAATGCCGATGTGGATTTGCTCGGGCCTGAGAATGTCTGCCGGCTTGAGCGCGAGAATGGCTTTGATCCCCCAGCGCGCGACCAGCAAACCGACGAAACCTCCAATCAAACTGAGCACTAGGCTTTCCGTGACCATCTGAGCGATGAGTTCAGCGCGGCTTGCCCCGAGAGCTTTGCGGATTGCCAACTCTTTCTGCCGCGCCATTGCACGCGTCAGCACGAGATTCGCCAGGTTCGCGCACGCGATCAACAAGATCAGCCCCACGGCCGATAGCAGCACCAGCAGGTTGCGGCGGAGATCCTTGCCGACGTCCTCGACGTACACAGGGAAGATATTCACGCCAAAGCCTGCGTTGAGCGTGGGATTCTGCTCCTCGAGGCGCTGGCCAATCACTTCCATTTCAGCGCGAGCCTGCTCGAGGGAAATACCCGGGCGCAATCGCGCGTAAACCTGTATCTTCAGCCGGTTCAAGTCTTGTGCGCTACGCTGCGCGGGGAACTCGTACGGAATCCAGATGCCGGGCTTGCGCTGCTCCGTACCTTCGCGAGTGGAAGGCAAGTAGAAATGCGCGGGCAGCACGCCAACGATGGTGTAAGGAATGTCATTGAGCGTAATGCTCCGGCCGATGACTTTGCGGTTTGCTCCGAAATGGGCTTCCCAGTATGCATCGCTTAGAATCGCTGCTAGAGTGTTTTGTGGCTCGGAGTCGAACGTCGCGCCGATGGATGGGGTCACTCCGAGGACCTGGAAGAAGTTCGGTGAGACGCGGGCGCCAGTCACGCGCTCCGGTTCTCCAGCGCCGGTGCGATTCAGGTTTGTGTCTTCCATTCCCGCGATGCCTTCGAAGGCGCTGGACTGGCGCTGCCATTCGGCGAAGTTGGTGTAATTGGCAGGGATGCGCTCGCCAATCTGTGCTCCCAGCGCGGGATTCTTTTCCCAGATCATGACCAGACGGTCTGGATCGCGATAGGGAAGTTTGCGGAGCAGGACTCCATCGACCACGCTGAACACCGCAGTGTTGGCTCCGATTCCCAGCGCCAGCATGAGCACCACAACCGCGGAGAAGACAGGCGACCTCTGCAACAAGCGGAAAGAATGGCGGAAATACTGCATGAAATTCGCAGATTTCATGGCAACAAAGACGAATGCGAAGCCTCAATGTTAGCATCGGCGCGCGTCGGAATCTCAGCCTCGAACTCTAGGTGAGACAAGATTTCCCCAACGTCAGCGAGGTCGCGGCGTCGGCCGCGAATGAAGCGAGGAAAAATGTGAGCCAGCGAAATCAGGCGGAACGAAGTTCACTCGACAGCTTGCTTGGGCTAAACTCAGCTCGCTGTGGAGGAAGCGAACTGAACGGGACTTGATCCTTAATCGCAACGGCACTTCGTTTACACAGCCAGAACAGAAAAGCAATTGTGGTAAGTCCGAAGAAAAGCCATCCCAAGATGAATAACTGGAGCCAATGCATGTCCGGAACCCCTTCGCGATGCGGGGGAGCATCTTGCAGTGCGGAATCGATTATAAGTAAAATCGAGCGCCTTGGGAATGGTGCAAATGTTTTCGCTGAAACTGCAAACACGGGAACTGTTGAAGTCTAACTTGATGACAACCATAGTCGTTTCATGACTTTCTCAAGCCAGAGTTTGGAGTTTCGAAGGCTCTCACGGGCTCGGCCCGAACCATTGTAGACAACGTCTGGACTGATTTTCGATAGTTTCAGGGAGCCCAGCGTTCGTCCCTGAGCCACGGTGCGTCCCTTTCCGCGCCGTCCGAATGTCACCACCAAGATCTTTTAGGAAGAAGGGCTTATAGGCAAAATGTTACAAGTCAGACCCCAACTGCAACATCGGCATCAAGGCAGCGGACAAGAGTGTCCGCTCTACACGACTTTCGCACTCACAGCTTCAACCTTGGGATGAATCGTGGCGGCCTTCGCGCCTGGATCGTCTGCTCGAAGCCATACGCTATTTTCAGCAGAGTCGGTTCGCTCCATGCGCGGCCGAAGAATGAGATTCCTACCGGCAAGCCAAAGACGAATCCTGCGGGCACCGTAACATCCGGATAGCCGGCCACTGCGGCGGCGTTTGAACTGCCGCCCGCGGCGTGATCTCCATTGGCAAGGTCGGTGAGCCATGCTGGACCGGCCGTCGGCGCCATAATCGCGTCGAGATGAAACTGATCCATCACCGAGTCGATGCCTTCCTTGCGGGAAAGACGGTGATTCGCCTCCAGGGCGTCGACGTATTCCTTGGTGCTGAGCGGACCCTTGGCCTCTGCCTTGATGAAAATATCCTGGCCGAAATAGGGCATCTCTTTGTCGCGATTGCTCTCGTTGAAGTCGATGACGTCTTTCAACGATCCCGGCGCTCCTGGCCGCGCCGCGAGGTAGGCGTTGAGGTCGGCCTTCAACTCGTACAGAAGAACCAGAAATTCGGTGTCATCGAATTTTCCGTGGGTGGGCAGGTCGGCGGGATCGACGATGTCCGCGCCTTGCCGCTTCATGGCGGCGATCAGATTGTTCATCAATTGATCCTGGGCATCGTTCGAGCCGAAATATTTGCGGGCCACGCCGATGCGCGCTCCGCGAAGTCCGTGAGGATCGAGGAACGTGGTGTAGTCCGCCGCAGCTTTGCCCGCGCTCGCCGAGGTCGCACCGTCGCGGGGATCGACTCCTGCAAGCGCGCCCAATAAGATCGCGGCGTCGCGCACGCTGCGGGCCATGGGGCCGGCCGTGTCCTGGCTGTGCGCAATGGGAATGATGCCAGAGCGGCTGATGAGTCCTAGCGTCGGCTTGATGCCGACAATTCCATTGGCTGAAGCCGGGCAGACGATCGAACCATCCGTTTCCGAGCCGACCGCGACTGCGCACAGACTGGCCGAGATCGCAGCGCCTGAACCTGAACTCGAGCCGCAGGGATTGCGGTCAAGCGCGTAAGGGTTTGTGGTCTGGCCTCCACGCCCGCTCCATCCGCTGCTGGAATGGCTGGAGCGAATGTTCGCCCACTCGCTGAGATTGGTCTTGCCCAGGATCACGGCTCCGGACTCGCGCAACTTCTGCGCCACAAAAGAATCTCTTGTTGGCTTCGATCCCAGAAGTGCCAACGATCCGGCGGTGGTTTGCATGCGGTCGGCGGTATCGATATTGTCTTTGATCAGAACCGGAATTCCGTGCAAGGGACCGCGGACGTGTCGTTCTTTCCGTTCCTGGTCGAGGGCATCGGCAATCGCCAGAGCGTCGGGATTGACTTCGATGATGCCGTTGAGCGTGGGACCTTGTTTGTCGATCTCTTCGATCCGCGCCAGATATTTCTCTGTGATCGAGCGTGCGGTAAATTTTCCGGAAGCCATTCCCGCTTGCAGGTCGGCGGTAGTGATTTCGTCCAACTCAAATGGTTTGATCTCGGGCGTCGAGGTAGAGCAGGGGACGTTACTAGCGGCCGCCAGAGTCGGTAACACTGTGGCGCTGACTCCGGCTAATGCGCTGGTTCGCAAGAAATGCCGGCGTTGTGGGGAACCGCAAGCTATGACCGCGTCTTCTTTAGAGCTCAATCCGGTTCTCCTGTTCAGGAAGCTTGTACCAGCAAACCGGGAATTATAGGCGATTTGGTCAACGACGATTGTCAAACAACAGGATGGCGCCTCGCTGCGCAGGACGCGGCGGTTGTAAAAAATGAGAGGGGCGAGAAGGAGATCTTCAGCGGCAGAGCGGAATGCTGACGCGGACAAGTGCGCCTGAGCGGCAGGTGTTTAGTTTCTTCGAATGGGCTTTCCGCCCCTACTTCGCGCTGATCTTCTTTCGAATGCGTCGAAGCTCCATGAAACAGAGTCCGGAAGTCGTACAAAGAACGCAGCCCATCATGATAATCACCTTCATGTCCATTGCCGCGGGCTCCTCGTCCCGCCTTTGCCTTGCAACTGCTTCAGACTTATAGATCCAACCGGAATTGCCTAAGTGAAAGATACAGCAAAAGACTGAACTTGCTGTTGCCACTCTAGTTTCACAACCAGCACCATCGGGTTGCAGCTAAATGCGCAAAATCGTCCCTGCGCACGTTATAATAACTTTTCATGCCCAGATATTCCATCGTGGTCCCCCTCCACAATGAGCAGGAGAACGTCATGGATCTCTATGATCGCGTGAAGGCGGTCATGGAAATGCACGGCGAGAGCTTTGAGATTGTGCTGGTCGACGATGGTTCCCGCGATCGCACCTTCCACCTGCTGCGCGAGATAGCGGCAGTCGATAGCCGGGTAACGGTGGTGAAACTGCGGCGTAACTTTGGCCAGACTTCGGCGCTGGCTGCGGGTTTCGACCATTCACGCGGCGACTACATTATCGCCATGGATGGCGATCTGCAACACGACCCCGCCGACATCCCGTTATTTCTGGAAAAGATTGCTGAGGGCTACGACATCGTCAGCGGATGGCGGAAGCGCCGCATTGACAATCTCTGGCTGCGCCGCATTCCTTCGCGCTGCGCCAACTGGCTGATGGCCAAACTGAGCGGCGTGAGTATTCATGACTTCGGAACTACCTTCAAGGCTTATCGCCGCCAAGTGCTCGAGCAGGTCCCTCTCTATGGCGAGTTGCACCGCTTCATTCCAGCGCTAGCGTCCTGGTATGGGGCCTCGATCGTTGAAGTCCCAATCCGAAACGTCAATCGTGAGCGCGGCGCTTCGCACTATGGAATCTCGCGTACCTTCCGCGTGTTTTTCGATCTGATCACGATTCGCTTTCTGCTGCGATACCTGGCGCGACCGCTGCATTTTTTTGGTACCGTCGGAATGGTGAGCATTCTAGGCGGGAGTGGAATCGCGGGTTGGTTGATGGTCGATAAGTTTCTCACTCACTCCGATACCATGGCCGAGCATGGCCCGCTGATGATCTTCGCTGCAGTCTTGCTGCTGGCGGGATTGAACATGCTGGCGGTTGGCCTGTTGGGAGAAATGCAGGTGCGGCACTATCACGAGCCCGCCCGCCGTGCACCGTATTCCGTCGATCGACTGCTTCGCACCCAAAGCAGCGAAGAACACACTATCTCCGAGTGATTCGAGATTAATTAATGGAGGACTGGCGTCCCGCCCGTCCCGGCTCAGCCAAATAAAACAACGATGTGGAGGAGTTTTCCTCGCAGGTTGAAGAAGTAGTGGTCGGAGTAACCCACCTGATCACCTCCGGAGCCGCTGTAATAAAAGGTGAGGCCGCCCAGTTCCAGTGGTTCAGGAGCCTCTCCGGATGGCGTCAGACTTCGTAATTCCTCAGCTTGAAGGGCCGGTTGGTCAACCCAAACAGTAGTCGAGCCTGAGGGCGCAATTGCTGCGCCAGCGCGAGCACCCTGCTAT
>Ga0070766_10000784_pt1 | contig 14576 bp, 12 predicted proteins | sample HubBroMetageWFT6_FD_69782 | JGI IMG/M metagenome (GOLD analysis project Ga0070766, IMG submission 69782) | Warmed and freeze-thawed soil microbial communities from the Hubbard Brook experimental Forest, New Hampshire - Hubbard Brook CCASE Soil... | ecosystem: Environmental > Terrestrial > Soil...
GCGGTCGGGCTGTACGGGCCGCGCGGCGGCGGCATCGCCGAGCGCGATGGCGTGCTCGGCTGGCCGACCGTAATCCAGGGTACGCTTGCCAAGGCATTTGGCGTGATGGGCGGTTACGTCGCCGGCTCGACCGCGCTCGTCGATTACCTGAGAAGTCATGCTCCCGGCTTCATCTTCACGACCTCTCTACCACCGGCATTGATCGCGGGGGCGGTCGCGGCGATCCGTCACTTGAAGATCAGCCAGACCGAGCGCACCCGTCACCAGGAGCGGGTGGCGACAGTGAAGCGTCGGCTCGCCGCGGCCGGTTTGCCGGTAATGCCGTCGCAGAGCCATATCGTGCCGGTGCTGGTCGGCGAGGCGACACGCTGCAAGGCGGTGGCGGACGCGTTATTGGAACGCCACCGGATCTATGTGCAGCCGATCAACTATCCGACCGTACCGCGCGGCACCGAGCGATTGCGGCTGACCCCGACGCCGCTGCACAGCGATGCGGATATCGAGGCTCTCGTCGATGCGCTGAGCGATGTCTGGCAAAGCTCAACGCTGCGCGAGGCGGCGTGATCGCCGACATTACTTAGGGAGATGACAGATGCGCATCGGGCTCTTTTGCCGGTGTCGGTTCGCAGGACAGCAAACCAAAACACAGGAGGGGCGATAGCGATGGACCGCCCACTCTCGCCATTCATGTTCCCGACCTGGTACCGCTTTCAGATCACCTCGGCCCTGTCGATTTTACATCGGCTGACCGGCATCGCACTAAGCCTAGGCTCGATCGTGCTCGCCTGGTGGCTGATCGCAGTTGCAGCAGGCGGCGAATTGTTCACCACCACGCACGCGGTTATTGCCTCTCCGATCGGCTTGTTGCTGCTGTTCCTCTGGTCGGCCGCATTCTTCTACCACCTTTGCAACGGCGTCCGGCATCTCGCCTGGGATGCGGGCTACGGGTTCGAGATTCGCCAAGCCTACCTCAGCGGCTACGTCGTTCTTGTCGCAACGGCCGTGCTGACAGCACTTACCTGGCTCTACGTATTCCTGGCCTAGGAGAAGGCGATGGCAGACACGCGTTCCCTGTCAAATGAGACGGCGCTGCGCGATGAAAACGTGCTGCGGCACGTGCGTCAACTCGGCAGTGCCCGGGACGGCTTGGCGGAATGGCGGCTGCAGCGGAGGACGGCGATCGCGCTCATCCCACTGGCACTCTATTTCGTCGCCTCGATGCTGCGGCTCGCCACATCGGACCAACCGACCGCTGCCGCGTGGCTAGCGTCGCCAGTCCCGGCGCTTTTTACCATGCTGTTCGTGCTGACACTGCTGACGCACGCGGTTGTCGGATTGCGCTCTTTCCTGATGGACTACGTGCACACGCGCGCCCGCCTGGTCGCCGCCGAGCTGCTGGTGCGCGGTGCCGCCGTGTTGCTGGCCGGTGCCAGCGTGCTCGCCGTCCTCAAACTCTTCCTGGGTCGGTAAGGAGGCGAACAATGCCCAACAGCTACGACATCATCGACCACTCCTTTGACGTCGTCGTTCTCGGTGCCGGCGGCGCCGGATTGCGCGCGACATTGGGGATGGTCGCGGCGGGGCTGAACACCGCTTGCGTCACCAAGGTCTTCCCGACGCGCAGCCATACCGTGGCGGCGCAAGGTGGCATTAGCGCGGCGCTCGGAAACATGGAAAAGGACGATTGGCGCTGGCACATGTTCGACACCGTCAGAGGGTCTGACTGGCTCGGCGACCAGGACGCGATCGAATACATGTGCCGCGAGGCAATCCCCGCGGTGATAGAACTCGAGCATCTGGGGGTGCCGTTCAGCCGTACCGAAGACGGCACCATCTACCAGCGCCGCTTTGGCGGGCATACGACCGATTATGCCAAGGGCGATATGGCCTATCGCGCCTGCGCCGCGGCGGATCGCACCGGTCACGCGATCCTGCACACGTTGTATCAGCAATGCCTCAAGCATCAGGCGCGCTTCTTTGTCGAGTATTTTGCCATCGACCTGTTGATGGACGAGAATGGCGCGTGCCATGGGCTGCTGGCCTGGTGCCTCGAAGATGGGTCGATCCACCGGTTCCGCGCCAACATGACCGTCATTGCGACTGGCGGGTGCGGCCGGGTCTACCAATCCTGCACTTCCGCGCACACCTGCACCGGCGACGGTAATGCGATGGTGCTGCGCGCCGGGCTGCCGTTGCAGGACATGGAATTCATCCAGTTTCACCCGACCGGGATCTACGGCGTCGGCTGCCTGATCACCGAGGGCGCCCGCGGCGAGGGCGGCTATCTCACCAACAGCGAGGGCGAGCGGTTCATGCCCAGATACGCGCCGCACGAGAAGGACCTTTCCTCGCGCGACGTGGTCAGCCGCGCCGAGGCAATCGAGATTCGCGAGGGACGCGGCGTCGGCGAGAAGAAGGACCACATCTATCTGCATATCGAGCATCTCGAACCGGATGTTCTCGACGCGCGCCTGCCGGGCATCGTCGAGTCAGCGCGCATTTTCGCCGGAGTCGACGCTCACAAGGAGCCGATCCCGGTAATACCGACGGTCCATTATGTCATGGGCGGCGTCCCCACCACGATCAAGGCGGAGGTCGTCAATCCGACCAAGGATGACCCGGACGCGATCGTGCCGGGTTTGATGGCGATCGGCGAGGCGGCATGCGTCTCGGTCCATGGCGCCAACCGGCTCGGCACCAACAGCCTCCTCGACCTGATCGTCTTCGGGCGTGCGGCGGCTTTGCGCGCGGCGGAGATCGTCAAGCCGGGATCGCGCGTGCCAGAGGTGAACGGTCATTCTCAGGAGCGAGCGCTGCAGCGCTTCGACAGGATCCGTCACAGCAAAGGCGGCAACAAATCCGGCGAGATCCGCCCGCTGATGCAGGAAGCGATGCAGTCGAGCTTCGCCGTGTTCCGCCGCGGTGACACCTTGAAAGAGGGGCTGGAAAAGCTTCAGGAGCTGCGCGATCCGCTGGCGCGCGTCACCGTCGACGACGACTCACTGCTGTGGAATGTCTCCCTCCTCTCGGCTTTGGAACTCGCCAATCTGGCCGACCAGGCGGTGGTGATTGCTCACTCCGCGTACGCGCGCACCGAGTCCCGCGGCGCGCATGCGCGCGAGGATTACCAGAAGCGCGATGACGTGAACTGGTTGAAGCACACCTGCGCCTGGAAGGACGACGACTGGAAAGTCAAGTTCGCCTACCGTCCGGTGCATCTCAATGCGCTCTCCAACGAGGTGCAGAGCTTCCCGCCGGCAGAGCGCACTCACTAATGCAGGACAAGGAAAGCTCCGATGTCCGAGTTTACGCTTCCCGCAAACTCTAAGGTGGGCGAAGGCAAACACTGGGCGCTCGCGCAACCCGCCAAGCATGTCAAGAGCTTCCGGATCTACCGTTGGGATCCGAATAAGAACGCCACGCCGACGCTGGACACCTTCGACATCGATCGCGATCACTGCGGGCCGATGGTGCTCGATGCCTTGGTCAAGATCAACGACCAGATCGATCCGACCCTGTCGTTCCGGCGGTCGTGCCGCGAAGGCGTTTGCGGCTCTTGCGCGATGAATATCGACGGGGTCAACACGCTCGCCTGCCTCACTCCAATGGATAGCCTCAAGAAAGGGACGAGCCGCATTACGCCACTGCCGCACATGACAGTCCTGAAGGATCTTGTCCCCGACCTCAGCGGATTGTACGCCCAGTACGAGCTGATCGAGCCGTGGCTGCAAACCGATCACCCTCCACCCGATCGCGAACGCCGCCAGTCGCCGGAAGAGCGGGCCCAGCTCGACGGGTCGTGGGAGTGCATCCTCTGCTTCTGCTGCTCGACGTCCTGCCCGAGCTACTGGTGGAACCAGGACAAATACCTCGGTCCGTCCATCTTGTTGCAATCGTACCGCTGGCTTGCCGACAGCCGCGATCAGCGGACCGGCGAGCGCCTCGACCGGCTCGAGGACCCCTTCCGGCTCTATCGCTGCCACACGATCATGAACTGCACCAGGGCGTGCCCGAAAGGGCTCAACCCGGCGCGCGCGATCTCCAATACCAAGCGGATGCTGGCAGAGCGGGGGTAAAGAGTTGTTCAACCACGGCGGTGACCTCGTGCGCCAGGGCGATAGCTGCAAGCTATATGTCGGAGGAATACATGGCTCAAACAGTCGCGGATACGTTGGTCGGTGTGCTTGAGCGCATCGGCGTCAAGCAGATTTTCGCTTTGATCGGCGACTCGCTTAATCCGCTGGCCGATGCCGTGCGACACTCCTCCATCGAGTGGATTGGCGTTCGCCATGAAGAGGGCGCGGCTCTGGCGGCGTCTGGTCAGGCCAAGCTCACAGGCCGTCTTGCGGTCTGCGCCGGCACCACGGGGCCGGGCAGTACCCATCTGGTCGCGGGCCTTTACGAAGCGGCGCGCGACCACGCGCCCGTGCTCGCTCTCTCCGGCGACATGCCGCGCAAAATGCAGGGCGTCGATTACATCCAAGCCACCAAACCCGATCTGCTGTTTCGCGATGTGTCGCTGTACACGGAAACCATCAATTCACCGGAGCAGGCCCCCGCCGTCATCCATCAGGCGATCGCTGCGGCCTATGCGGGCCGCGGTGTTGCTCATCTCACATTGCCGCAGGACGTCATCTCGGCAAGGACCGCCGGCGGCATTGCCAGCGTGGATACTCTGCAACCGCGCCCAGAGATCGCGGCGAGTGCGGAGGACGTAGCGCGTATCGCGAGCCGGATTGACGCGGCAGGCAGTGTTCTCATCATGTGCGGTAACGGCTGCCACGGAGCCGCAGCGGAGCTGCAGGCCCTATCCGACCGTCTCAAGCACCGCTGATCCATTCCGTCAAGGGCCAGGACATCATGCCTTATGATGATCCACACTGGATGGGTGGCATCGGCTTTATCGGTTCGAAGCCAGTCTACAATGCGGTCATGAGTGCTGAGTTGCTGCTGATGGTGGGCACCGATTATCCGTATTCGAATTTCCTGCCGAACCGGCCGGTGGTCGTGCAGATCGACGAGAGGCCCGAGGTGCTCGGCCGCCGCGCGCCAACCGCGCTCGGCGTGCTTGGCTCGGCGCGGCCCACGCTCAAACTGCTCATCGATCAGGTCGCGCCGAAAACCGACACGAGCTACTGGGACCGCCTCACGAAGGACCGCCGCGCCTGGGACCGCAAGCTCGACCATCAGGCTGATCTCGCGCGCAGCGCCGATCGCATCCATCCACAGGCGGTTGCCCGCGCGGTCAGCGATCTCGCCAACCGGGACGCGGTCTTTGTGCTCGACACCGGCCTGAATACGCTGTGGTCCGCCAATTGGATCCGGCAAAGCGGATCGCAGCGCATCATCGGGTCGTTCAACAATGCTGCCGTCGGAACGGCGCTCGGGCAGGCCAACGGCATCCAGGCGCTCGACCGCGCGCGGCAGGTGATCGCGCTGACCGGCGACGGCGGCTTCAACATGTTGATGTGCGAGTTCCTCACCGCGGTTCACCACAAGCTGCCGGTCAAGGCTGTCATCTACAATAACGCCGCGTTTGGCTTGATCCGGCTGGAGGCCGAGTCGATCGGGGTGCCGCCCTACCGGCAGGGCATTGATTTTCCCAATCCGGATTTCGCCGCATTCGCCCGTGCCTGCGGTGGCCACGGCTTCGCGGCGCGCAAGCCCGACGAGCTGAAGAAAGCGATCGGTGATGCCCTGGCGGTTGACGGACCGGCGATCGTCGACGCCGTCGTCGTTGCCAACGAGCTCCCCAACGTGCCGCACCTCGAGCTTGAGCTGCTCGGGCAGGTCGCGCGCGCCAAGATCAAAGAGGCGGTGCTAGCCGTTACTGGCAGTTGATCAGGCAGCCGGCCTTGGCTGGATCAGGATTAAAATGATTGGGTCTCCCCTAACAGGCCGGCTCGAGAAATAAAGGCTAAAGGAGGTACCGAATGCGCATTGGGCTCTTCATCCCCTGTTTCATCGACGCTTTCTTCCCAGAAGTTGGGGTCGCGACCCTCGAACTTTTGGAGCGGCTCGGCCACGAGGTCGTATACCCGCGCGACCAGACCTGTTGTGGACAGCCGATGGCCAATAGCGGCTTCAACGCCGAATGCGCCGACACCGAGGCACTGTTCGTGCGCAATTTCACCGGCTTCGATTACGTGGTCGCGCCCTCCGGCAGCTGCGTCCACCACGTGCGCGACAATTTCGACGCGATCGAGCAGAGCGCCGAGGTGAAAGAAGTTCGCGCTCGCACTTTCGAGATCGTGGAGTTCCTGCACGATATCTTGAAGGTCGACGAGTTCCCTTGGGCCCGCTTTCCGCATCGCGTCGGGCTGCACAACAGCTGCGGCACCCTGCGCCGATTGAAGCACGCGAGGCCCTCCGAGCTGCACGAGCCGTTCTTTTCGAAACCGATGGATCTGCTGTCGAAGGTCGAGGGGATCGAGTTCGTCACGCCGGCGCGGCCTGATGAATGCTGCGGCTTTGGCGGCACCTTCTCGGTCTTTGAGGAGGTTGTCTCGACCAAGATGGGTTACGACAAGGTCAGCGACCACGCCCATGCCGGCGCCGAATACATCGTCTCAGCCGACACCTCGTGCCTGATGCATCAGCAGGGCTGCGCCGAGCGCATCGGCGTGCCGATCAGATTCATCCACATCGCCCAGATCCTGAACGGAGCCAGCGCATGAGCACCCCTCCGGCGATGCTTCACCCCGAATTGTTGGCGCCGAGTGACACTCCTGCCATCGTCCGCGATGGCCGCCGCCTCGATCACGCCGAAGCAGCGTCAAAACCGCTGCGCTCGCGTCCCGAGCCGCAGCCGCGCGGCGCCAAGATCCATGGCAATCGGCCGGTCGATCAGGCGGAAGCGGCCGCCCGCTTCATCGCCGCACCCGAGCACGAGAAGATGCACGACGAGCGCCTGTGGGACCTGCGGCAGAAGCGCGACCGCGAGATGCACGGCATCGACGAGTGGGAGGAATTGCGCGCGCTCGCCTCGGCGATCAAGGAGCACACCCTCACGCATCTCGACGAGTATCTGGAGCAGTTCGAGGCTAATGCCCGGTCGAACGGCATCCACGTGCATTGGGCGCGCGACGCCGCCGAGCACAACCGCATCGTCCACGGCATCCTCAAGGACCACGGCGCCAAGTCCCTGATCAAGAGCAAATCGATGCTGACCGAGGAGTGCGGGTTCCGCGCCTACATGGCCTCGGTCGGGATCGAGGTCGTCGAGACCGATCTCGGCGAGCGCATCCAGCAGCTCGACAACGAGGACCCGAGCCATGTCGTCGTGCCGGCGGTGCATAAGCTGCGGACCGATGTGGCCGAGGTGTTCTCAAAGACGATCGGCACCGACCCCGACAACAGCGACGTTCACTACTTAGCGGAAGCGCAGCGCGAGGCCACCCGCCCGCTGATCCTCAAGGCCGATGCCGGCATGACCGGCTGCAATTTTGCGGTTGCCGAGACCGGCGGCATCACCGTCTGCACCAATGAGGGCAATGCCGACCTGTCGGCCAACGTTCCTCGCCTGCACATTGCGTCGATCGGCATCGAGAAGGTGATCCCGCGCCTCGAACATCTGGCAGTGTTCGTGCGCCTGTTGTCGCGCAGCGCGCTCGGCTCGCCGATCACGCAATACACCTCGCATTTCCGCGGGCCGCGCGAGGGCGGCGAGATGCATTTCGTGCTGGTCGATAACGGCCGGTCCACCCGCCTCGGAATGGAGGAATTCTGGACCTCGCTCAAATGCATCCGCTGCGGCGCCTGCATGAATACCTGCCCGGTCTACCGGCGCAGCGGCGGGCTCAGCTACGGCGCCACTTATTCGGGGCCGATCGGCCTGATTATCGACCCGACCTTCAATGCGCACAAATATAGCAACCTGCCGTTCGCCTCGACCTTGAATGGCAGCTGCAGCAATGTCTGCCCGGTCAAAATCAACATTCACGAACAGATCTATGCGTGGCGGCGCGAGCTGGTGAAGCGGCACGAGGTGCCGTTCGCCAAAAAAGCGGAGATGAAGGCGGCTGGCGCACTGCTGTCGCGGCCTGCAGCCTATCGCGCCGCGATCGCCGCCGCCGATGTGGCGCTCGCCCATCTGCCGCGCTTTGTCATCTACAACGGCCTCAACGCCTGGGGCCGGCATCGCGAGGTGCCGCACCCGCCCAAACAGACCTTCCACAGCTGGCATCACGCCAATCGCGGAGGAAAATCATGAGCAGCCGCGACGCCATCCTGGACTCGATCCGGGCCAACCGGCCGCAAGTAGACCGGCCGCTTCCCGATGTTCCGCTGTTCGGCGACAGCGCGCCGGCATCGCTGCTGGAGGCTTTCAAGACGAGTCTGCACCAGATGGGCGGACTGTATCTCGACCCCCCAAGCTCGGGCGATCCTTTGGCACCGGTCCGGGCCAAGATCGCGGGCGCCAAGATCGTGTGCTCGATCGTACCGGAGATCGCGGGCAACCGAGACATCGCCGGTGTCGACAGGCCGCAGGATCTGGCCGATGTCGATTTCGGCATCGTCCGCGCTTCCTTTGCCGTCGCCGAAACCGGCTCGGTGCTGCTGAGCGAGACCGATCTGCATGTCAATGCGGTCGGCTATCTCGCGCAGCACCTGATCGTGCTGCTCGATCCCGCCGACATCGTCGTAAACCTGCACCACGCCTATCGCCGGCCCGAATTCCGTGACAGTCACTATGCCTCGTTTCACACCGGCCCATCAGCGACCGCGGATATCGAGGGCGTCCTGATCCACGGCGCGCAAGGCGTGCGTTCGCTCTCGGTCCTGTCGCTGGCGCGCTCAGCCCACAGCCCAACCCACTGAGGAGTGAAATCCCATGCTCGATAACTTGCCACACCGGGAAGTGCTGAACGATCCGGTTCGCAACAAGGGTACGGCCTTTACTCTGGAAGAACGCCGGAAATACGGGATTGATGGGTTGTTGCCGCATTCGGTGGACACGCTTGAGCGACAGGTCGAGCGGGTCATGGGGCATCTCGATGCGAAGCCGAACGATCTCGAGCGCTACATCTACCTGATCGGCCTTTCGGACCGGAACGAGACGCTGTTCTACCGCACTGTCATGTCCGATCCGGCGCGGTTTGTGCCGATCCTTTACGATCCGACGGTGGCCGATGCCTGCCTCGCCTTCGGCCACCTCTACCGGCGCGCGCGCGGCATGTACGTCACCCGCGACATGAAGGGCCGCATCGCTGATGTTCTGCGCAATTGGCCCGAGCGCGACGTGCGCTTCATTTGCGTTTCGACGGGCGGACGGATCCTCGGCCTCGGCGACATCGGCGCCAACGGGATGGGGATCCCAATCGGCAAGTTGCAGCTCTACACAGCATGTGCGGCAGTCCCGCCTGGCTGCCTGTTGCCCATACTGCTCGACATCGGCACGACCAACGAGGTGTTGCGCGCCGACCCGCTCTATCTCGGACTGCGCGAAGCGCCCCCATCCGAGGCGGAACTGGACGAGCTGGTAGAGGAATTCGTTCAGGCGGTGCAGAAGGTGTTTCCCAGCTGCTGCATTCATTTCGAGGACTGGAAGGGCACGGACGCCATTCGCCTGCTGAGCCGCTACAGGGATAAGGTGCTCTGCTACAACGACGACATCCAGGGCACTGCCAGCGTCACGCTCGCGGGACTGACGACCGCACTGCAGATCGTCGACGCGTCCTTGACCGACCAGCGCATCCTCTTTCTGGGCGCAGGCTCGGCCGGGATCGGCATCGCCAACCTGATCGCCGCCGCAATGCAGGCTAAGGGTCTGTCGCAGGAGGCGGCGCGCAGTCGCATCTCGCTGTTTGACATCGACGGGCTATTGGAGCCCTCCCGCACCGATCTGTCGGAAGCGCAAAAGGTCTACGCGCACAAAGCGGCGCCATCGAAGGATCTGGTGGAGACGATCGAGACGCTGAAACCCACTGTCCTGATCGGCGTCAGCACCAAAGGCGGTGCCTTCAACCAGCGTGTCGTCGAGGCAATGAGTCGGCTGAACGAGCGGCCGATCATCTTCGCGCTGTCAAACCCGACCGACAAGGCCGAGTGCTCGGCCGAGCAGGCCTACACATGGTCGAACGGCAAGGCGCTCTACGCGGCCGGCGTGCAGTTCCCGGACGTCACAATGAATGGCAAGGTCTTTCATCCGGGCCAAGCCAACAACTTCTATATCTTCCCGGCGATCGGATTGGCAACCTATGCGGCACGGCCGCGGCGGATCACCGATCAATGCTTCATCGTCGCGGCGCAGGCGAGCGCCGACCAAGTCGGTCCCGAGCTTCGCGCGAAGGGCATGCTGTTCCCGAGCCAGGCCGACATCCTGGAGACGGAAGTCACGACAGCCACGCGGGTCGCCGAGTTCATGTTCGAGACGGGCTTGGCTCAGGTCGAGCGCCCTCGCGATATCCGCGCCTGGATCGAGAGCCTGCTCTACAAGCCGCAATATTGATCGGACAAGCGGGAGGGCTGCTACGGCGACCCCCCCTCCCACATCCCGGAGGAATTTGCCATGGACGATCAAGTACATCCCGTCCTGCACGACGTCCCGATTGGCATCGATGCCACCGGTCAGCGGCACGAGACCGATTCCATGGGCGGCATCGACGTACCCGCCGACCGCTACTGGGGGGCGCAGACGCAGCGCAGCCTCGTGCATTTCTCGATCGGCGACGACCGCATGCCGAAGCCAGTTTATCACGCCTACGGCTATGTCAAGAAGGCGGCGGCACTGGTCAACGCCGCCGCTGGGCGGCTGCCGCAGTGGAAGGCGGAGGCCATCGTGCGCGCCGCGGACGAGGCGATCGGGGGTAAGCTCGACGATCACTTCCCGCTCTATGTCTGGCAGACCGGATCCGGCACGCAATCGAACATGAACATCAATGAGGTGGTGTCGAACCGCGCGATCCAGCTGCTCGGCGGCCAGATCGGCAGCAAGTCGCCGGTGCATCCGAACGATGATGTCAATATGGGGCAGTCGTCGAACGACACCTTCCCGACCGCCATGCACATCGCCGCGGTGCTGGAATTGGAGCAGCACCTGCTGCCGCATGCCGAGGCGCTGACAAGCGCGATCGAGGCGAAGTCAAACGAATGGAGCGATGTCGTCAAGACCGGCCGGACGCATCTGCAGGACGCGGTGCCCCTGACGGTCGGACAGGAATGGTCGGGCTGGGCACAGCAGATCCGCGATGCGCTGACGCGCGTCCGCGCGGCGCAGCCGGGTCTCTTCGAGCTGGCAGCCGGTGGCACCGCCGTCGGCACCGGGCTCAATGCGCCGCCGAACTTCGGCCGGGAGATCGCGGCCAAGATCGCCGAATTGACCGGTCATCCGTTTGTCACTGCGCCCAATAAATTCGCAGCGCAAGGTTCGCTCGACGCGATGGTGGCGGCGATGGCCGCGGTGCGCGGGCTCGCGGTGGCGCTGATGAAGATCGCCAATGACATGCGATGGCTGGCGTCGGGCCCACGCTGCGGCTTTGGTGAGCTGCTCCTGCCCGAGAACGAGCCCGGCTCCTCGATCATGCCGGGCAAGGTCAACCCGACCCAATGCGAAGCGATGGTGATGGTCTGCATCCAGGTGATCGGCGAGGACAACGCCGTCGCGCTCGCCGGCAGCCAGGGCAATTTCGAGCTCAACGCGATGCGCCCGATCATCATCAACAATTTTTTGCACTCGGCCCGCGTGCTCGGCGACGCGTGCGAGAAATTCCGCCGGTTTTCGGTGGAGGGAACGCGGTTGAACCGCGCACGCATCGATGAATTGCTCGGCCGGTCACTGATGCTGGTGACCGCGCTCAGTCCGGTGATCGGCTACGACAAAGCCTCGGCGATCGCGCACAAAGCCAACGATGAAGGTTTGACCTTGAAAGAAGCCGCGCTGAAATCCGGTTTCATCGATGAGAAGCGCTTCGACGAGATCGTCGACCCGCGAAAAATGGTCGGCCACGGCGTCGCCGGCGCCTGAGCTCCAGTAATCTCGTCAAGGTGCCGCCGATAGCGCGGGCGTGCTTGCCACTCCCAATTCATGCATGCCGGCGCGCGAGCTCGTACCATTCCCGTTGCGCCCGGCGGTAGAACGCGGGCGCGCGTTCGACTGATTTGCGGATCTCGGCGAAGATCGCGCGCGCCCGCTGCTCGGCTCCACTCCTTTGAAGCAGCAGCGCCATCCGGCCCTTTGCTTCCTCGCCGGGATAAGTCGTGGAGAGCCGCTCGTAGGCGCTGAGCGCCTCGGGGACGCGACCGCTGGCCTCGAGAATGCGTGCCGCGAGCAGATCTGCGTCGGGGGATCTGAAATCCGGGTTGGCCGCGAACAGGCGGTCGAGGGTCGCACCGCCGGCCTCGACATCGCCCTTCCGGAATTCGGCCGTGGCAAGCCCGAGCAGAGTGCCGGGTTCCGTCTCGTGCATCCCGGTGAGTGCGTTCTTATAGAGGTCGATGGCCTCGCCATAACGCCCGAGACGGACGCATTCGTCCGCCAACGCCCGAAGATTGGCGACGCTCGGCAAGGCTTCGACCGCGCGCGCGAACTCGCGGTATTGACGTGCCGGATCAAGGCCAGCCGATACCGTGTGGGACAACCGGGCGGCTGCGCGACCTCGTAGCAGACCGGGGATCACCTCGACCGCAAGGTAAGCGAGAATGCCGAGTCCTGGCACGAACAGGATGATCATGAACCAAAAATACGGGCGCCCGGTTCGGCCCGCGTGAATCAAACAGGCAATCTGCGCCAGAAGGATAAAGCCGTAGGAAAACACGATATCAACGCAAGCTAGGGGGTCATGCCGGTCCAGATAATGTGTGCATGCTGTGGGAAATATTTCTGCATAGCAGAATTTCGATTTTTCCAGGCCATCCTATGATTGGGCATCCCACGGAGCGTCCGCCTATCAGACGACGTCCCCGCTGCGACACTCCCCTTACTTCACCTGAGCAAGGAAGCTCGGCGTCGGGAGCAGACCGATGAGAGCCTGTTTTGACGTCGCCGGGATTTCGGCGGCAGCACCCTTTATGGCGGGCAACTGGCGAGTGACCTGCGCGCTGTACTCTCCCTGGACTATCCCGCTCATGCGAGTGGTCGCAGCGAAACCGTCGATCTGCGCCCCACCGGCGAGCGGCTTCGTCACCGTCCAGGTCAGGTTGGGCGTATTCGGGATATCCACCGGCAATACCACCGGGTATCCGTCCAAGCTCGGGGTTCGGCCGAACTGCTCAGACGAAAATTCCCAGCCCTCCGGCGATTTCGCCGAGCCTTCGACCAATCCGTAGAAATTGTAGATTGTCACAAAATCAGCGGCCGCTTTCGACTCGCCCGGCGTCAAGGTCTCGCCCTGGTCCGTCTTGACGGCAAAGTGGTACGTCATGGATCCGTCGGCGTTCTTGTCCACTTGTGTCACAACGGCCTGCAGCGCGGCCGCCGGGTGGGCGGTGATCGCCAATGCAGAGACCGACAACAGCGCCGCTCCAAAGATTTTCAGCACTTGCTCTCTCCCAGAGCGAAAAGGGGCAGAGCGAAAATTGTGCTGAACGCGTAAAAAGACCATGCGGATTTAGAAGCCGATCAGAAAAGAACTTGAACGATTGAAACTGATGGACCCACCAGCGGAGGGCCGTTCGCGCAGCTATTTTGGCGCGAGGCGTTGAAGCGAAACTGAGCCGCTCAATGGGCGTCCGCAGCGGGCGCCTTGGCCGCCCCGACTTGGCGCAACAGCGGCACCAGCAGCGTCGCGACCAGGAACGCGAGCATGATCGCTCGGAAAGCATCGGCATAGGCCAGGGTCGACGCCTCGCGGTAGGCGAGCTGCCAAAGCTGCTTCAAAGCGGCGACATGGCCGGCTTCCGGGCTGCCGGGCATCGCGCCGTAGCGCAGCGTCATCCCCGCGACCGTCCTTTGCATCGCGCCGTTCGCCGGTGTCAGGTGGGAGGCGATCGCATCGAAATGGAAATTGGTCCGGGCATTGAGAATGGCGCCGCACACCGCGATGCCGACCGCGCCGCCGAGATTGCGCATCATGTTGAACAGGCCGCTGGCGTATTTGAGGCGTTCGGGCGAGAGGCTACCGAGCCCGAGTGTGACGGCAGGGGCGACCGCGAAGACCTGCGGGAAGCCGCGCAGGATTTGCGGCAAAAGGAACTGGTCGCCGCCCCAGTCATGGGTGATAAAGCTGTAGCTCCACATCCCGAGACCAAATGAGGCGAGCCCGAACATCATCAGCCAGCGCGTGTCGAATTTCTTTGCCAGGAAGATGTAGACGGGGACCCCGGCGAGCGAGGCTGCGCCAGTGGAGAAGATCGCGACGCCAGTCTGCCAGGCGCTGAAGCCGCGCACGTAACCGAGAAACAGCGGGGTCAGGTAGATCGTCGAGAAGATGCCGATGCCGGTGACGAACGACAGAAAACAGCCGACCGCGAAGTTGCGGTTTTTGAGCGCGCGCAGATCGACGACAGGGCGCGCGAATGTCAGGCTGCGGACGACGAACGAGACGCCGGCGATCACCGCGACCCAGGCGCAGGTGCGGATCGTCGCATCGTCGAACCAGTTCCAGCGCGAGCCCTCCTCCAGCACGTATTCGAGCGTG
>Ga0070766_10000785_pt1 | contig 14567 bp, 11 predicted proteins | sample HubBroMetageWFT6_FD_69782 | JGI IMG/M metagenome (GOLD analysis project Ga0070766, IMG submission 69782) | Warmed and freeze-thawed soil microbial communities from the Hubbard Brook experimental Forest, New Hampshire - Hubbard Brook CCASE Soil... | ecosystem: Environmental > Terrestrial > Soil...
ACGCTGATCGAAGCGAAGATGATGCGCATGAAAGGGCACGCCATTCATGACGCGGCCGAGTATGTTCCGAAAGAGATGTTCGAATATTGGAAGCGGCGTGATCCGATTACACGCATGGAAGATTATCTGGTGGCCAAGAAAAAGTGGCTGGCGGCGAAAGACAACGAGGCGCTCATCGCCAGTGTCGAGCAACAGTTGGAGGCGGAGCGCGAAATCGCGGTAAATTCTCCGATGCCAACACCGGAGTCGGCTGCTGGAGGCGTTTATTGCGACGATGGATGCCATGAGATCAAGCCAAAGTATGCGATGCCAGGGTCGGCGACGCTTGGGGCGAGCAGCGGAAAATCAGGTGCGCCAAAGCGGTCAGAGGCAGCTGTGCATCTGAAGTAAGAGACCGTTGTTGCGCGGGGCTACAACTTCGTCCGATCGACGTGCCCGAGCTGGGTATCCGGGACGTGCTTGCAACGATAGACGCTGAAGTCGTCGACATTGTTTAACGCAAACGCCGGTACGTCTTTCGCGCTGGGCGTACGGACGCGAAAGAAATCTACGCCCTGGACGTCTTCGAGAACAAAGGCCGGACGGGCGTCTTCGTTCAAAGAGCTGATCTCTACGTTGCTGAGCGAGATGTTCTTCGCATGACGCAGGAAGAAGCCATGCGAGGGCATTTCACCGAACATGTTGGGCTCGGGGTACTTGTTCTCCGCTTCCGGCGGTTGGAGGGCAGCGGCGCTGGCCGTGCCTCCTCCCTGATGCTGGATGTAGATGTCGTGGAGCTGGATGTCTTCAATCGGGTGACCGGGAATGCCGCTGAGGATCGATCCGAAACTTGAGTTGGCATTGGAGCAGACGAGGTTGCTAATCGAGATGCGGCGTAGCACTCCAACGGGCACGCCGGCGGGACCGCGCATGCGGCTGCCCAAGCGGAGGAAGAGAGGCGAAGAAACGAGGTCGCGCATGGTGATGTTGGTGATGGCGACGTCTTCGAGCAGCCCTCCATCGACGGTTTCGAGCGCTATTCCCTGACAGCCCTCAAAAACGCAATTCGAAATCGTGATGTTCTTGAAGCCTCCGTTTGATTCGGTGCCGAACTTGATGCGGCCGGTTCTGAAGACCGCAGACCCGGGTTCGAAGTGCTTGAAACTGCCATCGAGCAGAGTGCCGGGTTGATAGGAACCGGTGACGTAGCAGTTGGTGATGGTGACGTTTTCGGTGGCTCGCCGATAACCGAGCGCGTAAGAACTCTTGGTGCAAATGGCATCGTCCCAGGGCGAGTTCACAGAACAATTGCAAACGCGAACGTTGCGACAACAGTCTATATCGATGCCGTCGCGGTCGGTGTCGATTTTCAAATTGTCGATTGTAAGGTTGTCGACACCGGTAGCCAGGATGCCGAAGTGGCCGCCCTTGAGGATGGAGAAATCGCGGAGTGTAACGTTGCGGCAATTCTTCAGACTGATTGTTTTATTTGCGACGCCGGCATGCTCGGCAACCGGGCCTGGACCCCAGCCTCGGCTGAGTCCTCGACCCCAGATGAGGCCGGGGCCAATGATAGAGAGATTTTCAATGCCCTCGCCCCAGAGCAGACTGTTGTGCCAGTGGTTGTGGCCAAAATCCTGGTAGGCGTCCCAGGCAGTGTTGGGCTCGGCGAGATCATAGCCAGGGTTCGAGGACGCCGCGGTGACCGGCGGGTCGGCCGCAATGATCAGCGCGTTCTGATCGAGGCAGAGGGCCACGTTGCTCTTGAGGCGAATGGAATAGCACAGGTAGTTTCCAGCCGGAAAGCGCACCGTGCCGCCGCCGGCGGCGGCTGTGACTTCAATCGCGCGATTGATAGCGGGAGTGTCGAGCGTCTTGCCATCGCCCGTAGCATCGAAGGTCCTCACGTCGCAGATCTTTCCGTCAGAAACGCCATTGTGCGTGGCAGGGGGAGTTGCTTGCGCTACGGCAAGGCGAGATGGCAGCGCAGCTCCAGCCATGCCCACGCCGGAGAGACGCAGGAAATCGCGGCGCGCTCTCTTATCGCTCGACATGAAACACCTCCAGCAACATTTTATATTTCTGTTGCTCATATTTCTGTTGTGATCTCAAACTCTTAGGCGCTATTTCGCGGCGTTTCTACCGAACTGATAAAATCAAGCTTCGTCATGTCCGCCTCTCCTCAGCTTATCCAGATTGACCTTGGCCCCAGGGTTCACAGCCCGAAGCCCGCTTGGCTTAAGGCCAGGGCTCCGGTGGGCGACAACTTTCATAACCTCAAGAAACTGGCGCGTGGGCTCGGGCTACATACGGTCTGCGAGTCGGCGCAGTGTCCGAATATTGGCGAGTGCTGGGACCATCACACCGCGACCTTCATGCTGCTTGGTGATATTTGCACCCGGCGTTGCGGGTTTTGCGCAGTGCCGAAAGGCCGCCCGCAGGCGATCGACTGGGACGAACCGCGGCGCGTGGCAGAGGCGGTCGCGACGCTGGGGCTGCGGCATGCGGTCGTGACCAGCGTCAATCGCGACGACGACAACGTTGGCGGCGCTCGGATTTTTGCCGAGACTATTCGGCAGATTCGTGAGCTTGTGCCCGAGTGCCGCGTCGAGGTGCTGATCCCAGATTTTCAGGGTCTTGAAGAACCGCTGCGCATCGTGCTCGACGCCAAGCCTAACGTGCTCAATCACAATACTGAGACCGTTCCGCGGCTCTATCGCGCGGTGCGATCGGGGGCGCGTTATAAACGGACCCTCGATCTGCTGGCAAATGCCAAGCGGTGGGACCCGGCAACCGTCACCAAGAGTGGCGTGATGGTGGGCATTGGCGAGGAGACCGGCGAACTGATCGAAGTCTTCCGCGACCTCGGCGAGCGCGGCGTCGATATTCTGACGATTGGGCAGTATCTGCGTCCGTCAAAAGATCATCTGCCGATGACGCGCTATTACACTCCAGCCGAATTTGTCTCGCTGCAGGAGGAAGCGCTCAAGTTTGGATTCAAGCACGTAGAGTCGGGGCCGCTGGTGCGGTCGAGCTATCATGCGCACGAGCAGGCGGATGTGGCGGGTGGTCGGTAGTCGTCGGCGCGCTGTTCGTCGTTCGCTTTTCGCAAATGCCTATTCTTGACGTCTTACAACAATTCGTTAGGTGCGAACAGCGAACGACCCTCCCCTACCACACCCTGCAAGCATTCTGATTGACCATGGGCGCGGTCCCCGCACAATGATAGGCTTCGCGGAATTCCGGCATATTCGAAACGGTTCCGTTCACCCGGTATCTTCCCGGTGAATGCGGATCAAGGGTGACCAACATGCGCGCCACTGCATCCGTGTGATTCTGGCACCACACGTTCGCGAATCCCAAAAAGAACCGCTGCTCGGCGGTTAATCCATCGATGGGCGCCGGTTCTTTACCGGCAAAGGTGCTCAGCAAAGCCATGTAGGCGACGCGCACGCCCCCGTTATCTGCTGTGTTCTCGCCCAGCGTCAGCTTGCCATTCAGCTTCAGATCGTCGACTGCGACGAAGCTCCCGTACTGGTTTTTAATGCAGCTGGTGCGCTCTTCGAATTGCTTCTTGTCGCTCGCCGTCCACCAGTCGCGGAGATTGCCCTCGGCATCGAACTGGCTGCCCTCGTCATCAAAGCCGTGCGTCAATTCGTGACCAATCACCGCGCCGATTCCACCGAAGTTCAGCGCGTCGTCAGCCCGATTGTCATAAAAAGGCGGCTGGAGAATTCCGGCGGGGAAGGTAATGTTGTTTTGCGTCGGATCGTAGGTCGCGTTCACCGTCATCGGCGGATACGGCCAATCCCGCTTATCAAGCGGCGTGCCGATTTTCTTCAATCGGTATTGGAGGTCGTTTTGACTAGCGCGTTGCGAGTTGCCAAGCGCATCGCCGCGCAAGATCTGAAGCGTCGAGTAGTCGCGCCATTTGTCTGGATAGCCTATGCGGTCCGTGATGGCATGCAATTTCACTATCGCTTGCGCTTTGGTATCCGCACTCATCCATGAAACGCTCTGGATATCTTCGCCGAGCGCCTTCTCGAGCGAGCCAACCATAGCCAGCGCCCGCTCCTTGCCCTCGGCTCCGAAAGTCTGCTGCACATAGACCTGGCCAATCGCTTCTCCGAGATCGTTGTTGGCGTAACCGACGCAGCGTTTCCAGCGCGGACGCAATTCTTTCGTGCCCTGTAGCGTCTTGCCGAAGAAATCAAAATTTTCGTTGACGAAGGCCGCGGGTAAATAGGGCGCGCTGGCGTGCACGGCGTGCCAACGCAGATATGTCTTCCAATCGTCGAGCGAGTGCGCGTCGATTACCGCCTGCATATTCTTGATGAAATCCGGCTCAACCACGTTGAGCGAATTGAACTGCGGCGCGCCTACGCTTTCGAAGTACTGGGTAAAGTTGAACTCAGGACTCAGCGCGGCGAGTTCCTGGCTGCTCAGCTTGTGGTAAATCTTCAGAGGATCGCGGCGGCTGGTCTGGTCGAGCGCGCCCTTAGCCAGACCGGTTTCGATCTCCATGACAACTTTCGCTTCGGCCTCGGCTTTGCTTTGGTCGTCGCCTAAGAGCACAAACATCTTGGCCACGTGCGCGACGTATTTCTTCCTCAACTCTGCCGATTTGTCATCGTCTTTGAAGTAGTAGTCGCGGTCGGGCATGCCGAGTCCGCCCTGGTCGACCTGGGCGATGATCTGGCTGGCGTTCTTGAAGTCCGATCCGGAATCGAAGCCGAATAAAACATCGGCGCCTTCGTCGTGAAGCCGCACGATCTCTTTCGGAAGCTCCTGTTTCGAATGGATCGCGGCAATATTTTGGAAGTCGTGCTCCAGCGGCTTGGCGCCGGCTTTTTCGACAGCGCCCTCGTCCATGCAACTGGCGTAATAATCGCCGATTTTTTGTTCGTTGGAGATGCGGCCCGGACGGTCGGCGGATGCTTTTTCAAGAATGTCGCGAACAATGAATTGCCCGCGCTCCGCCAGTTCGTTGAAGCGTCCCCACTCGGAACGATCGGCAGGGATCGGATTGCGGGCCATCCACTTGCTGCATGCGTACGCGTAAAAATCGTTGCAGGGGTCGATGCTCTTATCGAGCATGTCGACAGAGAAACGCACATCGGCGGCGGGTCTCGCTTTTTCCTGCGCCGATAATAGTGCAGGCGCAAGCAGAAGTGCGACGGTTAATACCCTGAAACGGATTCCGAAACAGTCTTTGAAATAGCGCATTAAATCCTCGAATCGAAAATGTAGAAATGCCGGTCGGTTGAATACCGAACACACTCAGCCATTGTATTGGACGGAATATGAGGGCAATGGTTAGTTGTGCATGGCGGGTAAATGCAAGATTATTTCCAACGACTAGCGACTAACGACCAGTGACGTTCTATCCTCAGAACACCTTCACGTGGAACGTCAGATATTTCTTGGGATTCTCGCGAATCGCTTTCACTAGTTCACGCGTCTCCACTAGCATCTGGTTGCTGTTGTTGTAGAGTCCCGGATCCTTGAACAACAGGCCCGCCGTGCCCTCGCCTTTCTCCAAGCGATCGGTGAGCGCAGCAAGATTGTTGATCGTGACCTGTAGCTTGTCCGCAAATTCCTGGTCGTGCGACAGTTTGCCGATAGTGCCTTTGCCCGCATTAATGTCGTCGGTCAATTGGCGAACGTTGGCAATAGCCTTATTGGCGTTGTCGAACAGCTCGGGATCCTTCAGCAGTTTGCCGGCAGTGCCCTTGCCTTGTTGCAAGTCGTCCACCATCGCGTTGAGTTTGTCGATGACAGCGACCGCCTTTTTATACGCTTCGTCGCTGGTAAACAGCGGGCCGAGCGAACCTTTTCCCGTCTGAATATCATCGACCAACCCTTTGAATTCGGTCACCGTCGCGTTGAGCTGGTCATAAAGAGCCGGACTATAAATGATTTTGCCGATCGAGCCCTGGCCGCTCTCAATGAAGGCGACGATGCGATCGACTCGCTTAAGCAGCGCATCCATATTCTCGAGCGTGCCCTGCGTGGAGCGCACCACATCCTGAAGTTCGGGCTGGTCGCGCGCAGGCAATACGTCTCCGTCCCGCGCCTCCGGCCCCTTGGCTTGCGAACTATCCACGTCGACATAAGTTTCGCCGAGGACCCCGGCCGTGGTCAGCAGAGTGACGGAATCTTTACGCAGGTTGAAGGAGTACTTAGTGTTGACCTTCATCGTGACTTCGACCGGCGTCATCGGCTTGCCGCCAACGATGCGGACGCTCTTGACGTTGCCGATGTCCACGCCCGCCAGACGCACGGGCGCGCCTTCGCGCAATCCGCCCGCGTTATCGAAGTACGAACGGATCGTGATCTTCCTGGTAAACCATCCGCCAGTCCCGCTCATTACGAAAATCAGGACCATGAGCGTGACGCTGGCTGCAATGACAGTCAGCCCCACGCGAAGTTGCGACCATTTCAGCTGTTTTTGGCTAGGCAAGGTGCTCTGTAAACGACAGGACATCATAGCAAATGCGGCGGAATTTCAGGCTGCAAGATTTAAGTGAGGCGGAAAAACGTCGGCGGGAGCTTCAGCCGAGGGTAAAGCGCAGAGCAAAAAGAAGGCTCCCACTACTGCGCCTGATGCGCGGGGGGAGCCTTCTTACCGGTGCGGCCTTAAATCGAAGCTTTAGCGGTGCTCGTCGTTTCCACTTCGCTTCGCTTCGGCCTTTGCCTGCTTCTGGTTGTTCTTTTGCGCCTGCTTCTCCTGCTGGCTCGGCTTGGCGTTTTCGCGGGATGCCGACTGCTCCCGGTCTGCGGCGCTTCGATTCTCGGAGCGTTCCGCCGCCCGGTCATTGAAGTTGCCGCCCGCTGCGCTCGCTCTCACCACACGCGGACCATTGAACTCGCCTGGCTTGCCGGTGGCCGCGATTGCGGGGCGTCCATGATTCTCGGACGCGAACAACGCGCGGTTCTGGCTGGCTGCATGTTCGTGTTCAGTCTGCCCCGGCAGAGCGGCTCGGTGTGGCTCGCGCGAGTACGCTTCTTCCTGTGCAGTCGGCCGCACGTCGATTCCACCCGGGCCGTTGAAGCTGGTGTGCACGTTGTTCACAACCACGGTCCGGCTGTAGACGTTGGTCACGTTCACCACGTTCACATTCATGACAGCGCGATTGTAGAAAAAGCCTCCGCCTCTCCATTCGCCGCCCGCGAAGCCTACGCCGCCATAACCGAAGCCGTAGTTAATCCCGCCGTAGAAACCGACGTGCGGCCCCCAATAACCGGCGTGCCAGCCATAGACGCCACCGGCGAAGCCCCAGTATCCGGGCGTCCAGAGCATGCCGACGGGCGCAACCACCCACGTGCCGGGAACCCAGTAATACCCGCCGTCATCGTTCCACGCCCAATAACCGGGCGTCCACAGATATCCCGGCCCGGGGCAGACGGGCTGAGCGTAAACCGGCAGCGCTGGAGGGCCGATGCGCACCGAGATGCCAACGCCAATTCCAATCTGCGCAGCCGATTCCGTCGTAAACGACAGCACGGAAACCGTCAACATTAAAATGCTCAATACGAATGCCGATACCAGCTTGCGAACGGAGCGTTTCATTTCGTCACCTTCCTTTGGCCCTGTTTACTTTGGCCCACGCCGGATGATCCGGCGATATTACGTTCCGGCTATAGAAACCCTGAAATTCGAAGCATGTTGCGGCGGCGCGAAAGCTATTTTGAAATGAGCCGGTTGTGCACTCGTTACGGTTTCGCAGTGCGGGTTTTCTCAAAATGAGCGGCAGCCGGTTTCCAGGCGTAGCGAGCGCTTGGAGCCGGATGTTCGACTTTGTCGACCGTACAAGTAGTGATGTTGGTGATTTCCGCGACGTGCCCAGACTCATCTCGGCTGTCGCGAACCTGACTAGCACCGACCTGAACCCGAGTTGGCTTAAGGCCAAGGGCAGCAGCTTATGGAATCAGGCTTCCAAAATCACGTGAGCCAACGCCTGCTCCGAGGTGTGGGTGATCGAGAGCGCAATATTTTTTGTGCCGATCTTGGCGGCGATGCCGGCAGCTTCGCCGTGAAATTGAATAGTCGGACGCTGCCCTTTCGGGCGCACCACTTCGATGTCGCGCCAGCGGACGCCGTGGCTCCATCCTGTACCGAGGGCCTTCATGCCAGCTTCCTTCGCGGCGAAACGAGCGGCATAGCTCTCGAAACGATTGGCTCTTGGCTGACAATAATTGATCTCGCCTTCGGTGAATACACGATGAAGAAAACGGTCGCCAAAGCGTTCGATGCTTTCGCGGATGCGCGCAACTTCGGCAATGTCGACTCCTGTGCCGATGATCATACGAACATTGTTAATTGGGAATTTGCAATTGGCAATTGGGCTCAAAAAAGATTGTCGCCGCGATAGATCATTCTTCCGTCGACCACTCGCGCTTCGGGGGTGAGCTTGTGCGGACGGCTTGGGCCTTCGGCATCGACATGCAGAACTTCATGGCCTTGCGTGACGAGCCAGTCGGAGACGATCATCCGGTGGCACCGGAAATAGACGCGCTCAGCGCACATGTAGGCCGTGCGCGAGGTGCTGCCGATTTCAATCAGATCGGCGACGGCTCGCTCGAATTCCGGCGTGAGCGTGTAGTCGGCATAGTTGCGGAAGCTGGCGTTGCGCAGCGCAGTATGCGGCGAAGCCTGTCCGGTCGCCTTTCGATATCCACCGAGCGCTTTCATCCAGACATAGCGAATGCCATGCTCCGCCAAGGCGCGCTCGAGCGACTCGCGATTAAAGTGGGGCAGGCGCCGCGACATGGGAAAGGCGCGGATATCGACCAGAGTCTCGATTCCGTGCGCTCGGAGCGCAGAGACAAGCTCATCCAGCGAGCGCGTGGAGTGGCCGATTGTGTAGAGGGTCGACACGGGAGAGGACGTTTCGGGCCAGTTCTCAGTTCTCAGTTCTCAGTAAAAGATGCTAACGCCTCGGCCAAGTTTGCATCTTGCTCTGGGAAAACTGTTCGGAGGTCGAGAAGAACTTGCCCTTGTTCGACGCGGGCGACGATTGGCGGCGTGGCGGCGCGGAGCCGGGCATTCAATTCATCCGCACTGAGGTCGGCGTGAGTGATCGCGATCAAGCACGTAGGCAACGATGCCGACGGCGCAGCGCCGCCACCAATCAACGACTCGCCCCCGACAAGCTTCAGCTTGAGGGGGACGGATTTTGTTGCGGCCGCCTCAACCGGAGAAATAATTTTTTCTGCGCGTTGCTTGATTTCATCTTTCGACAAGCGCAACATGCGCAGCACCGGTACGGCATCGTGGTCGCCCTTCACGTAGGCGAGCAGCGTGGCTTCGAGCGTCGCATAAGTGAGCTTGTCGACACGCAGGGCGCGGAACAGCGAGTTCGAGCGCAAGCGCGCGACCAGATCGGCGCGGCCGCTGATCAACCCAGCCTGCGGACCGCCAAGAAGCTTATCGCCACTGTAAGTCACAATGTCGACGCCGGCGCGTAGACTATCGAGCACTCCAGGTTCGCCGTTGATTCCTACAGAACGCAGATCGAAGAGCGCGCCGCTGCCCAGATCTTCCACCAGCGGAACATTGCGGCGATGCGCGAGATCGACCAATTCGTGAAGCCCAGGCTGCTCGGTGAAGCCGGTAATCTCAAAATTCGAACGATGCACGCGGAGCAACACGCGCGTGCGATCGTTGATGGCACGTTCGTAGTCGCCGATGCGCGTGCGGTTGGTGGTGCCGACTTCGCGCAGAATCGCATTCGACTTCAACATCACGTCGGGGATGCGAAACGAGGCGCCGATTTCGACCAGCTCTCCGCGAGAGACTATGACTTCGCCGCCCTCAGCCAGTGAGTTCAAGGCGAGAAGAACGGCGGCGGTATTGTTATTGACCACGATGGTCGAGATGCTGCTCGAGGTGGGGGTGGTCCCGCCGCGGTCACTGTCAAAAAGCTTTTGAAAGAGCCGGTCCATATGGACGTCGCGCTTGCCGCGCTCGCCGCTCACCAGATCAAATTCCAGATTCGAATACGCGCTCGCCGTGGCGCGGATGTGATCGAGTGCGCCGGCGGCGAGCGGCGCGCGCCCCAGATTCGTATGCAGGATTACACCAGTCGCATTGATGAGCGGCAGCAGCGAGTAAGTCAGCGACTGTCGGAGTTGCCGTTCCACCGCCGCAGACAGGCCGCCGAGCGCGAGGTCTAATGATCTGTCGTCCAACCGGTTATTAACGATTTCCTGCCGCAGGCGCGCGAGGACATCGCGAATACTTTCGGCAACGGCAGAATGCCCCCCGCTGGCTATCAACGATTGGATTTCTGGCTGACGCAGGAGTTCATCCGTCGATGGCAATTTCCGAAAGAGCGCGGGCTTGTCGATGGCGGACACTGCCGCGATTATGCCACACGAACAGTTGTCGGTTCTCGGTTGTGAGTTCTCCGTTCTCAGTAAACCCAACATTTGGCGCTGGCGCACGTCGGGGTCACGCCTTGTCGTCGCGTTCTTTACTGAAAACGGATAGCTGATGCCTGACAACCTACCTACAATGTGTGCAAATACGCGAGCAGATCCTTCACCTGCTCGTCGGTCATGACCTGATTGAAACCGTCCATCTTGGCGCGCCCATATTTAATGATGTCGGCTACGCGGTCGTCATTAGCGGGGAGTCCGCTCAGAGGCAGGTATTGATTTTTGAAGATGCCTTTCAGTCCGGGCCCTTTTTTGCCGTGCGATGAGTACGGTTCATGACAGCGGTCGCAATAGTTGTCGTAGAGTTTGCGGCCCGCAGCCTGCTGCGGATTGAGTCCGAGTTCAACGTCGGATTTGCGTCGCTCAACGTCGCACGCAGCGAGCATCAGCAGCGCAGTTACGATCACGGAGACACGAGGACACGGGGAGATCTGCTGCCAGAAATTCATGATGATTGCGGCATCGCCATGAGGACTCAAAGGTAGGATAATACGGAAGACGTGAGCGTTGTGGTCAAACGCGTTTACGAGGCTGCGTCGGCCCCCGATGGAGTGCGCGTGCTGGTGGACCGTCTGTGGCCGCGCGGCTTGACGAAAAAAGCCGCGGCGGTCAAGTTCTGGTTGCGCGATCTGGCGCCTTCGAACGAGTTGCGGCAATGGTTCCATGCGAATCCGGAGGGATGGAACCTGTTTCGCAAACGCTATCTAAAAGAGTTGAAGACAGAAGAAGCATCAGCGGCGCTCGAAAAGCTGCACCATCTGGCGGAGGGCAAGCGGCGAGTGACGCTGTTGTATGCGTCGCGAAATGTTGAGCGCAACAACGCGACGGTGCTGAAAGAATTGCTGGAAGGGATGCCTAAGCCTCCGTCAAGCGTAGGCCGGGCCGCTGCGGGGAGCGGACGCATTCGGAAAGCGAAAAGTCAGTAGCTGGTTGCCAGGACTCAGTAAAATCAAATTCTCCTTCTATAATTCCCCAGTCATGTCCCGTTCTGGCGACGATAAAATTATCGAAAAGAAAATCGAGGCGCTGCGCGAGAAAATCCGGCACCACGAGTATCGCTATTACGTGCTCGATGATCCGGAGATTTCGGATGCCGACTTCGATAAGCTGATGAATGAGCTCAAGCGGATCGAAGCAGGGCATCCGAATCTCATCACGCCGGACTCACCTACGCAGCGCGTTGGCGGCAAGCCGCGTGAAGGATTCGTCAAAGCGAAACATTCCTCGCCCATGCTCTCGCTCGACAATGCTTATTCCGAAGAAGAGCTGCGCGACTGGGAGCGGCGGGTGCATGAACTGAGCGGACGCACCGATCTCGAGTACATGTGCGAACTGAAGCTGGATGGCATGTCGCTGGCGCTCGTCTATGCGGACGGCCACCTAGCGCGCGGCATCACGCGCGGCGACGGCACCATCGGCGAGGACGTGACTGCGAACGTGCGCACGGTGCGGTCGATCCCTTTGTCAATTCCAAAAGACAAATCGAAAAAGTCGGGAATCCCCGCCGACTTCGAAGTTCGCGGAGAAATGTTGATGCCTATCGCCGCTTTCCGCAAGCTGAATGAAGAGCGCGAAAAACAAGGATTGGCAGTCTTTGCCAATCCGCGCAACTTCACCGCCGGAACGGTACGTCAACTCGAGCCGTCAATCACGGCGCAGCGCCGCATGGATTTCTTTGCCTACTTTTTGTTGAAAGACGGCCAAACTTTTTTCGACCGACAATCGAAAACCATGGATGCACTGGGAGCGGCCGGATTCAAGGTAAATCCCAATCGCAGGCTGGCGAAAAATCTGGACGAGGTTTGGAAATTTATTCAGAGTTGGGAGGGCAAGCGCGAATCGCTGCCCTACGAGATCGACGGCATCGTGATCAAGGTCGATCGCACGGCCTGGCAGCGCGAGTTGGGTTTCACCGGAAAGGCCCCACGATGGGCGATTGCGTACAAGTTCGCGGCACGCGGAGCCGTAACCCAGATCGAAGATATCGTTCCTCAGGTCGGCCGCACCGGCAAACTCACGCCCGTTGCCTGGCTGAAGCCGGTGGCAATCGGCGGCACGACGGTTTCGCGCGCCACGCTGCACAACATGGATGAGATCGAACGTCTCGGCGTAAAGATTGGCGACTGGGTCGAGGTCGAGCGCGGCGGCGACGTCATTCCAAAAGTGGTGAGGGTGGTTGAGGACAAAGACCATCCGCGCGGCCACAAGCAGTTCGAAATGCCCGAGCACTGCCCGGTGTGCGGTGGCAATGTTGTGCGCACTCCGGGCGAAGCCGACCATCGCTGCGTGAATGCGAATTGTCCGGCGAAGCTGCAAGGGACAATTCTGCATTTTGCTTCGCGCCATGTCATGAATATCGACGGCCTCGGCGAGGCGCTGGTCAATCAGCTTGGCGAACGCGGCCTGGTCAAGAACGTCGCCGATCTTTACAAGCTGACGAAAGACGATCTACTCAAGCTCGAGCGCATGGGCGAGAAATCTGCAGAGAATGTGCTCAGGGAGATAGAGGCGTCCAAAAAACTGCCGCTCGAGCGTGTGATTTATGGCCTCGGCATACGGATGGTCGGCGAGCGCACAGCGCAGTTTCTGGCAGAGCACTTCGGCTCGCTTGACGCGATCATGAATGCGAGCGCGGAAGAACTTGAGGAAGTGAACGAAGTGGGTCCGCGGATCGCGGAAAGCATCGTAGAGTTTTTTGCCGACGAACACAATCGCAGACTGGTAAACGATCTGCGCAAGGCGGGGCTGACCTTCACCGGGCAGAAAAAAGAAAAAGGCACGAAGCTGGCGGGAAAGACTTTTGTTCTGACGGGCACCCTCGAACGCCACACACGCGACGAAGCGAAGAAGATGATCGAAGATGCCGGCGGACGCGTGTCCGGATCGGTGAGCAAGAAGACGGACTACGTAGTCGCGGGCAGCGATGCGGGTTCGAAATTGGACAAGGCGCGGGAGTTGGGGGTTAGCGTGATCGGAGAAGACGAGTTGGAAAAGCTAGTGGAATAAGAGTAAGACTACTCCGTCACGCCGTCGTTCACCTGCGCGCAGTCCATGCGTAGCGTGCCGTTGTCGTTGAACACCAGTCCGTAGAATCGCAGCACGTTGCCCACAGTGAGCGCCTCCCTATTGAGCATCTGTGTGCTGCTGTCCGTGTACACCTCAACTTGGCTGGGATTGGTCAGCAGTGTGATTTGCTCGGCCTGTACCGCGAAAGTCGGGAAAAGGTCATAAGGAGCGAGGGTCACGGTGTAGACGGCAAAGTTGCCGCTATTGGAAGTTGCAGCGATCGTTCCGTCGATGGTTTGCGGTATCAGCGTAATCGTTCTTGCGTCAACGAACAGGCCCCCTTCGGGTATCGTTGGAGCAGAAACATAGACATTCTGTCCCGCGACCATGTTCGATGCGGTGAAACTGGGCGTGAAGGGAAGGCTTTGCAGGTTCGACTGTCCGCCGGAAATCTGAAAAACTGTGCTTCCGTAGTTGAAGGGATAGCCACCAAATACTTCTTGCTTGAGAAAGCTCGCGCCCATCTCCTGGCGGGGCACCATGTTTATGTCTGTCACCGAGGCAACAACATAAATGAGCGGCCCGGTGAGCACATTGGTTGCGCCTGGGTCTTCGACCGCGATACGGGTGGCGAGCAGCGAACCGTCGGATTGGATCGCGACGTCCATATCAACGAATGTACCCACAGCGAGCGCGGAAAAATCGTTGATGCCCTGATAGACGGTGGCGCTATTGGCAGCGACGGATAGCGTCTCTGGCCCCTCCTCCACCGGCAGCGAGATGGTGAAGCGATTAGTGCCCGCGTCCACGGTTGCAACCTCGCCGTGCACACCCGGCAGTTTGCCATTCTCCGGATTCGTTGGCTCGGGCAACAAAGTAAGCGGGGCCAGGTTGAAGATTGGGGCAAATCCATAGGTGTACTGACCGTCGGGGTTGTAACACGTGGAAAGGGTTACCGACTGTGAGACGATCAGTTCGAGCGAGAGCACCATGCTATCGCCGGTAACCGTGATGGGGCCGGGAAAGTTGATGGTATGGACCCGCCGAAGGGATCGCCAAATGTACTCGTGATGAGGTTGTTTGGGGGATAGAGCGTCGCGCAGGCAAATTGGAAGCTCAAGTTCGTGCTCGCGGCTGCG
>Ga0070766_10000786_pt1 | contig 14565 bp, 16 predicted proteins | sample HubBroMetageWFT6_FD_69782 | JGI IMG/M metagenome (GOLD analysis project Ga0070766, IMG submission 69782) | Warmed and freeze-thawed soil microbial communities from the Hubbard Brook experimental Forest, New Hampshire - Hubbard Brook CCASE Soil... | ecosystem: Environmental > Terrestrial > Soil...
ATGCAGATATGCAAGTCAAACACGATTGCAAGGGGCTTGGTTCAGCATCGCATGATGATTAGCGGTCAAAATGGTTTCACAACGACGAATACCACAATGGCGATCATCACCACTGTAGGCAACTCGTTGACCATCCGGAAGAATCGCGCGGTGTGTGGGATCCGGCCCGCGGCGAAGGCCCTCCGCCAGCCAGCCAAGGCAAAATGAAAACCGGTCAGGAGCAATACAAAAGACAGCTTCGCCCATATCCAGCCCTGCCGCCAATCGACGGCCCCAGGAATCGCGAGCAAAAGCAACCCGAAGCCATAGGTCATTACAAGTGCGGGCACCATGATGCCGCGCAAGAGACGCCGCTCCATGACCTCAAAGGTTGCGGCCCGATTCGAGCCCGCGGGTACGTCAGCGTGGTAAACGAAGAGTCGCGGCAGATAGAGAAGGCCCGCCATCCACGCGATCACCGCAATGATGTGGAACGCTTTCAGCCACGGATAGCCAGGGGCGAGCCACTCCGTCAACACGCGGGTTCCAAAGGTTTGCCCAGCTCTGCCGCCGCCTGCGGCGACCCGGCCGCCGCGCGAACCAACCCGGCAAGGGCCGCAATGAAACGAGGGTCGGTCCCGACAGTGGCTACCCGCCGGTAAGCCGGCACCCCGCAACGCTCAGCCAGACGCCGGTAGTCACGGTCGAGTTCGACCAGCGTTTCAGAATGCTCCGAGACGAACGAAATCGGCGCGACGACCACCCCCGTGCCCTCCTGGCCGGCACGCCGCAGCTCTTCGTCCACCGAGGGTCCTAGCCAGGCGAGAGGCCCGACCCGGCTTTGATAGCACACCCGCCAGTCAAGCCCGCGACGACCGAGCACCTCCGCGATAGCTGCCGCAGTGCTCTCGACCTGCCGCGGATACGGATCGCCGCGGCGCACAGTCCTCAACGGCAAGCCGTGCGCGCTCATTAGCAGGCGAAGGCGTGCCTTCTGCTCCGCTTCGGCTACGTTCAGCGCATCGCCGATCAAGCCGGCCAACGCCGCGATGAGACCCTCCGCTGTCGGATAGGATTCGATCGCGCTCGTTGGGTAATGGAGCTCCTGACGAGAGGCCTCAGTCTCCCAAGCAGCCAGAGATGAAGCCGTCGTAGTCGTTGAATATTGCGGATAGAGCGGCAGCAAGACGATTTCGTCGGGCCGCCAGGCCTTTACCTCAGCTACCGTCTCCGGGACCATCGGGTGCCAATACCGCATCGCGACAAAGCAACGATACTCGTTGCCCAACTCAACTTCGAGCGCCCGGGCCTGGGCCTCGGTATTGGCGAGCAGCGGCGAGCCGCCGCCGATATGCGCATAGATGTCGTCGGCTACCTTGCCGCGCCGGGCCGTGATCAGCCAAGCCAACGGCAATCGCAGCAGCGCGGGCAGGCCGATGATCGCCGGGTCGCTGAACAGATTGTAGAGAAACGGACGAACTGCATCGGGCGAATCTGGCCCGCCCAGATTCATTAGGACCACCGCCCGCCGCGTCATCTCAGCCGTTTTCGAACGGCTCTGAAAGCATTTGGGCGAGTGCTGCGACATGCTCAGGCGGTGTCTGCGGCAGCACACCATGCCCGAGATTGAAAATGAACGGGCCACAGCCGAGAGAGTCCCGGATTCCCTTCACAGACCGCTCCAGCGCCGCACCGCCGACCAAGAGCACCACCGGATCGAGGTTACCCTGCACCGCGACATACTGTTGCAACCGGTCCCGCGCAAAAGGTACCGGAACCACCGTGTCCATCCCAACCGCATCGACGCCGGTGTCGGTAACATAGGCCTCATAGAGCAGCCCGGCACCGCGCGGGAAGCCGATGATCGGCAATGATGAAAACCGTTCTTTCAGCGCCGTGACGATGCGACGGGTCGGTTCGATCACCCATCGCGCGAACTCCGCCGGAGGCAATACCCCGGCCCAGCTGTCGAACAGCTGGACAACTTCGACGCCGGCTTCGATTTGCCCTGAGAGGTAGTTGATCGTCGCTTCGGTGATCAGCTCTATCAGCGCGGCGAAACCTTCGGGATCCCGGTAGGCCCAGGTTTTGGTATGGCGAAAATCCTTACTCGCGCCGCCCTCGACCATATAGGTCGCCACCGTCCACGGTGCGCCGGCGAAACCGATCAGCGCTGTTTCTGGCGGTAGCTTGGCTCGGCTCAGCCGAGCTGTCTCGCAAACTGGTTCGGTACAGGCAAATAGCTGATCAAGGCGCAGATTTCTTACTCCGGAACTATCGCGAATGGGCTCAAGCAGCGGACCTTCGTCGCCAAAGCCGAGCTGCTGTCCAAGCGCCTGCGGCACCAATAGGATATCAGCGAATAGGATTGCTGCATCCATGCCGAAGCGGCGTACCGGCTGCAATGTCGCCTCGGCAGCAAGCGCAGGGGTCAGACAAAAGGTCACAAAATCCGGTGCCTGCGATCGCAGCTCCCGATACTCGGGCAGATAGCGGCCGGCCTGGCGCATTAGCCACCATGGCGGTCGTCGGAGTATCTCGCCGGCGAGCGCGCGCAGCAGCGGCTTGGTTTGTGCACCGGACATCGCGGTCACTCTACCTTCTCTTAAACGTATGAATCAGGATGATGTGATAGATGAGGATCCCTGGGGAAAACGAGGATTAACCATCGTCCGCGACTTTTCCACCTGGGTATGAAGCTGGCGCATGGTTTGCGGCTGTCTGTGTATAAGCATCGGACCCGAGGCTCGATCCGCTGGTTTGGCTGATCCGGTCGGGTGCAAAAGCGCGGGATAAGGGCGGTCGCGATGCTTATGTTCCGGTTTGGGTTGTGATGGGGATATCGTGGTTTTGCGGTTGGTAAGCTCGCTGGTAGACGGAGCTGAGCGAGGGCAAAAGCCGGCTCTTTCCCCAGGCGGGCAAGTTTTTCATTGGATGTCATAATCGATGCACAGGTTTTTGCGTGATAGCGTTGCCTTGGAGCCAGCGGAGTGCTGACCCGGTTTCACCTGCACTTGGTCTCGGATTCGACCGGCGATACGGTTCATTCAGTCGCGCGCGCCTGCCTGGTGCAGTTTGAGGGCGCGCAGGCGATCGAGCACGTCTGGAGCATGGTGCGCACTCGCAGCCAGATGGAGCGGGTGATCGCCGGGATTGAGGCAAACCACGGTTTGGTGCTGTTTACCCTGGTCAACGACATTCTTCGGCAGACTCTTGAGGAGGGCTGTCGCCGCTTGCAAGTGCCGGCTATTCCGGTGCTCGATCCGGTGATCGAAGCGCTCGCCTCGCATCTAGGCCGCCAAAGCAGTGGCCTCCCGGGCCGGCAGCATCTGCTCGACAGCGAGTACTTCGCCCGTATCGACGCGATGACCTTTGCGATCAACCACGATGACGGCCAGTCCAGCTGGGGCATTGATGAAGCCGATGTCTGTCTGGTTGGCGTGTCGCGCAGCTCAAAGACGCCGACCTGTCTCTATCTCGCCAATCGCGGGGTCAAGGCGGCGAATGTTCCCGTCGTGCCCGGAGTACCGCTGCCGGCGGAGCTGCTACGGGCAACGAAGCCCCTCATCGTCGGCCTGACCAATGATCCGGAGCGCCTTATCCTGCTGCGCCGTAACAGGCTCAGCATGCTCGATCACGACGAAACTACCGATTATACTGATATTGAGGCGGTGCGGGCTGAGGTGCGTGAGGCCCGGCGTGTTTTTGCCGAGCATCATTGGCCGGTCATCGACGTCACCCGACGCTCGATCGAGGAGACCGCTGCGGCGATCTACAAGCTGTTGATGCGGCGCCAAGGCGTCGATGCCTGATCGTTTGATACTGGCGTCATCGAGCTCGACACGGGCAGCGCTGCTGCGAGCCGCCGGTCTGACGTTCGAAATAGAGCCCTCGGCAGTTGAGGAAGCTCGGATTAAGCGGCTCGCCCGTGCCACTGGCGACAGCGCCGGCGCCTGTGCACTCGTGCTCGCGGTCGAAAAGGCACGGGTTGTATCTGTTCGGCATACCGAGGCGCTCATTATCGGCGCCGATCAGATCCTCGTTGCTGGCGACACATGGTTCGACAAGGCCGGTGACCTTGCCGAAGCGCGGCAGCAATTGCGGGCCCTTCGCGGCCGCTCGCATGTATTGGCGACCGCGGTAAGCGTCCTGCGCGACGGCGCCGCGCTATGGCAGGCGACAAGCGCGCCGACGCTGACGATGCGCGACTTCAGCGACGCTTTCCTCGATTCGTATATTGCTGCCGAAGGAGAATCGCTGCTGAGCTCGGTCGGCGGCTATCGCATCGAAGGACGAGGCGTGCAGCTGTTTTCCCGGATTGCGGGGGATCATTTCGCCGTTCTGGGCCTGCCGCTGTTAGAGCTGCTCGATTTCCTTCGGCTGAGAGGCGTAGCACCGGTATGAGGCAAGCCCAGTGAGGATCACCGGCCGCACGCGGATTGCCGGCATAATGGGTTGGCCGGTCGCGCATTCACGCTCGCCTGCGCTGCATAATTTCTGGCTCGAGGAACAGGGGATCGACGGCGTCTATGTCCCGCTACCGGTGCGCCCCGAACAACTCGCTGTGGCGCTGCGCGCGCTGCCGCTGCTTGGCTTCCGCGGTTGCAATCTGACGATCCCGCACAAACAGCTGGCCTTGTCCGTCGTCGATCGGGTTGAGCCAATGGCGCGCCGGATCGGTGCGATCAACACCATCGTCGTTGCTCCTGACGGGAGTCTCGAAGGACGCAACACTGACGCGTTCGGGTTTCGGGAGAATCTGCGTGAAACCGTCCCGGATTGGGGTCCCGCCGCTGCCGTGGCTGTCGTTCTTGGCGCAGGTGGCGCAGCGCGTGCGGTCGTCGCCGCGCTGATCGAGGCGCGGGTCGGAGAGGTCCGGCTTGTTAACCGCACTGAGATGCGCGCCGAGCTTCTCGCCCGCGAGCTCGCGACACCGCAGAGCCGGATCACGGTCCATCCCTGGAGCGCGCGCGCCTCTGTCCTGCGGGGCGCCGCGCTGCTTGTCAATACGACAAGCCTTGGCATGACCGATGAGCCGGCGCTGGAGATCGATCTCGCGCTGTTGCCGGCTTCGGCGATCGTGGTCGATATCGTCTACGTGCCGCTCGAAACGGAGTTGCTGGCGGCAGCACGCCGGCGCGGGAACCGGGCGGTGGACGGGCTCGGCATGCTGCTGCATCAGGGCCGTCCCGGCTTTGAGGCGTGGTTCGGGCCGCCGGTGCGGGTGACCCGCGAACTGCGTGCCGCTATCCTGACGACGTTTTCCGGCCACCGGTGATCATCCTCGGCCTTACCGGATCGATCGGCATGGGCAAAAGCACAGCCGCCGCCATGCTGCGGCGATTGGGGGTGCCGCTGTTCGATGCCGATGTGATCGTACACCGTCTTCTCGCGCCGGGCGGCGTTGCGGTGGCGCTGGTCGAGGCAGCCTTTCCGGGCGTGCGCGATGCTGCAGGCGGTATTGACCGCAGGCTTCTCGGCCAACGGGTTTTCGGGGATCCGGCGGCCCTTCAGCGCCTGGAGCAGATCCTGCATCCGATGGTCCGCGCCGCCGAACGGCGCTTCATCGCCCGTGCCCGCGCCCGTCGCGAGCCGCTGGTGGTGCTCGATATACCGCTGCTGTTCGAGACGGGCGGTACTGGGCGCTGCGATTATGTGTTGGTCGTCTCGGCGCCGGCGCGCTTACAGCGTCAGCGGGTGATTCGCCGGCCGGGCATGACGCCCGAGCGATTTGCCGAAATCCTGCGTACTCAAATGCCCGACCGAGAGAAGCGGTGCCGTGCCGATTTCGTCGTCGCGACGGCACTTGGCCGCGGCGCGACCTTGCAGCAGCTGAAGTCGATCGTCAGAATCCTGCGCCGGGGGAGGCCGCCGTCTCGCATGAGAACGACGCGCGGCTCGCGGCGTCGGCGAGGGTGATACGATGCGCGAGGTAGTGATTGATACCGAGACGACGGGGCTCGACCCGCGTGCGGGGCACCGGATTTGCGAGATCGCCTGCCTGGAGCTCTCTCACCACGTACCCACCGGGCGCAAGCTGCACCGCTATATCAATCCCGAGCGCGATATGCCGGCTGACGCCTTTGCGGTGCACGGGCTCACCGCCGAATTTCTCGCCAACCATCCTTCCTTCGCGGCCATCGCGGACGAGTTGATCGCGTTTATTGCCGGCGACCGGGTGGTTATTCACAACGCCGATTTCGATCTCGCCTTTATGAATGCCGAGCTGGCACGGCTTGGGCGAGGCCCGCTCGTTTGCCCTTTCGTTGACACACTGGCCGTTGCCCGCCGGCGATTTCCGGGCGCGCCGGCAAGTCTGGACGCGCTCTGCCGACGGTTCGTCATCGATCTGTCGGAGCGTGAAACGCATGGCGCCGAGATCGATTGTCGGCTGCTCGCCGCCGTCTATGTCGAGCTTCTTGGCGGCCGTCAGCCCGGTCTCGATTTCGCACTTTCCGGCGCCGCCGTCGAGGGTTATGCCGGCGCTGCACCGCTGGCTCGACCGCCGCGCCCGCCGCGCCCACATGCTCCCACGCTCGAGGAGCTGGCAGCACACCAGGCAATGCTCGCAACGATCACCCAGCCCTTGTGGCTCGCCGGCGCCTAGGCGCGAGCAGGTTCATACGCTCGCTGCGCCGCCAACCGTGGTCGTGCCCGGCTCGGCGGCGTTGCGCCGGGCAAGCTCGGCAAAATCGATCGGATTGATCATCAGCGGCGGAAAACCGCCATCGCGGGTCGTCTCGGCGATGATGTTGCGCGCGAACGGGAAAGTAAGCCGCGGCACCTCGACCAACACGATCGCTCCCAGCATCTGCTGCGGCACGTTGCGCACTGTCACGATCGCGGCATAAGCGAGTTCGACCAGAAACAGCGTCTCGTCTTGCGTTTTGGCGCTGGCATTGATGGTCAGCACCACCTCGTAATTCTCTGGTCCGACGCTCTGCGCCTTGACATCCACGTTGATATCGACGGACGGAGGATTGGCCTGCTGCATCAGGCTTTGTGGCGCGCGTGGGTTCTCGAATGAGAGATCCTTGATGTATTGTGCGTTGATCAGCAACTGCTGCGGCGGCGCACCCCCAGCGGGTGGTTGCTCTGTCGAGGGGCCGTTGCCTGTCAGGCCTTGCGCCATGAAGTCCTCCGCTTGCGGCCGGAGCATCCCAACGCCGCGGAACCGCTCCCGCTAGCACGGATCGCGGCGACGCATCAATGATCCCGCCGCTGTGCGTCGGCCGCCGGGTGATGACGCGGCTTGCCGGCCAATCGGTTACCGCCTATCTACCGATGGAGCGCTGCAAACGTTCCCCGGACCATTGCCGGGAAGATCGCGGGCTCCCGGAGGACGATGGGCGACTTTCCGCACTCTTTCGATATCATCCTGTTCGCCCTCGTTGCGGTGTTTCTGGTGCTGCGGCTGCGTAGCGTTCTCGGTCGGCGCACCGGGCACGAGCGCCGGCGGGCGCCGGTGCTGCGACAGGCCGAGCCGACCGGCGACAAGGTTATCGCCTTTGGCCAGCGCGGCCAGACCCCACCGCCAGCGCCGCCGATCGCGCCACCTGCGGATGCCGTAGCCGCCGGGCTGGACCAAATCCGCGGCACCGATCTCGGCTTCGATCCTTCGGCCTTCCTGCAAGGCGCCCGGGCCGCTTTCGAGATGATCGTCAGCGCCTTCGCCGCCGGCGACAAGGCGCAGCTGCGGCCGTTGCTGGCCGACGAAGTCCACACCCCGTTTGTCCGGGCCATCGACGAACGCAACACAGGGCGGGAGACGCTAGAAACCCGGATCATTCAGATCAAGCGTCTTGACATCGTCGAGGCCGGTCTCGACGGGCGGATGGCGCGGATCACGGTCAAGCTGGTCTCGGACCAGATCAATGTGCTACGGGCGCATGACGGAAGCGTGGTCGACGGCGATCCGGATAACCCCATCGAAAAAACCGACTTCTGGACGTTTGCTCGCGATACCCGCTCGTCCGATCCCAATTGGGTCCTCGTGGCGACAGCGAGCGGCTGACCCTGCAAATCGGTTGGCTCGCGGGGCCCCGATACGCCGTTTGGGCTGGCCTCGGCCTGATCGGTATCGCCGTTCTCGCTTGCCTGTTCTTCTATGGCCTACGCCCGCCGCCGGCGCGACTGAACCTGTCCGCGGGGCGGTATGAGCAGTTTGTTGGCTGGAGCGACGATTCGGTCGCGGTCGCCGTGCCGGCGTTTCTGCGCTCCTGCACCGCATTTCAGCGTGCGGCCGACGACGCTCCACTCGCGCCGCGGGCAAAGGATGTGGATTTTGGTTCGGTCGGCGAGTGGCGCGCGCCATGTGCGGCCGCGGTCAGCCTGCCCGCCGGAGACGATGCAGCGACGCGGCATTTCTTTGAGACCGACTTCGTGCCGTTCCTCGCCGGTAACAACGGCACGAGCGAAGGCCTATTTACCGGCTACTACGAAGTCACTTTGAGCGGCTCGCGAAAACGAGGCGGCCCTTTCCAGATCCCGATCTACCGCCGGCCGGTGGACCCGAAGCGCTTCAGCCGGGCCGAGATCGAGGATGGCGCGCTATCCGGGCAGGGACTTGAGTTCGCTTGGGTCGACGATCCGATCGATGCCTTCTTTCTCGAGATCCAGGGGTCGGGGCGGATGCGGCTCAAGGAGGGCGGCATGATCCGCGTCGGGTATGACGGGAGCAATGGCCGTGCTTATGTGCCGGTCGGCCGACTGCTGATCGAGCGCGGCGAGATCCCGCGCGAGCAGGTGACAATGCAGGCGATTCGCGCCTGGATGAAGGCGCATCCACAGGAGGGTGCGGCCCTGCGGCGCGAGAATCCGTCCTATGTCTTCTTCCGTGAGCTTACCGGGGAAGGTCCGCTCGGCGCTCAGCGGGTGCCACTCAGCGCCGGCCGCAGCCTGGCGGTCGATCGGGCGTTCATCCCGCTCGGCATCCCGATCTGGCTGGAGGCGCAGGAACGCTTCAGCAACAGTGTTATCCGGCGGCTCGTCATCGCGCAGGATACCGGGGGCGCGATCAAGGGGCCGGTGCGAGGCGACCTGTTCTGGGGCCATGGCAAGGAAGCCGCGGAAGGCGCCGGGGCAATGAACGCGCGCGGCCGGTACTATCTGCTGCTGCCCCGCTCCGTCGCCGCTCGGCTCGGCACCGTCCTCGCAGCGGATTGATTTGGCCGACGCCGCATCCCTATGTTCCCGACAAGTTCGTAAGTGGAGAGCCGTGGAATGGCCGAGCCGGCACGAGTGGCGCTACTGGTGACCTGTCTCGTCGACCTGTTCCGTCCGACCGTGGGCCTTGCCGCCGTCAAGCTGCTGGAGCAAGCGGGATGCACGGTCGAAGTGCCGCGAGCGCAGACCTGTTGCGCCCAGCCCGCCTACAATTCCGGCGACCGCGCCGATGCCAAGGCGGTCGCGCGGCAGGTCATTGCCGCCTTCGCTGGGTACGACTATGTCGTGGTGCCGTCCGGCTCGTGCGCCGGCATGGTCAAGGTGCATTACCCCGAGCTGTTTGCCGACGAGCCGGAAACCCTCGCGCGGGCGCAAGAGCTGGCGGCGCGGACCCATGAGCTGGTGGCGTTCCTCGTCGATATCCGCGGCATGGAATCGGTCGCCGCCGTCTGGCCGCGCGCGGTCACTTACCACGATGCCTGCTCCGGTTTGCGCGAGCTTGGTGTTAAGGCGCAGCCGCGCCGGCTTCTCGGCTCGGTAGAGGGATTGCGCCTGACGGAATTGCCGGGGGCCGAGGTGTGCTGCGGCTTCGGCGGCACCTTTTGCGTCAAGTACCCGGAAATCTCCGATAAGATGGTCACCGACAAAGCCGCCGATATCGCGGCCACCGGCGCCGAGGCGGTGCTCGCCGGCGATCTCGGTTGCCTCTTGAACATCGCCGGCAAGCTGTCGCGACTCGGGCATCGGATCGAGACGCGCCACATCGCCGAGGTGCTCGCCGGCATGACCGAAACCGTGCCCGCGATTGGCGAGCCGAGCGCGGCGTAGACCACATGCAGCCGACCAGCCACGCCTTTCCGGCCAATGCCCGCATCGGGCTCGCCGACGAGACCTTGCAGCGGGCGCTTGGCCTGGCGCGCACCGGATTTCCGCTGCGCCGGCAGCAGGCGATCGAGCGGCTGCCCGAATTCGAGGCGCTACGCGAGCAGGGGCGCACGATCAAGGACCACACGCTCGCGCATCTCGATTTCTATCTAGAGCTCTACGAGAATCACGCCATTGCGGCGGGCGGTAAGGTGCATTGGGCGCGGACCGCGGAGGAGGCGCGCGCGGCGGTGCTGGAGATCTGCCGCTCAGTCGGCGCGAAGACGGTGACCAAGGGCAAGTCGATGGTGGCCGAGGAGATCGCCCTCAACGATCACCTGGAGGCGAACGGTATTACCCCTGTCGAGACCGATCTCGGCGAATACATCATCCAGCTGCGCCACGAACCGCCGAGCCACATCATCGCGCCGGCGATCCATCTGATGAAGGAGCAGGTCGCGGACACATTCCGGACCGCGCATACCCACCTCGATGCGCACCGGGTGCTCGACGAGCCGCGCACCCTGTGCGACGAGGCCCGGACGGTGTTGCGGCCGCAGTTCCTGGCTGCCGATGTCGGCATCACCGGGGCCAACTTCCTCGTCGCCGAGACGGGTTCCAGCATCATCGTCACCAATGAAGGCAACGGCGATCTGACCCAGACCCTGCCGCGGGTACATATCGTCGTAACCAGCATCGAGAAGGTGGTGCCGACGCTGGAGGACGCGGCGACATTTTTGCGGCTCCTGGCACGCTCGGCGACGGGGCAGGAATTCTCGTCCTATACGACCGTCTCGACCGGGCCACGCCGGGCGGGTGATCTCGACGGCCCGGAACAATACCACGTCGTGCTGCTCGACAATGGCCGGATCACGCTGCTCGGTGGCGAGTTCCAGGACATGCTACGCTGCTTGCGCTGCGCCGCCTGCCTCAATCACTGCCCGGTCTACGCCACGGTTGGCGGGCACGCCTATGGCTGGGTCTACCCCGGGCCGATGGGCGCCGTCCTTACCCCGGCACTGGTCGGCATCGGCGAGGCCGGTCATTTGCCGAACGCCTCGACGTTCTGCGGGCGCTGCGAGAGCGTGTGCCCGGTCAAGATACCGCTGCCGAAGATGATGCGGCACTGGCGCGAGCGGCAATTCGTCGAGCGGCTGGCGCCGCCGGTCTTCCGCTCGGGGCTGCGCCTCTGGGCGATGCTGGCGCGGCGGCCGGCGTTTTATCATGCGATAGTCGCGATTAAGGCGCGAATGCTCGGCTGGATCGGCGGTCGGCGCGGCCATTTCCGGACGATGCCGCTCGCCTCCGGTTGGACTCGTATGCGCGACATGCCGGCCCCGGAAGGCCGCAGCTTCCATTCTCTCTGGGCCGAACGACAGCGGCGGGCAACTCGATGAGCTCTGCCCGCGATGCGATCCTCGGCGGCATTCGCCGAGCATTGAAGCGCGGGCCCCTGTCGGCCGAAACGGCGTCGGCGCTTGCCGAACGCGTCGCTGTGCATCGCCGAAACCTGGTGCCGGCGCGCGCTGCGGCGCTCGACCATACGGGCCAAGTCGATCTCTTCGTCGCGATGGCCGAGGAGGTGCAGACCACGGTCGCGCGGGTTGCCTCGGATGCTGACGTCCCGGGCGAGGTGGCGCGCTATCTCGCCGCCGAGAACCTGCCGGCCGAGCTGGTCATGGCGCCCGATCCGGCGCTGGCCGCGATCCCGTGGGACTCGCGGCCGCTCCTACAGATCCGCCGCGGTCGCGCCGGTGCCGGCGACGCGGTGTCGCTTGCCCCTTGTCTCGCTGCGATCGCCGAGACCGGCACCTTGATGCTGGTCTCCGGCCCCGGGACCCCGACGACGCTGAACTTTCTGCCGGACACCGAGATTATCGTGGTCCGGGCCGGGCAGGTCGTGGCGAGTTATGAAGACGGCTGGGACGTCGTCCGCGCCGTACCGGAGGCGTTGCCGCGCACGATCAATTTTATCACCGGGCCCTCACGCACCGGCGATATCGAACAGCGCATCCAGCTCGGCGCGCACGGGCCGCGCCGGCTCCATGTCGTGCTGATCGAGGAGTCGGCGGAGAACGAGAAGCATGCGCCGCCCGGGTCCTGACGATATCGGGTTGTGGCGGCGGGCGATGCGCGATGTCGCGCCGTTGCCGAGCCGCAGCATTCCCTTGGATGCGGATCGCCGGCATCCTGCCGGCGATACCGGCGAGGCGCTAGCGCGCCTGGGCAAGCCCGCCACCTCGCCGGCGCCGCCAGTCGCGCCGCCTCCTGCCCCGCTGCCGCCGCTCGATCGCTTTGCCGGGATCGATCGGGCCAATGCCGAAAGGCTGAAACGTGGCCGCCGAGCCATCGAGGCGCGTCTCGACCTGCACGGCCTGACCCAGGCCGAGGCCCACGAGGCGCTCTCGCGCTTTATCGCCGGCTCGCATGGCGCCGGCCGCCGCTGCGTGCTGGTCATCACGGGACGAGGCCGCTTCAGCGGCGGGGTTCTGAAGGAGGCGGTCCCACGCTGGCTCAACGAGGCCGGAATTCGCCGGCACCTCCTGGCAATCGCTCCAGCCCAGCCGCAGCATGGCGGCAGCGGCGCCCTTTACGTCCTTCTGCGCCGATTGAAGCTATCCGAGGGTGCGGAGTAGCACGGCGACGGAAAACTTGTTCCCGCGCCCCGCCTGCAACGCCGCGAAAATCGCCACAGTTGTTTGTTAGACTCTGTCGAAGACGGCTGGAGAAAGGTCGGCAGGCGTCGACGTGGCATGCCGGCAGTTGCAACGCCATTCAACTGGCGCGGGAGAGCCACCTTAAAATTCACACGTATTTTCAGGGTGGCTCGTAAACCGATGCTCAACGCTCGGTTGGGTCTCGGAAGCTCTCGGGAAGCCATCCGGCCTGCGGGTCGAGTTGGCGCCGCAGCCTTGCCGCCGCCGCCATCGCAAAGCGCAGCGTCACGGCGCGTCGGCGGGCGGCCGCGAGCGGGGTCGTGACGCCGTGGCGCAGCACGGCCGCGCCGAACCCGTCCGCCACTATCAGGCCACATTCTTCGGGGATTAAGGCGGCGGGAAACTCGTTCGGCACAGCGAAATAGAGCCGGTCCGCGAACTCCCGATATTCGGCCCATTTGCGGTCGGCGCGGAAATCGGCCACCGAGCTCTTGATCTCGACGATCATGATCTCACCGGTCTTGCCGAGCGCGAGGATGTCGGCACGGCGTCCATTGGCGAGCGGGAGTTCGAGTAGGCTGGCATACCCAAGCTGCTCGAGCGCCCGGCAGATGCTGCGCGCCAGGAGTGCAGCGGCGGGGGATGAAACGGCGGTCATCGAGCGCAATACAAAGGACGGCCTAGTCGGAGGTAAAGAATGGCGTTGTCGAAGCAGGGACTTTTGCGAGCGTCCTGGAATCTCGCCTGGCCCTTTTGGACCGGGGACGAGAAATGGTCGGCCCGCGCTCTGCTTGCCGCCGTGGTCGCGCTGAATCTGGCCTCGGTATGGCTCAATGTCCGCCTCAACTCCTGGAACAACGATTTTTACAACGCTCTCCAGAATTACGATTGGCCTGAATTCTGGTGGCAGTTCGCGGTTTTCGGTGTGATCGCGGTAGCGCTGATCGTCGTCGCTGTTTACCAGCTCTATCTGCGGCAGATTCTACAGATCCGCTGGCGGCGGTGGCTGACCGACCGGTTCCTCAAGGACTGGCTCGCCGACCAGGCATATTACCGCATGCAGCTCGACCAGTCCTCGACCGATAACCCCGACCAGCGCATCGCCGAGGACCTCGACCGTTTCACCTCGATCACGCTCACCCTGTCGATCGGGCTGCTCAACGCGGCGGTCACGCTGCTCTCGTTCCTGTTCATCCTGTGGACCCTGTCCGGGGCCTTGCGGATTCCGCTAGGCGGCGCCTCGCATTTCGATATTCCCGGCTATATGGTATTTGCGGCGATCCTTTATGCAGTCGGTGGCACCTGGCTGACCCAGAAGATCGGCTCGCCGCTGATCGGCCTTCTGTTCAACCAGCAGCGCTACGAGGCCGATTTCCGCTTCAGCCTGGTGCGGCTGCGCGAGCACGCCGAAAGTGTCGCGTTCTACGGCGGCGAGAGCCGCGAACTCGGCGTCTTTCAAGGCCGCTTCGCCCACGTCGTGCTGAATTGGTGGGAAGTCATCCGTCGCCGCAAATCGCTGACATGGTTCACCACCGGCTATTCGCAGTTGGCTATCGTTTTTCCGTTCCTGGTGGCGGCGCCGCGCTATTTCTCGAAGCAGATCCAGCTCGGCGGCTTGATGCAGATCTCATCCGCGTTCGCGCAGGTGCAGGATTCATTGTCCTTTATCGTCACGAGTTACACCGAGATAGCCGAATATCAATCGGTGGTTCAGCGGCTATCGGGTTTTCGCGGAAAGGTCGACGAGATCGCCACCGACCGGCACGGGCCGCAGCCGATAGAGATCGAGCGCGCCGGCTCCGGTGTCGAGGTCGCGGGTCTCGACCTGAACTTGCCGGGCGGGCATCCGCTGCGCCAGGACATCGCGCTCGCCGCGGCTCCGGGAAAGCCTGTGCTCGTG
>Ga0070766_10000789_pt1 | contig 14545 bp, 17 predicted proteins | sample HubBroMetageWFT6_FD_69782 | JGI IMG/M metagenome (GOLD analysis project Ga0070766, IMG submission 69782) | Warmed and freeze-thawed soil microbial communities from the Hubbard Brook experimental Forest, New Hampshire - Hubbard Brook CCASE Soil... | ecosystem: Environmental > Terrestrial > Soil...
GACTAGGAGCGCGGGTATATGTCCGACAAGAAAACAGCAATCGTCACCGGAGCGTCGGGCGGTATTGGTGCGGGATTAGTGGAAGCCTTCGTGAAGAGCGGTTACAACGTCGTCGCAACGTCTCTCAAGTTCAGCGGATCCTCGATTGTGCCAAGCATGATTCCCCCAGCAACGACCGCCTCATCCAACGTGGTTCTCGTCGAGGGCGATATCAGCAAGCAGGAGACCGCTGCCAAAACTGTTGAGGCAGCGATCACGCATTTCGGAACTATCGATGTTCTGGTAAACAACGCCGGGATCTACTTGACCAAGCCTTTCCTGGACTTTGCTACAGCTGACTTCAATGCCCTGGTCTCGGTCAACCTGTTGGGATTCCTCTACATGACTCAGCTCGCCGTGAAACAGATGCTGAAACAGAAATCGGGGAACGTAGTGACCATCTCTGCGGCGCTCGCCGATCAGCCCGTCGCCGGCATAAATGCCTCCGTCTCGATGATTACCAAGGGCGGCCTCAATACAGTGACCCGCAGTCTCGCCATTGAGTATGCGAAAGAAGGTATCCGCTTCAATGCCGTGGCCCCCGGCGTGGTGGACACAGCCTTGCACAAGGATGGTCCCAAGGATTCTCTCAACACAAGGCAGCCGATGGGGAAAATCGCGGCGGTGAAAGATATTGTCGACGCGGTTCTCTACGTGGCGCAGGCAGGTCAGGTCACCGGAGAGGTGCTGCATGTGGATGGTGGTGCTCACGCTGGCTGTTGGTAGCTGTCCAACAATTCAATCACTTGGGAGGCTGCCATCTCGGTTGGTTGCAAATGCCCAGCTGCATCACGCACGCGCTTTGTCGAGCATCGCTTCCCAAATGCCCTTGGATTTGAGAACAAGCTCGATCACTTCGCGGATCGCGCCGTGGCCCGCGCGGGCTTGAGTTGTGTAGTGCGATGCTTTCTTTACTTCGGGAACAGCATCGCCGACGGCAACCGCCAGACCGGCGCGACGCAGGATGGGAATATCGGGAAGGTCGTCGCCGACATAAGCTACGGCAGAATCGGCGACCCCCGCCTTCTGCAGGATTTCTTCATACGCCGGCATTTTTACCGGCTGTTTCATATAAATGAATTCCATTTTCATTTCTTTGGCGCGGCGGAGGAGCGCAGCGCTTTCGCGGCCGGTAATGCAGCCCGTGCGCAACCCGGCGGTCTGGGCGAGAGTCAGGCCTTGGCCGTCGTGGGCGTCAAATGTCTTGATTTCGAGGGCAGTGCCGTCCGGCTGCGAAAGCAGAGTCACGCTGCCATCGGTCATGGTCCCGTCGACGTCCATCAGAATCAGCGTGATTTGCGCTGCGCGCTTTTTGAGTGCAGGAGAAAGTTTGGGGGAACGAGCCAAAGAAGCCTCCAGTCGAGAAAGAGTCTAACTTACAGCTAAGTAACCAGCTCGAAAATTATTTTGGATATGATTGTTGCCTCGAGCATCTCTGTACAAGGAGGATTGCAAACCATGAGCACAGTCACTGCCCCGAATTTGACCGCCGCCGCGACCTGGAACATCGACCCCGTTCATTCCCATGCCCAGTTCAAGGTCAAGCACATGATGATCTCGAACGTGAAGGGCGAGTTTACCGTCGTCACCGGAAAACTGGAACTGAACGGCGCCGACATCACAAAATCGAGAATCGAAGCCTCGATCGATGCCAGCACGATCAACACCCGGGAACCGCAGCGCGATGCGCACTTGAAGAGCGCGGACTTCCTCGACGTGGAGAAGTTTCCGGTTTTAACCTTCAAATCGACCCGTGTGTCGAAAACGGGTACCGATGAACTTGCAGTGGAAGGCGATCTTTCGATCCATGGCGTCACTCGCTCTGTTGTGTTCGATGTCGAAGGGCCCAGCGCTTCCATGAAAGACCCCTGGGGCAACGTTCGAATCGGACTATCGGCCACGACCCGCATTAACCGGAAAGATTTTGGGCTGGTCTGGAACTCAACCCTCGAAACCGGCGGTCTGATGGTGGGCGACGAAGTGACCATCACGCTCGACGTCGAGTTCGTTAAGGCTTAAGTGTTGTCGGCGGAAGAAGAATAACCGCTTGATCCGGCTTCTTTAGACACTTTCGATCTACTGGGTTTAGCAAGATAAGTTTAGCAAGATAGGCTTAGCAAGATAGGCTTAACCAGATAAGCTTAGCGAGATTAATACCGTGGGCACAGCCGACTGACAGATACAACTGAAAACAAACTGAAAACGCGGAGCTCATCGAGCGTGTGGCACCCGCTCCGCGTACCGATCTTTCGCAACCTGCTGGCCGCCGATGTCGTCTCCGATATCGGCACGTTCATGCAGAACGTCGGCGCCGCGTGGTTGATGGTGTCGCTCGGTGCCGGACCGGTTTACGTTGCGCTCACGCAAACCGCCTCCTCACTGCCGTACTTTCTGCTAGCCCTTCCCGCGGGTTCCGCCGGCGACATCGTCGACCGGCGCAAGCTGGTTCTGTTAACCGAGTCGTGGATGATGGGCATAGCGCTGCTTCTCGCAGTGTTAACCGTTGCCGGACTCATGTCGCCCTGGCTGCTGCTGGGGTTGACCTTTGCGCTCTCTGCCGGAGACGCTTTCGAAACCCCCACATGGCGCGCCATCCTTCCGGAACTTGTTCCCCAGGAAGACCTTGCTCCGGCATCGGCGCTGAACGGGATCGAATTCAACCTCGCTCGCGCCATCGGGCCCGCGCTTGCAGGCATGGTGATAGCAGCCGCCGGCGTAGCGGCGGCGTTTTTCGCGAACTGTTTTTCGTTTCTTGGCGTGATTGTGGTGGTAGCGAAGTGGAAGCGCCCCATTCGCAAGCGGACCACCCCTCCCGAAACCTTTACGGGAGCCACGGTTGCGGCGATTCGCTACGTCCGCCACTCGCCCGCAATCCTCAGCGTAGTGGTTCGGACGGGCATCGTTATGTTTTTTTCGAGCGCACTTTTTGCCTTATTGCCGACCCTGGCTCGAAGCGTAAATGAAACCGCGATCGGCTACGGTTTATTGCTCGGATGCTTCGGGGCTGGCGCCATTCTCGGCGCCTTGATCATGCAGCCGGCCCGCGCCATGTGGTCGACGGAGGTCGTGGTCTCGGCTGCCGTCGTGATCCTGGGGCTCGTGATTATCGCGATGAGCGGGTTGCACAGATTGAGCACCCTCGCCCCCGTGATGCTCATTGGCGGCGCGCAGTGGGTCATTTTCATATCTATCATCAGCGCTGCGCTGCAAAGCCTCGCGCCGGATTGGGTGCGGGCCCGCGTAGTGGCGATCTTCATGCTCGTTTATCAAGGCAGCTTTGCTCTCGGCAGCGCTGCATGGGGCGCGGTGGCGCAACGATCTGGTGTCCGGTCTGCGCTTGTCTATGCCGGGATTGGAACCATCGGGAGCGTGGCGTTGGCGTTTTTCTCCAGACTCCCTGATTCAACTCTCGATCTCAGGCCATGGGAGCACTGGCGTAGGCCGGCCGTCATCAAAGATGTGGAGCCGGAACTTCGCCAGGGACCGGTGCTGGTCACGGTTGAATACACTGTCATTCCAGGCCGGAGTGCAGAGTTCGTAGAGACGATCCATCAATATGCTCGCATCCTGCGCCGCGACGGAGCATACGAGTGGGGGATCTTCCGCGATACGGAAGCCGGAGATCGCTATCTGGAAATATTCCTGGTGAATTCGTGGGCGGAACATCTGCGTCAGCACGAGCGCCAGATCCAGGCCGACCGCGAACTGGAGCTGCGCTTATCCACTTTTCTGACCAGGGAGCCTGAGGTTCGTCACTTGATCTATTCGCACTCCAAAGAACATGGCTTTTGAATCGAACGCGCCAGAGTGCTAGACTGCGCGAATGGCTAAGAAAAAGAAAAAGTCGATGAAGAAAGCCCCACGCAAGGCAGCGACCAGAGCAACGACAAAGAAGCGCACGCCAAAAGGTAAAGCCGCTAAGAAATCAGCGAAGATGTTGGCATCTCCGAAGAGCCAGGCAGGCCAGAAACTGCCAGGAAAAAAGAAGAGCGGCAAAATCGCGAGCGTGAAAACCGGGCGCACCGAGAAGGCCGCAGTCGTACGTGCTCCAAAGAAAAGTCGCGGGCAGCGCGAGTCAACGCTTTCCTCCGAGATGCTGGGTCCGGACTCGGCCGGGCAGTCGGGAGACCTGCAGGGTTTGTCCAAAGCTGAAGGCGCGGATTCGGAAAGCGTTGACGAGTTGATCGAGGAAGGGAATGCGTTCGAGGCTGGCATAGTAGCGGGCGTCGAAGAGTCTGGAGAACGCGGCATGAAAGAAGTGCGCACCCGCGAAGTCCCCGAAGACGACGTGCCCGGCGAATATCTGGACGAGGAATAAATGCTGGCCGTCGGATTTGCGTTTGTTCGAGGTGGGATGCAGCCTGATCGTTCTTCAGAGAAACTTCATCAGGGCGTCCGTCGTTTCTTTCGGCTTTTCCTCGAGCACCCAATGGCCGCAATCTTTTAGTACGACCATCGTCGCGTCGGTTGCGACCAGCTTCATCTGCTCACCTAGGACTTGTCCGTTTGCCTTTTCGCCGCCAATCGCCAGCACTGGCATTGTCAGTCTGGTCTGAGAGAGTTGCGCGAAATCTTTGGCTGCCTGCTGGAATGAAACGAAATATGCCCACCCGGCCCGCATGCGTCCGGGACGGGAGTAAGCCGCCGTGTAGGCTGCGCGGTCGGCCAGTGGAATGGAATGAGTTCCGTCTGCGGCGAAATCGTTCCAGAAATAATCGAAGTAGATTCGCTCGCGCCCGCGCACCAATGCTTCGGGCGTTGGACCGTTGAAGCGAAAATGCCAAATGCCGGGGTCGTTGTATACGTCCTCCCATCCCGCCACGCCAGGAAGAAACGCATCCAATACAACAAGCTTTTCCGTTTCCGCAGGAAACTGTGCGGCGTATGCATACGCGACCATCAGTCCAATGTCGTGGCCAACGACTCTTGCCTTCTCAATTCCGAGTGACTTCACCAGTGCGTGGATTCGAATGGCGGCAGTCTTCATATCCAGACCATCCACCGGAATCTCGGAATCACCGATTCCCGGTAGATCAGGCGCAATCACTGTAAACTTCGCGGCTAATAGCGGAATAATCGGCCTCCACATCCGGGAAGTCTGCGTATAGCCATGCAGCAAAAGTACCGCGGGTCCGTGACCAGCCGTCAGGTAGTGCAGATTGACTCCATCGGCCTTCGCCATGCGCGAGTTGATCGCCTCGGGCTGTGCAGAGGCCCGGGCCCAGATCGCTCCGAAGAAGACAATCAGCAACGCCCACCCTAATCGCTTGAACACCAATTTCATAAGACCTCGGTTAAGTCAGGGGGATGAGAACTGATTCTCGTGCTCTAGCATCACGTCCCCAGAAAACGAGGCGCCGATGCGTTCTTCAAGCTTCTGAATAATCGGGCGGCCTGTGGAATCGAGTCCTAAGGTAGCCGTCGAGCTGCAGGCATCGCAGAGCCAGAAAAACAACGAGGTTCCACGGCTTGCGCGCACTGCGTAAGACATGCGGCGCGAGGATTCCGCTACAGTCCTTATTTCAAAGGCAAACAGCTTGCCGCGTCCTAATCGCTGGAACGGAGCTGAACACGCCGGGTTGGCGCATTTCTCAACCATTCGATTCCCACTGCAACCCTAGATGTTTCCGCGAGAATGTGAATCCCCATCGTGCGGGGTTTTTTCGTACCACTATCGCGGTATGGAAGGCTCATTCCACGCACCGTTCGATAGACCTGTCAGAGATGAAAGGGCTGAGTGTAAGGCTCGACCGGGTACCCCATCGCCTTCCAGGCTGCCAATCCACCTTTGAGGAATTTGATTCGTAAAAAATTCAGGGAGAGCGCGCGACGCAAAACTATCCGGCTGGTTTTGTCGCTGGGGCAGGTACAGTAAACAATCGAATCCTCTTCTTTCGGAATGAGCGCAGGATTCTCCAGCACATCGTTCGGGGGAATCCTCTTCGCTCCGGGGATAATCTCAGAATTCGCCAACAGGTCGAGCGGCTGGCGAACATCAAATAGAAGTACCTTTTGATTTTGCATCAACAACGTGTGAAGGGCCTGGGCCGTAATGCTGTGCGCCTCCATGTCACGCTGGCTAGCCGTCCGCTTGATCCGGATTGCAATCAACGAGCCGGCCACTGCGGCACAAATGATGATCAGGGTCGCTGCCACGCGCATTCCTCCTCGGTACTTCTTTGATAACAGATTCAGCTAGCCGAGAAAAGATTCCTGGGATCTTCCTGTCAGGACAGCGTTGCATGGATGCGCATCCAACGACCGAACCGGTCTTATCGGCCGTTCAATCTGCATGCTCGCCAGCGAATATTTGAATTTCGCTCCGCAGTCACAACACACCTTATAAGTTCTTCCATCGATAGTGAAAACGCGACTCAGGTGGCTGTGGTGGCAACCAAAGACGAAATTGAAAATGTCGATCAGCTTCTCCATAAGTGCTCCTCGTGTCAAATGCTTCCTTATGTACGCTTGTGTGTCGTACCAATTTCACCCGGCGCCGCCTGGGACTGCATCACGGGATGCAGTGTTTTTTTCCTGCCACAGAAGGCTTGTGCAGAGCTACCACGTTCGGGGTAGGAGTGAACTAGTTGAAGTTGTAGCCGAACTCCCACAAGAATTGATGGTTGCCGTTCGTTACTCCGGCATTGCCGATTTGGTAGCAGCCATACAGAGTGATTTTGGAAGTGACCTTCACGATTGCGCCGGGATCGAAGTAGCCCGCGGCATGATTGCCGGTGTACCACTCCGCCGCAAGCGTCAGGCGCTTGTGCACCGGCTGCTCCAAGGTAAACTGGCCGCCTGCGCGTTGCGCGGGCGCTACAACGTTCTTCGTAAAGTCGTACCCCCCGAAACCGGCCCGCGTTCCACTGTGGAAGACCTTGGCGAACTCAGCGTAAAAGTAATTGCCGGCGTTGTAGTTTGTTTTGCGGACGGGGAAAAATATGTCGTCTCCCGCAAAAAATGACCAACCCGAAGTGCCGCCATCCCACAGCCTCCACTTCACAGTAGGAGCAAAGATTACCTCGCCGGAAGAGGGCTCGCTCAGGCCAATGAAATTCAGGCCAGCCTCGATGCGATGGCCAAGACCCGCAACCACGCGGGGCTCAAAAGTGTAAACCGGATCTACTGGCCGCGCCGTGCCGTCGAGTTCGCCGTAGATTTTTCCCCTGTCGAGGATGTCCGGGCTGGGCACATCGAACACCGTTTCCTGCGCGAAAAGCGGGAGAGAGAGAAGTGGAAGCAAGAAAAAGAAAGACGCGAGCGCCCTATGCATGATCGGATTCGGGAGAAGCCAGGACAACGAAGCCTATCACGCACAGCGAGGCGAGTGAAATAGCGCGAAAGCCTCTGCCGCAACCAAGCCAAATTCTCAACCGGCTCTGCCAAGCTCAAATTGCTCCTGGCATTGAATGCAGTGGTCAGCCCAGGGAACAGCCTGCAGCCGTTTGAGGCCGATCGACTCTTCACACGCAGCGCAGTTGCCAAAACTGCCATCCTGAATTCGTTTTAGAGCACGTTGCACCCGCCGCAACTGGCTTCGGTTCCGGCTGCTCTCCGCAAACATGGATTCCTTGGAATAGTTGAAGCACGAAACGTCTACGGCATCGAGGGGACCAAGATCGGCCAGTTCCCGGATTTCCTTCTCCGCTTTGTCAATAACCTCTTGCAACCTCTGTTGCAGTTCGCGCAAGCCATTCTTGAACTGCAGAAGCACGTACTTATCCAGCGTGGATCGCATTGTCATCTCGCTACCCTCAAAATGAAATAAATAAACCATGCAAAACCGGGGTTCCTGGAAATTCGTATCCAGAGCTTTGGCGTTCGAACTTTTTCGTCAGGAAACATTTTTCAAGCCGCCCGGCCACCGGTAAGGAGCTCCAGGGCAGATATCGTTGTCCAATAACGCAGCTCTCCGTGAGCTACGAATTCCTGCAAAAGGTACAAGGTCCGGCTACTCGCACGCCTGCAGCTGCGGCGGCGCGAGCGATGAAGCAGGGGATTAGGATTTCGCCATACGATTTCTAGTCTGGTCATGGTCTTTTACTCCCGCATTCAGTGCGCTGTGCCGCTAATGTGTGTCACCGCAAGACTACTTTTGCAGATCGCTGCAGGAAGCGCATCACGAGATGCAGTACTTTTTGGCTACCACGGGGGTCTTGCGGAGACATACCACGTTAGGGTTAGGGCGTCCGCGGCTCGAACAACGAAACGACGCCACAACGCGGAAATGCGACGGGGCTAAGTAGGAACGAAAGGGCCGGGAGACAAACGCCCAGGATGTTTCCGCCAGCCCAACTTAGAGTTGGATGAGCCCTCGACGGGCGGCGATGGTGACCGCCTGCGTCCGGTCGTTTGCGCCCAGCTTCTCCATGATGTGCTTCATGTGGGCTTTCACGGTTTCTTCGGCAATGAAGAGCTTGTCGCCGATGTCGCGATTGCGATTTCCGCTGGCGGTTTGCCGCAAAACGTCAATTTCACGGTTCGTGAGTCTCTCATCACCCAGGTGCTCAGCCATTTTGGCAGCGATCTCCGCGGGAACGCGTTTGTTGCCGGCATGAACCTGACGGATGACCTCTGCGATCTCTCGCGGCGGCATACTCTTGAGGATGTAGGAACGAGCCCCGGCTTGAAGTGCGTGTTGCACCGGACCATCGCCCTCAAACGTTGTCATCATGATGATCCGAGCCTCAGGAAATTGCGCTTGAATCGCGATCATCGCGTCGATACCGCTCATATCGGGCAATCTCACGTCCATCAACGTAACGTCCGGTTGGAGCTTCCGAAACTGCTGAATCGCGTCGCGGCAATTCAATGCTTGTCCAGCCAGAACCATGTCCGGCTGGTTTTGAATTACAGCCGCCAGTCCTTCCAGAAGCAAAGGATGATCATCTACAGTCAGGATGCGGATCTGAGCTGTTGCCATTTTGGCCTCCCTGCAAATCAAGGGTTGCCGCACTGGCCTTAGACTTGCGCCCATCCCAGTCGGCGAACGCTCGTCTGCGGCGCGAATGCGATGTGAGCTGGTATTGACAAGAGAACTTCCGTACCGGCTGCGGCGCGGCTCAACAGCCTGAGTTTCGCGCCCATCCGTTTCGCTAAATCGCCCATCCCTGAGAGCCCCTTGTGGCTGCCGGGGCCTGAGCGGAACGATTCCTCCGTTATGCCCTTCCCGTTGTCGCGCACCGCGATGCGCAGTTGCTTCCGGGCGTACTCAAGTTCAACCTCGACACGGCTGGCCCCGGAGTGGCGAAATGCATTTAACAAAGCCTCCCGGCCAATCCGACAGGCTTCATTCTGAACCTGCGGATCGAGCTTTCGAGACTTGCCCTCGACAACCATCCGGAAAATTACCTGGGCCCCTTGGCGCAGTTCTTCCGGCATGCGTGAAAAGGCGGCTTCCAACCCATCTGTGGTGGCCAGATATCGGGGAAGGTCCCCAGACTCTTGGATGGGCTCTTGGAACCGGATATCCGTCTGCTCCTCGTCTTCGTAAACAGAATTGAACTCCACGGCGACACCCCCTCAGAATCGGTGTTCACTGGTCTCGGCGGCCAGCACTCAACTCTTGTGCTTCTGTTCCCGGTCAATCCACACGCGGATGTAAGCAGGACAATTTCTCAGCTCGATGTTCTCCAGCTCCCAGCGCGCCAGGGACTTTACCGCCTCGCGACCGATCAGCGTGACCTCGGCTAAATCGAGAGCAAAGTGGCCCGGGGCTTCCAAACTAAACAGCCGTTCCAGCTCCGAGACGTCCTCGATCTCGATTCGACCGATCAAGGTAAATACAACCCCCGTACCCGACGACCGCTGAATCTTCAGCATCGCGATTCTGTTTTCGTTGCACGGAGGAGGGTTGCAAAGAGGACGCCATTCGTAAGTACTTGAAAACAAACATTATCAACAGGAGACTAAATCGCGAAGTTCGCGATTTCGCGAAATGTTCGCGAAATATTCGCAAACGGGAATGGCCATCTGGCCAACTAGGCGCTCTTGAAGCGGTGCTTGTTGATCTTTAACGTGCGGATTTTTGATTCCAAGGTGGAGGCAGGCATGCCAAGTTGAGTTGCCGCACCGAAGGGTCCGGAGACCCGTCCCTGTGTCTCGGCCAAGGCGGCCTCGATTATTTCTCGCTCTTGTGCGGCCGACCGTCTACCGAGGGATTCGCTCGGCCCCGGCTCCCGGACCAGCGAGGCTGCGTGCGAGAACCACCCCCGGTCCACGGAGAACATCTCGCCCTCGCAGACGACGACCGACCGCTCGATGACATTCTGCAACTCGCGGATGTTTCCCGGCCATGAATAGGATTGCAGAAGTTCCAAGCTCTTTTTTTCTACACTCCTTATTTTCTTCCCGGCCTTTCTCGAATAGCGGTTAATGAAGTACTCCACCAACATCGGGATGTCTTCCTTCCGTTCCCGAAGAGGTGGGATTTCCATGGGGATCACGTTAAGCCGATAGAGCAAGTCGCTTCGAAAGGTGCCGGAAGCGATAGCCGTTTGCAAGTCGCGATTGGTGGCGGCAATGATTCGAACGTTGGCGCGGATGGGTTGGTTTCCTCCAACGCGTTCGAACTCCCGCTCCTGCAAAACCCGCAGCAGAGCAATCTGCGTCTCCATAGGGAGTTCCCCCACCTCATCCAGGAAGATTGTGCCTCCCTCGGCCAGTTCGAACCGGCCAAGACGCCGCTGCAATGCCCCCGTAAAGGCTCCCTTCTCATGGCCGAACAACTCTGAGGTAATCAACGACGCGGGAGTCGCCGCGCAATTTACTGTGACGAAGGCCCGGGAAGAGCGCTGGGACCGTTTGTGGAGGGCCCGCGCGACAAGTTCTTTGCCGGTGCCCGTCTCACCCGTGATGAGAACCGTCGAATCCGAAGGCGCGACCTTGCTCACGCGCGCCAGCACCGATTGCAACGCCGGCGAATCCCCAACGATCTCCTCGAACATCGAGGCTTTATCGACTTCATCGCGAAGCGCAATATTCTCCCGATAGAGCTGGTCGCGCAGAATCCTGATCTCTTCAAAGGCCTGCTTCAGGGCGTCGTGCGCGTTGCGTTGTTCGGTGACATCGATGACCGTGCCGACAAACTCGATCACCTGTCCGCTGTCGTCGGTGACCGGACGAGCCACGCTGCGAATGTACTTTATGGAACGATCGGGAAACACGATGCGGTAGTTGTATTCTCCCTCGCGGCCGGAGAGAACCACCGCGTCTACGGGATCAATTGCCCCGCGATCATCGGGATGAATCCGCTGCTGGAACAGCTCAGACGTCGGTATGGCATCTTCCTCGATGCCGAAAATTTGAAATGTCTCTTTCGACCAGTACAGCTCCTTGGTGCGAACATTCCACGCCCAGCTGCCGGAATGGCTGAGCCGTTGAGCTTCCGCCAGGTACCCTTCACTGCGCTGCAGGGCTTCCTCGGCGAGCTTACGATCCTCGATGTCGGTCGCGGTTCCGAACCACTTGACAATCTCGGCGCGTTCGTCGCGCAGCGGCACGCCGCGATGCAGGAACCAGCGGTATTGCCCATCCGAAGCTCTTCGCAGGCGGGCTTCATTTTCGAACGGCTTTCCCGTGGCCAGCGACTCGCGCCACTTTTCGGCCTGACTGGCAATGTCTGCGGGGTGAAACGCCACCTTCCAGCCGACGCCCGACGTGTCCTCCAAAGATACTCCCGTGTATTCCAGCCAGCGCTGATTCACAAAATCGGTCGTCCCCTCAGGCGTCGAAGTCCATGCCAGCGTGGGAATTGTTTCGATCACATCGCGAAGGCGCTGTTCACTCTGGCGCAACGCGTCTTCCGCCCGCTTGCGCTCGGTGACGTCCTCATGGATGGCAATGATTCGCTTAGGGCGTCCTTCGGGATCTCGTAAGAGGGTAAAAACCACATTAGCCCATATGGATCTCCCATCTCTGAGAATCATATGTTTTTCCTGCCGGAGCGTCTCAATGCGCCCATCCTGTAATTCACGGTACAGAGCGGCATCAGATGCTCGATCTTCTTCGCAGGTTAGTTCGTCGTAGGTCTCTAGGCGACTGAGTTCATCCGAGTTGCAGCCAAGCATCGTTTGCAGCGCGCGGTTATTTTCAATCCTGCCTGTCGAGTCCAGGTCGGCGAGAGCAATGCCTGTGCCTGCCTCGTTGAAGATTGCCCGAAATCGCTGCTCGCTCTCTCGAAAGAGTGACTCTGCCCGCTTGCGCTCGGTGATGTCGGTCGAAATGCCACTGGCGCGGTACGGCTTCCCCTGCTGGTTGAGAGTCAGCACTCCCAGCTCGTGAATCCAACGAACGTCGCCGTTGCGCTGGATAATGCGATACTCGAAGCCGTTGTAACTGACGTTCTCACCGGCTATCCACCGCGCAAAAGTGCCGACTACGCGGTCCCGGTCTTCGGGATGAATCGCCTCCGTCCAGATCCGCGGCTTCTGGTAAAGCTCTTCCACCGGCAGGCCCCAGATGCGTTCGAAGCTCGGGCTTGCATACAAGACCCTCTCTGGTTCCAGGCCCAGGATCCACATGACCTCAGGAAGGGCGTCGGCCATTTGGCGAAAGCGCTCTTCGCTTTCCTGCAGTGCGTCCTCGGTGCGGCGGCGCTCAATCGCAATGAGGGCAATGTGGCCGGCAGCCTCGATCAATTGGAGATCGCTGCTGCTTGGGATTCTCGGTTCGCCATAGTACATGGCGAAGGTACCGAGCACTTCATGATTTTTTGAAATAAGAGGCTGCGACCACGACGCTCGCAGTCCGTGACTTAACGCGAGGTCTCGATAGTCGACCCATAAAGGGTCGCTGGCGATATCCGAACTGATCACCCGCTTCTTCAGAAATGCGGCGGTTCCGCACGAGCCTGCTCGTGGACCGATCGCCCCCCCGGCAATAGCCTGACTCCAGCCGCGCGGGACCTCGGGTCCGGCCACCGGCCACAACCGCTTCCCATCGGGATCCATCAGGAGAACCGACGAAATGACGCTAGGCGACCGGGCATCAATCGCGCGGCACAAATCGTCCAGAATAGTGGTGAGGCTCGCGCCGGTCGCGATCATCTCCAGCGAGCGCTTCTCCGCCGCCAGCAGAGCTTCTGCGCGTTTGCGCTCAGTAATATCCGTCACCGATCCCACGAATTCCAAGTCGCCCGATTCCTCCCTTGGGTGACCCACAACTCGCACGTACTTGACTGAGCCATCAGGCATCAGCAGCCGTTGTTCAAAATCAAGAGCTTTCCTTTCCTGCGCAGCGGAATTGAGTATCTGGCGGCTGAGCTGCCTGTCTTCCGGATGGATTCGTTCAAATGCCAGTTCCAACGTAGTTTGGGCTGCCGGTTCGATTTCGAATATCCGGAACGTCTCCTCGGACCAATAGATTCGTCCGCTCGAAACATGCCAGCCGAAACTTCCGGTGTGGCTTAACCTCTGCGCTTCCGCTAAGTAGGCCTCATTGCGGAGAAGTGCCTCTTGTGCCCGCTTGCGCTCGCTTCTCTCTTGGGCTTCCCGTAATGCGCGCTGCACAGAGGGCGCAATTCTCCCAAGCCGCGTTTTAAAGACGTAATCGGTTGCTCCCAGCTTGAGCGCTTCGATCGCCACTTCTTCGCCCAGGGTGCCGGTAACGAAAATGAAGGGCACTTCAGGCCGGATTTCTTTGGCAATTTTCAGCGCAGAGATACCGTCAAAGGAGGGAAGCGTGTAATCGGCGAGGATCAGGTCCAGCAGCTCCCGCTTCAATGCATGAATGAAGTCGGGTTGAGTTTCAACCCGAGTTATGTGGCACGCAAGATCTTCGCTTTCAAGGGCTGCCTGAACCAGCTCCGCGTCCCTGGGGTCGTCTTCAAGATAAAGAATTTGCAGAGGAGACATCACGTTTGAGTTCGATCTGATCTTCGAGCGCCCCGACGCTAGCGGTTGCGGCGCAAGGTCGAGAACTCCACCCGGCCCCCGCTAAGAGGGCCTATGCTGCAATAGACTCTAGCGTTCGCGAGTGTTTCATTTCTTTTTTATGCTTCCCGGCGGGGCTTCGTTGATAATTGCCCAAAAAACTCCCAGCTCTTTTATGGCATTCACAAACTCGTGGAAATCCACGGGCTTTACCACGTACGCGTTCACCCCAAGTTTGTAGCTTGCGATCATGTCCCGCTCCTCGCGCGAAGAAGTGAGTACGACCACGGGAATCATCCGAAGCTTCTCATCCGATTTAATCTGCTGCAATACTTCCAACCCATCCACCTTGGGCAACTTAAGATCCAGCAGGAGGACCGCCGGATTCTCACTGGTACGCCGCTGGAATTTTCCGCGGCAAAACAAATAATCCAGAGCTTCCTCGCCGTCCACCGCGACCACTACCTCATTGCTGAGGTTGTAATCCTCCAGCGCAGTCATGGTGAGTTCCACATCTCTCGGATCGTCTTCAACCAGCAAAATGCGCCCAATAGTAGGCATGATTTGAGGCTCCTATGGCTTAGGTAGTGAAAGGTAAAAGGTTGCGCCGCTGCCCACCAGACCCTCGGCCCAGA
>Ga0070766_10000793_pt1 | contig 14520 bp, 19 predicted proteins | sample HubBroMetageWFT6_FD_69782 | JGI IMG/M metagenome (GOLD analysis project Ga0070766, IMG submission 69782) | Warmed and freeze-thawed soil microbial communities from the Hubbard Brook experimental Forest, New Hampshire - Hubbard Brook CCASE Soil... | ecosystem: Environmental > Terrestrial > Soil...
AGGCCAGCGCACCGGCACGAAAACGCACTACTCCGAACACCTGATCGGTTGGGGCCACTGGATCGGCGCGACCGTCCTTCTCCGCCCCGAAATCCGCTTCGAACGTAGCTACGATCGCCCCGCCTACGACCTCGGCACAAAGAAGAACCAGCTAACAGTAGCCGGCGACATCATCTACTTTTTCTGAACAATGTTGCCCCCGTCCAAACGCGCAAAATAGCCAGCCCCACTTGCGTCCGCTCCGGCACAAACCGCATACACAAAACATCTTTCACGCTAGGCATGGTCACCCCTTCGTTCAATGGATGCCTTGGACCTGGCACCAGTGCCCAGTTTCGGCGCGACAAGTCTCAAATGTTTCTAAATCCAGATCTGACTCTGCGCATCCGATATACCTGACTTCGGTCCACTCAGAGGCATCAACCTAGTGAGGGCAGTGAAGCGATGATCACCGCCATCGCAGAAAAGCTAAAGGAGATCCCATGTCTAAACTAAACAAAAAAGTAGCGCTCGTCACTGGCGGGTCGCGCGGTATCGGCGCCGCAATCGCAAAGCGTCTGGCCGCGGACGGAGCGGTCGTAGCCATCACCTACTCGAAGGACGCAAATTCCGCCTCCAAAGTGGTCAAAGAGATTGAGCAGGCAGGCGGAAAGGCCGTCGCGTTTCAAGCGGAGGCTGCCGACGCCGCCGCAGTTAAAAGCGCAGTTGAGAAGACAGTCGCCGCACTCGGCGGTATCGACGTGCTTGTGAACAACGCTGGCACCGCCATTCCGAAAAAGTTTGAAGACGCCTCACTTGAGGAGCTGGACCGCGTGATTGACATCAACATCCGCGGCACAATGATCGCAACGCAGGCCGCGCTGAAGCACATGAACAACGGCGGTCGCATCATCATGATCGGATCGTGCGTCGGCGAACGCATGATGACGCCCGGCCTGGTTCCCTACTCGGCCACCAAGGGAGCCATCAAGATGTTCAGTCAGGGATTGTCCCGAGAGGTGGGCAGCCGCGGCATCACGGTCAATAATATCCAGCCGGGTCCGATCGACACCGACTTGAATCCCGCCGCAGCCGAGTGGGCTGTCCCGCAGAAGGCCGCCACAGCGCTCGACCGCTTTGGCAAAGTTGAGGAAGTCGCGGCGCTGGTCGCCTTCGTCGCCGGCCCTGAAGCATCGTACATCACCGGCGCAAATCTTACCGTCGACGGCGGCACCAACGCCTAACCGGTTCATCCGGTCCGCAAGCTACCGGTAATCCGACATCCAAGAGCGAAGCGTCTTCGCGTCCGCTTTGCTACGGAAACTTTTTAATAAAATCAGGACATTTACCGATACGGTCGGCCGCTTAGACGTCAGAAAATGGCCTCGTGATTGCCTATTCGGTCAATCAATTCCGCGGTCCGGTCCGCGGTCTCAGAGCCATGTCTAAAGCTTTGAAAATATTGGTTGCTGACGACCAGGAAGCCGTGCGCAGTCTCATTCGAAGGATATTGGCGAAAATGCCTGAATGGACGATTTCTGCGGAAGTTGCAGATGGGCAGGAGGCCGTCGAATTAGCCAAAAAAGACTGTCCGGATTTAGCAATTCTGGATATTCAAATGCCGCGGTTGAACGGCATTCAAGCAGCCGAGGAAATGCTTCAATATTGTCCTAATGCAATCATTCTGAGTGACAGCATGCACGATGCCACTCTATTTTCACGCGAGTTTCAGAACGTCGGTATAAAAGGCTTCGTTTGTAAGCCTCGCATAGCGCAGGATTTGGTTCCGGCCGTAGAAGCTGTTATCAACGGCGAAACCTCTTTCACTCCTGTGCGCGATTGATTTTAGTTGCTACTGCCGAGCTGTTCCCACTCAATTTCCGCTCACGGCGAAGAGTCTTACGCTTCGATGATTTGGTTGCGTACCGCGTAGCGCACCAGCTCACTTGCTGTGTGCACGCGAAGTTTCCGCATGATGTTGGAGCGATGCGTATCGATTGTCTTCGGACTTAATCCCAGAACAGAAGCTATCGCCGGACTGCTCTTTCCTTCCGACAACAATCGAACAATTTCGCGCTCCCGCGGCGTAAGACGGCCCCCGGTCGTCTCAGCGCCGTCACCCTTCACCTGCTGCCCGGAAGCATAGTTTGTCAAAATCAGTTCGGTGGCGTGACTCGAAAAGAATGGTTTCTTTCTCGAAAGATTTTCCAAAGCGGTAACCAGATCGCGGTCCGAATCTGACTTCACGATGTACCCGCGTACTCCCGCTTCGATTATGTCTAGAATCAATTGGTCGGAATGGTGCATCGACAAAATCAGTATTTCCGTCTCCGGAGATACTTCGCGAATCTTCTTGGCCGCCTCTAATCCATTCAGGCCCGGCATACTAACGTCCAGAATCGCAATGTCCGGGTTCAGCTTCTCAGCCTGTGTCACCGCGTCATCGCCGCGACGAGTTTCGGCGCAAACACGCCACCCACCGTGAGATTCAACGAGCATTCGTATCCCGCGCCGCATCAAGGCGTGATCATCCGCCACCAAAACGCGGAGCGTCGTCTTCATCTTTCCCCTCGGCCGGGCTCTTCCCCGCCCTCGACGTAAAGTTTATTTCCCGATCTCTGGTCCAGAAGAATGAATCCGTCTGCCGATTTCGCTGCCCGCTCCTTGATCTGCACCTTTGCTTGTTCCAGGGTGGGTGCCGCGCCAATCCAGCACACTGCCGATCCGTCTACCTCAAAAATATCGATTGGATGAATCATGGCCCTTGCTCCTATCTGCGCCTCCGCGTTCGCCGGCGTCTTTCAAATGCTCGGTTTACTCTTGCCCAGCAACGGGACCGTCGCATCCGTCTCGGCCAGCGGTGCGATTTTCACCTCGCTCTGTTTTTCAACGATCTTTTTCACAATCTCCAGCGGAACTTGTTCGAAGTGCGTTTTGGGTTTGATCACGGAACCCTCCTGGAACACCTCTGCACGCTAACAGGCTCCCAGGCGTACGGGTCAGATCTTTAAAAGAACTCACACACACGCTAGTCGTCCGTGTTAGCGCGGTTGCGCTGCCATTCGCTTAGGTTTTGTACTTGCAGGTTTAGCTGTACGTGTGATACTAGTGCGGTACGTTAAGAATACTTTTGTTTAACGTATCGCGTTCTAGGAGGGTGAGACATGGCGCGCGCTCATGGCAAGGTTGCCCCGACACATTTCGCCACTATGGTGCAATCGGAAGTTCCGCAGGGTCGCAACGGAAAACATAAAGAACTGGTAACCATAATTCTTAAAGATTTGGCCCGACTCAAAGGCGGCGCGGCCATCAAGATTCCCCTGGCCGACCTGGACGTCTCCAAGGAAAAAGTCCGCTCCGCCCTGAATCGCGCCACTCGCAAAGCCGGCCATAAAGTCGCCACCGCCAGCGATGCCAATTTCCTATACGTCTGGAATGTGACCGCATAGCATTCGTGAGCTTCCCGCAGCGGGTTTCGCGAACTTTATGCCCTGTTCGCCTGGCGAGATAGGCAGGAAGGTGTAATGTAGCGCCGCGGCCTTCAGCGCGGCATCGATCGGCTGGCATCCACTTCTGGCCGAAACCCTCTCACGCCGCCGGCCGAACGCTCCCCTTCACTCGGTTACTGTCCAATCTGTTCCAGCAGCGTGTAAGGCAACGCAGCTGGGATTCCCGAGAACGAAATCAAGGTCCTATCGTGAAAGTTGATGGCGTAAAACTCATTCGTAAGCGCATTCACGTCGATTGCCGTGGGATTTAACACTCCCTTAACGCTCACGGTGGTGTTCGTCAGCCCGTCGATGATAAGGATCTGATTGCCGGTGAAATCCGCCGCGTAGATTTTATTCCTAAGCGTATCCACCGCGAGCGCATCCGGAAACATTCCCGCCGGGACGTAAGTGAGCCCAAGCGTTGTTCCATCCAGGACGTCCACGGAGCTTCCCAACTGCCGCAAGAAATAAATCCTATTCGTCGCCGGGTTCACCAGCAGCTTGTACGGATAGGCCGCCACCGCTCTCTCGCGCACCGCATTCGTGGCGCCGTTGATCACGCTGATCGTGCTGCTCAAAATGTTCGCTACATACACCGTATTCGTCACTGGATTCACTGCGATAGAAGCCGGGTACTTTCCAATCTTAAGCGTGGCTATCAGCGCATCCGTCGTTCCGCTGATCACGGAGACGGTATTGCCACCCTGGTTGGCTACATAAACAAGATTGGTCGTCTCGTTGATTGCAATGGCGGCGGGGGGTCGGCGACAGGATCGGTGAATCGCCCATCAGTGAAATTCCGTTCTGATTTACCGGATGAAGTTCACAGAGGACCAGCTAACGCGTTGCAGCGTACTCACTCCGCGTGATCACGCAACTGAGGAAACAGAATTTCGAGGCTCGATGCTTCCCACATCCGCAGTTTGAATCCTCGAAAAAGCAGCCTTGCTCCCACGAACTTTATTTTCACCAAACCCATTCCACAGATACATAGTCGCGTAAGCCCGCCACGGTCGCCACCCTTCGGACCTTCTCTCCAGCTCGCGAGAACTCGTCAAATTCAACGCGCGCAGCAGCCCCAGATCACCAGCTGGAAAGGCGTCCGGTTCCCCAAGGGCACGCATTGCCACATACTGCGCCGTCCAAGTCCCAATTCCCGAAATCTCGCAAAGTCGCGCCAGGAAATCATCCGTCTCAACAATCCCCTCAAACCGGATTCGCCTGTCGCACACAGCCCGAGCCAACGTTCGTATGGTTTCCGCACGCGCCTTGGTGATACCCACCGCTGAAAGATCGGCGTCGGCAAGAATCTCCGGAGTCGGAAATAAATGCGTCAGCTTGCCCGGCCCAGCAAACGCTTTCCCAAACTTTTTCGCAAGGCGTCCCACAATCGCCGTTGCATTTACGACGCTAATCACTTGCCCCACAATCGCGCGCGTCGCCAGCTCGAACCCATCCCAACATCCCGGCACCCTCAGCCCCGGCGCGCCTCGAACCCTTTCCGCTAACGCAGGATCGCTTTTCAAAGTTCGCGCGATGTCCACCCAGTCCGCACCCAAGTCGAACATGGCGCGTATCCGCTCCACGATAAAAAAAAGTGAGCATGGATCCGGAAATTGAATGCGCACAGCCAGCGCGTCCATTCCTTCCTGCAGCGAAACTTCAAAATATCCGCGTCGCCCATTTAAAGAAATCGACCGCCGGTAGGTTCCCTGTTGAACCGCCTCCACTCCCGGAATCGCGCGCTTCGCTAAAAACGCCAACATGCCATCCCAGTGATACGGCGCACGGAACCGCAGGCGAAAAAGATATTGGTTTTCAGGCTGGTCCGTCCGCACGCGAACCAGCCGCCGAATCCGCGTCGGCGTTCGCCCATAAGTCTTTTGAATCGCCGCATTAAATCTTCGTACGCACCCGAATCCCGACGCGATCGCAACCTGGCTCATCGGCAAATTTGTCTCGTCGATCAGTTTCTTCGCGAAATGCAGCCGCCGCGTGTGCGCCACCGCAGTAGGAGTCGCTCCCAAGTGTTTCAGGAATAGTCGCCGAAGATGTCGCGAGCCAATTCCCAGCCGCTCCGCCAGCGCCTCCACGCCTCCATCCTCCAATCCAGTTTCGCCGATCAGTCTCAGAGCCCGTGAAACCGTATTCGACGTTCCGCACCATGCCGGAGTTGCCGGTGACGCTTCCGGCCGGCAACGCAAGCAAGGACGATATCCCGCCTCCGCCGCCGCCGCGGCAGTCGAGAAATAGGTTACGTTTTTCTCTTTCGCCGTAGGCGCTGGGCAAATCGGACGGCAGTACACTCCGCTGCCTTTCACGCCAATGAAGAATTTCCCGTCGAATCGCGCATCGCGCGACAGCCTGGCCCGCGAACAGACTTGCCAATCGAGAGTCATTTGTCTTGGCGATTAAGCATAGCCGAATCCGCTGCGATAATTGGACGTTTTCGGACCACGTTCACCCCACGGCATCGACACCCGAAAACGTCTAATTCCGCCCATAGCAGCGTCCGCGAACGTCCAACCTTCCTCCGCCAAAAAATCTACCGTGTCTTCGTAGGTTGGCCGGCTTCCCGCACAAAGTTAGGTCGGCCCAAAAAATATTCAGATGACGGAGAAAATGCGCGGCCATTAGTTCGAATCGATTTCACGAAAATCAAAGGAGCCAACATGAAATTCAAATTAACAACCAGCCTCACCGTGATAATTGTTTTATTTGCCGCGCTAGTATTCCCTTCTCGGCTGTCAGCGCAAGACAAGCACGACCGCTACCGCGTCTTTAATCTCGGTAATCTCAGCGGAACGGCCAGCGAAGGAAATACCATCAACAACATTGGCTGGGCCATAGGCGCCGCCGACCAGTCAGGAAATATCACCGAGCACGCCACCGTCTGGATTTACGGACTGCGCTTCGACCTCGGCACCCTGGGCGGTCCCAATAGTGACGTCCAGTGGCCCAACAAAAACAACCACGGCCAGATCGCCGGCTTTTCCGAAACCGCCGCCCTCGATCCATACAACGAGTCTTGGAGCTGCACCGCTTTCACTCCCACAGCCATCCCCACCGGACATGTATGCACCGGATTCGCCTGGCAATTTGGCGTCATGAACCCGCTGCCCACTCTCGGCGGCAACAACGGATTTGCTTCCGGCGAAAATAATTTAGGTCAGATCGTCGGCTGGGCCGAAACGCAAGTTCACGATTCCAGCTGCGTGCTGCCGCAAGTGCTGCAATTTCTCCCCGTTCTTTACGGCCCCGGCTTAGACCAGATCACCGCGCTTCCCACTTACGTTCAAAACGGTGTGCCTGATCCCGACGGCGCCGCCACCGCCCTCAACGACAATGGCCAGATCGTCGGCATCTCCGGCACTTGTGACGTTGCCGTCGGAGCCTTCACCGCCATGCACGCACTGCTCTGGGAAAACGGAAACGTGATTAACCTCGGCAACCTCGGCGGACAAGGTTGGAACACTCCCATGGCCATCAACCATCGCGGCGACACCATCGTTGGATTTTCCGATCTTCCCGGCGACGTCGTCGGCGGCGTCCTCTCCCCAAATTTCCACGCATTTGTTTGGACCAAGAAGACCGGCAAAATGACCGATATCGGCGTGCTCCCCGGCGATAGCCTAAGCGAAGCCCTCGACGTCAACGATCAAGGCCAAGTCGTCGGCGTTTCGCTCCCTTCCTTCCACGCCTTCATCTACGAAAACGGCAAGATGTTCGACCTCAACTCTTTCGTCCCGAAAAGCTCGGCCCTCCTTTTGATCGCCGCCAACGGGATCAACGAAAAAGGTGAAATCACCGGCCAAGCCTGCATCATCTCCGACGGCTCCTGCCCGCTAGGGGCGAACATCCCCGCCTTCTTGGCCGTAACCGACTACCACGCATACGGCGAATCAGACGCCCGTGCCAATGTCGGCGCCAGCGCCGACTCCGAAACCATTAACCCCGACGCCGCGAGCATTACCGTGTCCGAAGGCATCCGTCAGCAAATAATGCGCAAAATAGCCTTAGGCCACTTTGCGGCAGAAAAAGTAAAGCCATAGCCAACTCAGTAAGTCCGCAATCAAGCAACTTGCGAGGTCGAGGGTGTGGATCTAGCCCGTCCCCCTCGGCCTTGCAAGATGTTTTCATCGCGCTCAAGAATCCGTCATGATTGACGATCCATGTAACCGGCCAACGATCAACCGCCTCACAGGTGCAAATGTAGCGCCGCGGCCTTCAGCGCGGCACGTTCCCCATTTCATCCTCCCTAGGGGCGCAGCATGCTGCGCCCGCCACAAGAACTTGGCAATACCGTTCGCGCGACTCACCTCGCAAACGTGAAACATGAACGCAGGCACACTGAATTCATCTAAACTCCCGCATCGCCGGCGAATTCCCCAAAAGGTGAAATCGAAATGACTAATTGTCCAATGTGGCTGAAAGTCGGCGTGATCTTCACTTTAATTCTGTTCGCAACAACCGAGCGCCCCGCAGCTCGAACCGTCTCGACACCGCAATCCCCGCCGTCACCCCCCTGCTCCGCCCCCGAATATCGCCAATTCGATTTCTGGCTCGGCGATTGGGACGCATTCGACGCCGACAGCCCCGCCACCCCGGGCGCGCGCGCCAAGGTCACGAGCATTCTCAATGGCTGCGTCGTACACGAAGACTACCAAGACACAACCGGCTCCCACGGCGAGAGCTTCAGCATCTACGACGCCTCCAGAAAAATCTGGCATCAAACCTGGGTCACCAACCGCGGCCGGCTACTCACAATCGAAGGCTCATTTCAAAACGGCGAAATGTTCATGACCGGCGTCGATTATCCCAACGGAAAAGAGCGCCACATCCGCGGCAGCTGGAAACCAATCCCCGGCGGCGTAAGCGAAATCGCCGCCACCTCCACCGCCAAAACCTGGACCCCGTGGTTCGACCTAGTCTTCCGCCCGCACAAACCATAACCGCCCGGCGAGATTTGCTTTAAGGTGTAAAAGTAGCGCCCGCGGTCTTCAGCGCGGCATCTTTCTTTTGATCTTGCCTTCGATTTTTCTTTACGCGGCCCGAACAAACCAAGACGCGACCAAAAAATATCTACTTCTCGCGATTTGTCTTTTGCCGCCACCACGCGGTATCTTAATCTCCTGTTGCGCATCCGCCCGTGAAACTCCCAACCCTAATCCGCGCGCTGATCCTGATAACCGCCGCGATCTCCGTTCTCCCCTCCATCACCTCCGCGCAGACTGACGAAATCCAGGTCTACGACGCCGCAATAGCCGAACCAGGAATCTTCAACCTAACCTGGCACAACAACTTCATCGCCGACGGTTTGCAAACGCCCGCTTTCCCGGGCGGTCTCATCCCAGACAAATCTTTCAACGGCGTCACCGAGTGGGCCTATGGAGTTACACCTTGGTTCGAGGCAGGCCTTTATCTTCCGCTATACAGTATTTCCCAAAATCGCGGAGCGACGATTAACGGCGGCAAAATCCGCCTGCTCTTCGTCCGTCCTCATGCGCAAGACCATACGTTTTTCTACGGCGCAAATTTTGAATTCAGTTACAACGCTCTCCACTGGCAGGCCTTCCATTTCACTTCCGAAATTCGCCCGATCATCGGCTGGCATTTGCACCCTGTGGACATAATCATAAATCCCATCCTCGACAACTCCTGGCGCGGCGGCTTTAAGAGCCTCGATTTCGCCCCAGCGCTGCGCCTGGCCTACAACCTCCCGCCAAAGTGGGCTCTCGCCGCAGAGGAGTATGCCGACTACGGCCAGCTTCGCAACCTCAATTCCCTCGACCAACAAACCCACGAGCTCTACGCGGTCGTCGACCACTATTCCAAAATTGTAAACCTCGAAGCCGGCATCGGCTTCGGCCTAACCCCCGCCTCCGACAAAATCACTCTGAAGCTAATCCTCTCCCGCGACCTGAACACCAAGCCCATACGTTGGCCGCGCTAGTGGCACATATCAATTGGTCACCCTACCCGCCATGGCGAGCGTTCGGGCCAGTGCCGCAAGGCCTCGGCAGCCCAGGACGTAGTCTTGTCCGTATGGCACGACGTGCATGGATTCGGAATTTTATATTTGTCCGTCATCGCCGGCGTAATGAACGCAAATGTGTGCGAGCGCACCTTCACATCCGCGATTTCCGTCGCAATTTTAGGCATGTGGCAAGCGACGCAGCTACTTCCCGGCGATCCCGCTTTGTGATGCGTGTGCTCCTCAATAGTTCCTGTGCGCGGACCATTCAACAAAAGTGGCCCATGACAATCGAGGCACAGTTTGTCCGCGGTTTTTCGCAATTGCGCGTAATTGTCCGTGCCATGCGCATCGTGACAGCTAAAGCACGTCACCCCGCGACGGTACATCACGCTTTGCACGAAATCATTTCCCTGCATTCGATTCTTATGAGCGCTGCCGTCGGCATAATGCGTGAACGTCGTCTCGCCCAGCGTGTGCTCTTCCAGGTTCCAGTAGTCGCTCAGGTTTAAGCCCACTTGATAACCGACGGGCCAGTCGTAATATTTCCCATCGATCGGAATCGTCACAGGGCGCCCTTGCGAATGGCACTGAATGCACGTATCACTGGCCTGAACGTAATCCATCCGCGCCGGATTCAGGGTGTTGCCGCGTGATGGATGTTTCACGTGCTCGCTGCCCGGTCCGTGGCACTTCTCGCATCCAACATTCCACTCCGCCACTTGTTTCGTGTGGATGTTGTAATCCACCGAATGGCAGCCATCGCATGTAGGACCGGTGGGCCGCTGCATATTGTCCGGCGGATAAAACGGCTCCCACCAGTCGGTCCCCTTCGCCACGAAATAGGGCCGCCAGACTCGCTTCGTAATATCCCACTGCGCCGGTTCGGGAAAATAGTCGTTACCTCTTTTCGTAAAATAGCGTTGCTTCCAAACGCTGCCGTAAACAAGCGCAACATCCTCCCCGTGGAACTTGGAAACGGTGTTCGACGCAAGGTCGGGGATGATGGCGTCAGGAAATTCGTGAGGATCGCGAACGACATTCGCCATCGGCGTTTTTCGCCAACTCTCGTAAATTTCTGCGTGGCACTTTTGGCAGGCTTTCGAGCCCACGTAATGCGCGGAACCCATTGTGGCGGTTTGCTGGGCATGCTCTTCGCTGGTTAATTGCCGCAGGCTGCGAATGTAAATCACCAGGTTCCAACTGTCGTCGCTTTGTTCGTCGTGCGGATCGGCCCAACCGGGCATTCCAGTCAGTCGCACGCCGTTGCGAATGATGTAGCGGATTTCGCCGTCACTCAGATTCTGCGTTTGTGGCAAACGCAAGTCCGGGACCTTCGGATACAAATTGCGGCCTACCTGCGTCTTCCCGCTGCCGTCCACTCCGTGGCAGGTTGCACAGCGGCCCAGAAAGCTTTCGCGAGACTCCTTTAGAACTTCCGGCGTAGCCTTCCAAGGATTTACTTCCAAGCGGGCACTCCGAGGAATTGCCAGGTTGCGCGCCGCGCGAGCCACGACTCTCTCTAATGCGGACGGCTCCTCAGACGTGCTAAAACCGCGCCGAATGAGGCTAGCCCCGTAAAGGCCGACCATGAAAAGTATCGCGACACAGAGAAAAGAGACCAGCTTCCCAGCTCTCATTCTCGGCAGTATTACATAGCATCTCGTATCGGCACGAAAATCTTACAAACCAAACTAATTCGACATCAGTCGGGTTAACCGGCGATGAAAATCACATAATTTTCATATGTACACGCGAAATGCAGTCTTTACCCGATGGGCTATCCCGTATCCCAGACCAATAATTTCGGTGAAGGCACGCAACTATGTCCACAAGTCCTCCAAAACAAAACGTAAAAAGGAGCCTTAACAATGTCGGACAGAAGTGTGAGACCTACTCAGGAAGAAATTTCTCTAAGAGCCTATGAAATTTATGTTTCTCGCGGCCGACAAAATGGCGGCGATATAGACGACTGGCTAACCGCCGAACAAGAACTTCGCGAACGGCAACCCAGTACCTCAGAAACCAAGAGGCCGGCGCTAATCGTCACCGGCGCAGTCCTGGGACGAACCGTCCTGCTAACTGAACAAAACCCTCAATATGCTGGGCGAGAAAACGTTGTGCGAGAGAATGCTGCGCCGGAAAATGTGCGGGAAAATCCTACGCGGGACAGTGCTATACGGAAAAATGCTGCGCGAGAGAGTCCCGCGCGGGAGAACACTTCCAGAGAAGCTGCCGAGCGCGAGAGCCAGACTCACTTCAAGTTGCCGCGCCGCTTTTCGGGCTCAAACCCCTAGATCCATTCGCGCGACGACTCGATTCGCAACAGTCACCAGCAAAAAAAGCGGACCAAACAGGCCCCGTGAGCATTGATGCGCCCAAGCCAGCCCGCGCCTATTTGCCGAATCTGTTAGTCCGGCGTAGTCCCCAGAAACTCCTCGTGATCCTCCAGGACCGGCGCCAGATTGGACATCAGAAACAAGTCGATGATTCTCTTGTTCGCGTTGACGATCTTCAGCTGGCTCTTAGCTTTCTTCGCGCTCACCCAAAATCCCACTATCGTGCCTAATCCTGCTTTTTGTTGGCAGTACAGAAATTCTAATGGTGGAATTCCGTTCCTGGTCTTGGATCTAGCGCGCTATCTATAGCTCCAGCCAACTGCGTTACGCCGTCAGGTTTCGAGAGCACCGCGTCGATTCCAATCGCCGAGCTCAAGTACTTCCCGATGTTCTCGCCATACATCGTAAACAGGATGACGCGAATTTCTGGCATTTCGCCTTTCAGCACGGACGCTACTTCCGCGCCATTCATCTCCGGCATCGCCAAGTCAAGAAGAACCAAATCCGGTTTCAGCGTCAGGGCTTTCTGTACTGCTTCGCGGCCGTTCACCGCTTCTCCGCAAATCACCACGTCCGGCCGTCTTGATAGATACGTTTTCAGAATATGCCGAACGATAGTGCTATCGTCCGCTATTAGCACATGCTTATGGGGGCGGGGACTCACAACATTAAACTACGCCTGTAAGGTCGGATGAGGAATACAAGGTTTACTGTAGACACCTGAAAAGCAAGGCCTGCGAAATGCCCTCAAGGCTGCTTAGCAGCGTCGATAATTCTCTTCACTGCGAAGTCAAATCCTTTCTCGGTGCTGATCGCCACTCGTTCGGCCAACACCGGCGAGTAATCGCATATCTCTTGAAATCCTACATTGTGCCAGACCGGCAATATCACTTTCTTTCCATCCACTTCGCGCGTAGCCAAATCATTTAACTCCTCTTGGGTCCAGCGCTTTTCAAGAAATGGCTTGCTCACAATCACCACCCCATATCGCGAGCGCGACAGCCCGTAGTCGATCGACGCGCGTATATTGTCCCCCGGCTTCAGAGCATAGTCGAGATACCAGCATATTGTTCCCGTGGCATTCAACGCGTCACACAAAGGTTTGGCAACGTCCCGTGCATCCTCGCGCGCGTGCAAGAAAAATAAGTCCCATTTCTTTTTTTCTTCCATCCTCTTCCTTTGAATTGAATCACACTCGACGATCACCGACATTCCGCTTAAACCATTACGATTTATGGTCATCCCCGCGAAAAGGCCTTGGCTAGGTTCGTTCTGCCAGTGAATCGCACGCCCACAGCAGTATGTCCATCAACTGCCCGCGTTCTTGATTCGTAAATTCGTCGCTGCCCTGGCTAAGCGATGTAACTGTGTCAACTATCTCGACTAACAAGTTTCGTCGCTCTTTCTGGGCTGCTTCGTTTGCTCGGTCTGAGGTCTTTTCGAGGCATTTATAGCAGGTCGATACAAAGTGGGCTACACAATACTTGCAACCCCCTAAGGTTGCGACTGCGGACTTAATGCAATCGGGAAAACTACAGACGCGGTCCATGTGATCGGTTAGTTCAACCTGAACTCATCGCTTCTGTAATTTGGCTCCAGCGTTTTCTCGTTTGCCTCTCCCAGTTTCAAGGATTACCCCGCTCACCATGCTGGACTGCGGAGCATCCCGCCATCAGGAGTTCTTTCGATTTTCAGAGTGCTCTTATAGTACCGATCTCCACCTTTATCAAGCGGTAACATTTGCCTGCGCAGACCCATTCGACAGCGCTACTCGCCGTGGCCCGAAACGTTGCGACGAATGATCCACAGGTCCCGCCTGCGGAGGTAACAGATCAGCTCCAAGGAGTGCAGCACGACAATCAACGGTTCTGGGCAGCTTTCGTGTGTGGCGATTCTGGCTTTCCTAGAATGGCGGGAATAAGTTTATTATCGAGCTCGCTCTTATCCAGCAGCGTATAGGTTCCAAAGTTGCTAGCCAGAACATTGGCTTCCGCATCCCGGTAAATAGAAATCACCAATAACCGCGAGGCCCCGGAATTCAGCAGAGATTTAAATTCGACAGGCGAGAGTTGCGCGTCGTCCGGCATATGCAGATCCAGTACGACGACCTGCGGCTTTAAATCGTTCGACATTTGCACTGCTTGTGGGAAATGGGCGGCCTCGCCCACAATCTCAATGTGAGCGTGAGATCCGAGCAGGCGCCGAATCGATTCCCGTTCGACGTCCATGTCACCAACGAGGAGCACTGTAATTGGCATCGTCGCCTACCCGCCTACATCGCAAGCACTCGCGCACAATTATAATGCATTTTGCAGACGGCAATATGTCCGCTCGACAAGCCTCGATCCGGGTGAAGACTTATGTATCCGCTTCGCTCCACGCCCGCCGATCCGGTTGAAACATCTATTTGCCGACCCGGATCCAGGTGATGACTTAAATGTAGCCTTCAGCGCGGAGTCTCGGCGATCGCTCCACCGTTCCGCGCATCGCGCACGATGCTAGGTTTTGCTCTCGTAGCGCCGGGCTTTAGCTCGGCATCTTAGCCTTGCCGGTGTTCAGCGGCCAATCGGTCCGCGCGGCATCGGCGTACAGTTTCTGTGCGACAGAAACTCTCGGGGGCGCCGCACTCTAAATTTCTCAGAAGGGTGCATCTTTAGATCTAGCACCCGCAAAACAGCGTTCATTTCAAGCTGAACGCTTGCACTCCATTCGTTTGCGCGGCACCGCCATTCAATGT
>Ga0070766_10000795_pt1 | contig 14513 bp, 14 predicted proteins | sample HubBroMetageWFT6_FD_69782 | JGI IMG/M metagenome (GOLD analysis project Ga0070766, IMG submission 69782) | Warmed and freeze-thawed soil microbial communities from the Hubbard Brook experimental Forest, New Hampshire - Hubbard Brook CCASE Soil... | ecosystem: Environmental > Terrestrial > Soil...
CTTCGCGCTCACCACATGATTGCCCGCCCCGGCTTGTGGCTGAGAGGAGAAGTCGTCACCACACCGGTCACGGACTGGTCATTCGTTGAGCAAGCGCCTCACCCCGGACGCAGCCTCAACACCGTCCTGGTGGAGACGCGAACGCCCTATTTCATTCCCCACTCGGTGCGGACGATGCCTACCGTGCGCAACGGCGAGCTCTTCATACGTTCGCACCAGGATCGAATGGACGTGCAGTTTCCGCATGACAAGTCCTGGACATCCAATGTGGCCCGCGATCCGCGCGTGCGCATAAAGATCGGCGATAAACTATACGAAGCGACCATGGTATTGGTCGCGGATCGCGCGGAAGCCATCGCCTTTTTAGGCAGAAACCCTGAAACTGTGGAGAAAGGTCCCGACGGGCAAGAACATGTCGTGGGCTATGACCATGTCTATCGTGTTTTCCAAAGGAGCATCACCGAGTATGGCGGTAGTCAGCCATCCCTGAGTTCGGCGGGCCTTATACCCGAGAATAAACCGTAGGAATGATGGCCCGGGCTCCGGACGGAACGGAGCAAGAAACCTGGAACGATGTGACAGGGATCCACTTTGGAAGCTGGAGTAAAATCGCCATTGGATTAAGGGAACAACGGCAACTTCGACGGTGGCGGACGTGATAATCGCCATGCCCAGGGCTGCTAATACCATCGCGAGGGGACTGGCTCGGCCCAAGTGGCGGTTCAGTTCGCTTGCCAAGCCGAAAATTCCGCTACCGATTATGGAGTTTATGACTAGCCCCGTCATCGCGCCCCGGCCGATCGATCGAATGAATGGCACGGTCGCTCCTCCCAGTTGTTGAAAACTGGCGCAAAAGGATTGAAAGGTGGGATTCTGGCTCATTAAATGCCAAAGGTCTAAGTCACGACAAAAGAGATGACAACGACAATTACGCGCGCCCGCACGAACGTGTTCCCATAGTCTTCGTGTTTCGGTGCGAATATATAGGACGATACTGCGGCATCTCACATTTTTTGATGAAAAGCATAAAGCGCGAGCTCTACCCGGTTGGACGTTCCGAGCTTGTCAAAAATTCGAAACATATAGTTACGCACTGTGTTCTCGCTCAGGCTCAGCTGGCGGGCGATGTCGCGGTTTGTCAAACCTTCGGATACGAGTCGAGCGATTCCTTGTTCTTGTTTGGTCAACAGTGCGACACCATTGGCATCGAGGATTCGCGGCGGAATCGATTCGACTAGGGCATCCACTAGGAAATGCAATTCTTCGGCACGAACCCAGATTTGCCCTTCGTGCACGGCACGGACGCACTCGCACAAGGTCTCAAATAATTCGTCTCGGGAAATAACCCCGTGAGCTCCGCGGCGAAAACTCTCGATGACGATGTCCCGCTCGGATGAATCGATCAGCATGATGGCCTTGACCACTGAGCGACACGTCTGTAATTCTCGAAGAACCTTAAAGCCCGCAAGAGGCCCATCACGCAAATTGGAACCGATCAAGGCAACGTCAGGCTGCTTCTCCTTCAATGCTTGTAGAGCTTCTTGGGATTCGGTTACGCTGCAGACCACATCAAATCGATACCGGCTGCGCCTCAAAGCTGTGGCCATCAGTTGACAGTGCATACGATTGGCATCGGCGATGACAACCCTGATGAAAGGGCCCCCCATTCTTGACGCCTTCTGCATTGGGCTACTCTCAGAATCCGGCCGGCACACTCTCAGAAATCAAGAGGTTATCAACACGGTCCACCCTGTGCAAGCAAATGTGTAAACGACCTGTTGATATTGTGTGAAAAGTTGGCTCGAATAATCCTAACCAAACCATGAAATCGTAGATCTCCTGAGGAGTACTAGTAGTTATAGCCTCCTATTAGATGGGATGCAGAGTCCAACCGCTGCGTATGTTTAGACCTTCAAGAATCGGGACCTTACAAATGAAACTGCGCGGGGGAATGGCCTGTCGGTATGACAATAGAAAATTCGGTGAGCCGGACCTACCACTGCAACGAGGGACTTTCCTACCAGCAAAGGGATGGATTTTCTTCTCTCAAGCACTAGAGCGTTTTCTCTGGCAGTTCTGCGTCCGGCCGCGTCACAAGATTGGGTAAGCAACGGTCCGCATGTCGCGAAAGCTGACTCCACACGCCAGTACTAAAGTAAGTTTTCCCTACAAATATTCCATCCATTGCGGAATCCTTCTCGGAGACCCATTGTACCGTTTCATTGCGATTGAACTGCATAGCAATGACGCAAGAGCTAATCAGCCGTTCGAGAGGCTCTTCACTGAGAACGATGATAGAACGCAGGCGAGCTATGCGGTACCCACTGCAGCTGCCTGCTTCTTTCTCTTGGGAGGATGAGGAGAGAATTGTGCGACAGGGCGAGGGGCACACTCGAAACATATGCGATAAGGGAGCATTCGTGGATGCTGCCATCCTTCCACCAATCGGTTCTTCTGTTGAATTGTACTTTTCGTTGCCGGCCCTCTGCGACAAGGCGCGCAAAATGCACGTTCAATACACGGGCGAAACCCTTCGACTCGAAGGGAATGAACAAGGAGGGCATCGCAGTGGTTTTGCGATCACAAGTCGCAAGGCCGTTTGGCGCTACGAGGAAGAAAACAATTTCGACCGGAGCGACAAAAAAGAAGACTAGAAAGTGCGCAGGGAAAAACTGGAAAGCGCAGCGATTGCCAATTTCGCGGCGTTGCTGAATCGGCAGAGTGCGACAGTCAATGAAGTGCTCGCAAATCTGCTCGATGTTCAGTCGCCTTGGTGTTGGGAGGAGCAGCAGCAGTTCTGAAGTCTTGGGGAGTTCATTTTGAAAGCTAACGCAAGTGATGCCTTAGGACAATTCATGCCCTTCCTCCACCAATTCAACAGGTGGAGCAGACAACGGAGCACAGTGGAAGTACCTATGTTTAGTTGCATTCGACAAAATGCTCAGATTATCGAGGAGCGATTTAGGGTTTTGCGAAGCCCGGTCTGTTTGGTTTCGTCGGAAGTAAAAGACAAGAGACCAATAAATGTGCTGACTATTCTTCACTCTTTGTCGACTAAAGGAATCACTGTCATGATCAATGACTTTTTCACAAATCATTTACGTTATGAGGAAGAGGTATAAGGCAAAATACATGCCTGGAGTGATTCAGGCCGTCTGAAGAGTGTCGGGTCTAAATCATTCGGGCGAGCCGAAACAGTGAAGACCGAGCAGTGCATTTATATTTGCGATTTTCGAAATCAAAAAATTGCATTTGCTTAAGCAGGGAGAACAGTTAAGTAACCGGATGCTAGACACTAACAGGACGCTTTATGTCCACTCCCTGAGATAGGCCCCGCGAGTCAACGCCAGCCCGAAAAGCCACATCTAAGTGGCACTGGCGAAGCCGTGCAATCACTAACAAATATAGTCTGAAAACATCATGACAGACAAATTGTCCTCAGGGATTTTGGAGCGATGGTTTGCCGCCTACACCTTCGCCTGCCAAGAGAAGCGAGTTGCCCAACATTTATCCACGCACTGCATTGAATACTTTCTCCCTGTCCACAGGAAGATTAGCCGTTGGAAAAACGGTTTACGCATGTTAATTGAGAGGCCTTTGTTCCCGAGCTATGTTTTTGTAAAGATTGACTGCAAAGATAGAGTCCGCGTCCTCGAATTGCCAGGCGTGCACTCAATCGTTGGCGTAGGTCCTCATCCAATTCCACTGCCATACGAAGAAATTGAAGCGTTGCGACACGGAATGCATTTGTTGAACGCCGAGCCTCATCCGTTACTGAAATCCGGGGGAAAAGTCCTCATCCGCCGAGGTCCATTAAAAGGAATGATAGGAATCGTGGTTCGCCAGAAAAACAGTACTCGAGTCATCCTCACTTTGGACTTAATCATGAAAAGTATTTCGGTTGAGGTTGACAGTCAAGATCTGGAAGTCGTCTGTCACGATCCGGGACCAGTTGGGTATATCCCTTGTTTGGTTTCATCGCGCGAGAATGCTGGCCCCTAAGGGAGAACATTCCGTGCCTCCCGCATCCTTTCGTGAATGTCGGGAGGCGCGTGCGCATTCGCTGAGGATCGCTTGACGGCATCGAGGCATTCTCGTCCGTCAAGTCAGAGATCAAAGCTTGGTCGAATCGGTGGAGCTACTCCATCGATCGATCTCGATTCGAGTCGAAGGTTATGACATCGAATTGGTTTCCTAGGATCTGTCTTGCTTCGCTTCGAAGGATTGAAGTCAAATCAATTTAGCCATATTCCGATAATCTCACATGCCGGGAGATGAGAATTGGGAGACGGGGTTCTATCATTGTTGATTGCGAATTCTTAATGAACGCCGCGACTAACTTTTGCCAGGCCAGTTCGTCGCCGGAAGGTGATTCGTCGAATGCAGCGGCCAGCCTGTACCAACCCGGCTCTTTAGTAGATTCGGCACGCACGATGTAACCGGTGCTAGATATGCTTGTATCGTTGCCGCCTAGCCCAGCGCCTGGGAGAGTAACTTCTACTTCGATTGATTGGCCTGGTTCAATCCGTTTTGGTGAAGGGAAACATAATCCGGTATTGCACAGATTCTGCCTCACCAAAGGAGCGGGATTGGGTTCAACGATGCCTCCCACGGCCTTTAAACGGAGTGGTAACCAGGCAGTGAATCGTGGGTGGCGCCTGCGCTCGGGCGTCGACGTCATTTCTCGCGATCCGCTCGCGAACAGAGGGGTCTGGGCCCAGAAATGCAGCAATTATGTCGATACACAAATTGCTCTCTCATGATGAGGGTTTAACCATCGCGCGACAACGTGGTGCATCGGGCAAGAATTTCCTTTTTGAGGCTCGATTGGCTAACACTATACCCAAATAATTCCAATCGGAAATTCAATCCGAGTAAATGCAAGAAAGATCCCGGGCCGTGTCTGTTCCATATGGGTCACTTTCGGAATCGATTGCCTCACGATCTAATTCTGTTGCCGGGATCATAGGTGGGCCAAATCGGGTTGTCAAACACAAACCTTCAATGTGCCTTAGCCGCGTAAGGATCTGCTCTGGTTTGTATCTCCAGAATCTGCTCTGCGGCACCGGGGATGGGCAGACGGAGCTGTCCAGTTTTTTGCTGGTTATAGTACTAAGGCATGCCAATCGCAGGAAAACAATAAAAGTGTCTCATATTGAACAGTTTCGTTTTGGACCATTTGAGTAGGATGTGCGCCTTATCGGTTCATGGGGTTTGCGCCTTTTCTGATTTGTTGCCTGACGAGCTTGATTGACCCAGCCAAAAGCTATGAAGGCTAGTCGATTGATTTCAAAAGTAAAAATGGGACTGAGGGGGCGAAGCTGTGTCTAGCTCGCGGATACATTACGAATCTGCATCGCAACTTCCTCCGTTGGGATTTGCTCAGGAGGAATCGAGCTGGTACGCAGTTCACACCATGGCTCGGCACGAAAAGCGGGTTGCTGCGCAGTTTGAAGAGCAGCGTGCCTGCACGTTTCTTCCCCTTCTCCATCAAGTCCACAGGTGGAGCGACCGTCGGAGTGTAGTGGAAATCCCCATGTTTAGCTGCTATGCATTCGTCCACATGGTTCAGACTGTCGAGGAGCGCTTAAAGGTACTGCGAACGCCAGGTGTGCTGGGTTTCGTAGGAAGTGAAAGACAAGGGACTTCGATTCCAGATGAACAGATCGAGAGCCTCAGGAAAGCGGTAAGCGAGAAGGTTCCGTGCTTGCCACATCCGTTCATCAGTGCCGGGAAGCGCGTCCGTATTCGCGGCGGATCTCTTGACGGCGTTGAAGGGATCCTCATGCGTCAAGGTGGAGATCATAGCCTGGTCATATCGGTGGAGCTACTTCAGCGGTCCGTCTCGATTCGATTCGAAGGATATGAAATCGAATTGGCTTAATTGTACTGCTTCTTTGGTTTCATCGCACGAAAGTGCTATACCAGAGGCACAAGCCTGAAATACGAGTTTCGTTCGGGTCGTACTGCTTGTTTGTCGCCAGCCGGTAGTTCCTTAGAACTGAATTTCTACATTAACAATAATCAGCAATCATCAAAGAGCCAAGGACCGATGACGACGTCATACCTAGGTGGGCGTTTCGGACTACAAAATCGGAGCTCTGCCGCCAATGCGGAGTCGCAAGACTGCCCGCAGTCCGACGCACACAGATTTACGTTCAATTATCTATTAATTGTGGACTTTTTCCTGCTCTGTTTGGCCGCACTTATGGCTTGGTGGATTCGCTTCGAGGTTGCCTTTCACCGGGTCACTGCCCATGACAGTCGAGGAGTGTCAGCCCACAATTGGGCCTTCTTTTGTCTGTACATCTTGCTGTTTATGTTGTTCGCTTACGCGCGAAAGCTCTACGCACCGCCGCGACGGCCAGGGTTTGCGCGAGTGGCGCTAGACGTATTGGAAGTGTCATTGGCTGCCGGCGCTTCGTTGAGCACATTCATTTATGTATTAGGGGATAGAGTAGTCTCGCGCGGAGCCATCGGCGGCGATGTTATATTTAGCGTAATTGTGCTCATTGCGTGGCGAGCGTTCTTGCGCTTCCCGGGTGTTAGTGGTTTGACTGATGCCCGTAATGTGCTCATCGTCGGAGCGAGTGCAGAGGGCAAAGCGCTCCATCAGTATTTAGTCGATACTCCGAAACTGGGTTATTCCGTAATGGGTTTCACGGACCGCCGAATGAGTTCACGCGATTCGGTATTGTCAAGAGCTAATCAGGCATTGCCAATGTTAGGTCCCGTCGCTGAACTTGACTCCATCATCCGTACCCATTTCATTGATGAAGTGCTCATTACGCTGCCGAGCGCACGAGACCTGATTAAAGAAGTGGTAACTCGGGCGCGGCTCTTCGGCACTCAGGTCCGGGTGATCCCTGATCTTTATGACGGCCTCGCTTTCGGCGCGCCAATCGAGTCATTGGGACATTTTCCCACTGTTACCCTGCACTCGCGGTCCATTCCGGCTCTGCAGTTGACAGTCAAGCGCTCTGTGGACGCCATCTTATCTGCTATCGCACTATTGATCCTTAGCCCGATATTTCTCCTGATTGCGATCCTCATCAAGTGTGATTCGGAAGGTCCGGTCTTTTACAACTCGGTACGGTTGGGGAAAAAGGGCAAGGCCTTCACCTGTCACAAATTCCGTACAATGATATTCGACGCGGAGCGCCAAAAGGAATCGCTTCAACATCTAAACGAACGGGAGAGAATTCTCTTCAAGATTTCCAACGACCCGCGGGTGACCACGCTGGGTCGGTATCTCCGAAAGTGGAGCTTGGACGAGTTGCCCCAGCTCTGGAACGTGCTGAAAGGCGATATGAGCTTAGTCGGTCCGCGCCCTCCGGTTCCAGAGGAGTTCAAGAAATATTCAGTGGAACACCTACGCCGTCTTGAGGTCGTTCCCGGGCTCACCGGCCTATGGCAGGTGCAAAACCGACATAGCCCTTCCTTCGATGACTACGTACAACTCGATCTTAAATATATAGATTCCTGGAGCGTGTGGCTGGATATCACTCTTATCGCAAAGACGTTTTACGTGGTTCTGGCAGGCAATGGACGCTGAACACTTTTTGCTTGTCTGCAAGGTTTGGAGCTTGGATCGCGAAGAATGGAATTTGTAGTTTATGACTGGAGTTAAGTTCCGCATGCTGAAGCGACCTATCCCACCCATCATGAGGTTGCTTTAGTTTAGAGAGGAAACTTCTATCGTGGAAAACCATCACAGTTTAGTTAAGTATATGCGCTCTGACATTTCCTTGGGCTTGCCTGCCGCAATCGAGCATCGCTCGGTTGCCTCGCAGCAGATTTCGATAACGGACATCTGCAGGACTGTGGCGAAGCGAAAAGCTCTCATCCTTGCCTTTACGGCCTTCGTGTTTTGTGCAGTGGCGATATACACCTTCTTGAAGACGCCAATGTACGAGGCGGTCGCCCGCTTACAAATCGACCCAACGCGTTCTACCAGTTTCGGGCTCCATGATGACAAGGACGGTATGAGGTTCACCGATGTCGATGGCCGCATAAAGACGGAAGTAACGATCATTCAGAGCGACACAGTGACCATGCAGGTGATAAAGGCGCTTAAACTCTATGCCAACCCGAATTTTGCCGGCAAAGATAAGATCCAGACGCCGATCAAAGATCTTGCTGATCTGACTCCGTTGCAACGGCGACGACTGTTGGAGAGTTTCAAAACCGATCTGACGGTGAAAACGATTCCTGCTACGCAAATTGTGGAAGTTGGTTTCCGTAGTCCGGATCCGGCACTGGCGACCAACATCGCCAACGCCATAATTGACGAATACCTGCAGCGCAATCTGGCTGCGCGAGTCCAAGGTACCGCTCAGGCTTCCCAATGGGTATTAGAGCAGATGCAAGAAATTAGAGCCAACACGACTGCAGCGCAGGACAAACTAGCTGCTTTTCAGAAAGCGAACAACCTGCTGGGCACTGACGAGAGCGACAATATTGTGACGGATCGACTAAAACTGCTCAACGAAGAGCTTACCCAAGCCGAAGCGGACCGCATTGTTAAGGAGGGGCGCTTCCGGCTGGCAAATTCCGGTAACGCGGAGCTGGTTGGATCGCTGGTCCCCAGCACGTCCTTACAAGTGCTTCGTACGCAAGAGGCCGATCTCCGGGCTCAATACGCTCAAATCAGCTCCAAATTTGGAAACGGCTATCCCAAACTTCGTGAGCTTCAGGAAGAAATAGCGCATGTGGAAACTGCAATCGGCGCTGAAGGTGAAAATATCAAGACTCGTTTGGCAAATGAGTACGGTGCCGCTGCCAAATCCGAGTCCATGATCCGAAATCAATTTGAGCAACAGAAGACGGAAACGTACAAGCTAAATGAGCATGTGGCCCAGTATGCCATCTTGAAGCATGAAGTCGAAGCTGGGCAGCAGCTGTACGACACTCTTCAACTCAATTTGAAGACAGCGGGAATAACTTCGGGTCTGGCATCCTCTTTTGTTGATGTGATCGATCGCGCTCATGTACCGGATAGGCCCGTTGTGCCTCGGAAAGGTCTGTATCTTGCACTCGGTTTGGGTGGCGGATTGTTTGGCGGGCTCCTTCTGGGATTAGTCCGAGATTCTTTCGATGACACGATTAGAACCTCCCAAGAGTTGGAAGCAGTTGCCGCGCTGCCGGAATTGGTTTCTGTTCCCTTTCTCCCCGCGCTTGCCAAGAAAGGGAGCAAGGTGGCAAACAGTTCTCGTGAGTTTTTCTCAAATGGATCCGCGTTTGCTCCAATCCTGATTCGAGATCCGAACTCCCCCGAAGTGGAACCTTATCGGACCCTTTGCAGCATCATTCTGCTTTCCTCCATCAAGGATTCCCTAAAGACCCTGGTGATTACAAGTGCGATTCCCGGCGAGGGTAAGTCGACGGTGAGTTGCAACTTGGCCATTGCCTTAGCCCAACGCGGGAAAAAAGTCCTCTTGGTTGAAGCGGACCTTAGGAGCTTTTCTATTCTTTCTCAGATAGGGGCGGATTGGCCGAGCTTGAGCACCATGTACACGGCTGGTGGCGCTGACTATCCCCGATGCCAGCCAATCGCGAATCTGCCGACTTTGAATGTGGTCCCAGCGGGGATTCCGCCCGCTGATCCGACATTGATATTGGATTCACTTCGGATGGCAGAGCTGATGACAATCTGGCGTGCCGAATATAACCACATCATTATCGACACACCGCCCGTCCTCCCGTTCGCGGACGCATTGGTTCTCGCAGCGCGGGCAGACGGAGTGATTCTCGTTGCGCGGTCCGGGATGTCCCGCGCAACGGCTTTGCTGCGGGCAAGAGAGGTGTTGGCCCGCTCAGGTTCCAAGATCCTTGGATTGGTGCTGAACGCAGTCCGGTCACGTGAGTATTACTATGAATATCCCATAGGGGGCCAACAATTCTCTGAAAAGGATTCTCTGGAGAACACCCGGAGTTACGTAAATCTGTGGTCTAAAAATGAGGACTAAAATGCGGCGATACTCAATCTTGTTTACATTCTCACTGACATCAATTTGTGCTTTCCCTCTCTTCGCACAGAATGTCGCGGTGTTGACTCCGACCGCGGATCCAAGTGCACCACTGGTCAGCGGCGAGGCGCATGCGTTGCAAATTTCGGCCGGAGACTTGCTCGAAGTGAATGTGTTCGATACGGTCGACCTTTCCGGCAGATTGCGAGTAGACGAACACGGCATGATCACCCTGCCTCTTGGGGGAGATCTTGTGGTGTCGGGGCTGACGGCAGAACAGGCAGGGCACGCAATAGAAAAGAAACTGTTGGAAAGGGATATCCTCAAAGATCCGCATGTGTCGGTCACAGTCCTGGAATACGCAACGCAGGGGATTACGGTCCTCGGCGAAGTGAAGAATCCTGGGGTCTATCCTCTCCTGGGAGCCCATGGCCTTCTCGATCTGATTTCTGCCGCCGGTGGCACGACTCCAAACGCCGGCAAGGCTGTCACGATCACGCATCGCTTTAGTCCCGATCATCCCATTATCGTAAACGTGGAAAGCAAGCCTGGCAGTACGGTAGCTTACAACATAGACGTTCACCCGGGCGACACGGTCATGGTTTCGCACGCCGGCATCGTCTACGTCGTAGGTGACGTGAGCAAGCCGGGCGGATTTCTGATTGAGAACAATGACCGGCTGACGGTTCTGCAAGCCATTGCACTCGCCCAGGGCACGAACCGCACGGCTTCTCTCAATCACGCCAAGCTCATTCGCAAAATCGGTGGCACTCACGAAGAAGTGCCGGTCCGACTCAATAAGATTCTCGCGAACAACGCGCCGGACCAATTGCTCGCCGACGGCGATATTCTTTTCATTCCGACGAGCGCCGCGAAGAACGCTCTGCGCAATATCGAAAGCGTTTTGCCGTCCGCTACCAGTGCTGCTATTTATCGTGTCCCCTAGTTTGGCGGGCAGCGGTATCTGTACTCTAATTCGAAGAGTGAGAATTCGTAGGTAAGACGGCACCCAAAAGGATCGAGAATCCGCCAGTGCTTGTGACGCGCCAGCAACTGCTTCTGGTCCTATTGATCACGGCGTTTTATTTGGTTGGTCAATTATTGGCCGGAACTGAAGTAACAGTGGCCGCGCTGTTCGCGCTCGCGATCCTGTTTGGAATCCTTTCTATCTTCGCTGGCGGCGGACTGAGATCTGCCTTTGGCTTTCTGAATGCAATGCTGATTGGCAAGTTCCTTCTCATTGCGGTTGCCATTAAGGTTATGCTGCTTGAACCTGCTGATGGAACGTTGTCTGCCCCTAGGACGACTGCCATGGTGATGGCGATCGGTTTCGGCGGTCTTTTGATTGGGACCACGATGCAATCGCATTTGTCGTGTCCGCAGTCCTTGTCGATGAATCGGCCGTTCAGCGATCGTATGCTCTTGTGCTTTTCCATTGTGCTCTTCGTCATAAGTTACCTTGGATATTTTGCTGCAATGATTCCATCGACACAAGGGGAAGGTATCCGAACTGGAGGATGGGTAGGCATTGCTCGAGGGTTTGGGTCGTTAATATCCCTATCCATAGTTCCCCCGATGCTGTATCTGTGGAGAATAAAGTCACATCGATGGATGACGCATCCTGTGATATTGGGTATGTTGGCCTGGAGCACCCTCGTTGGGATTTTCAGTACGAGCAAGCAAGAAGCAATGGAGCCTCTCGCCCTCTACGGCCTCGTCGGATTGCTGCGGTACGGCTGGCGGGACCTGCGAATATGGTCGCTCTTTTCGCTTGCTGCCCTTTATTATGCGCTTATCGTTTTTCCCTATTCACAATACGTTCGTATTGCGGGAGCTCGTGAAGGCACATTTGAACACCGAATCGAAATTACAAAAGATACATTCTGGCGCATGGCCAGTGATTCACAGTTTCGCTCCACTGTTTCAAATCGCGTTGAAACACCAGGCTACTTCAACCAGGAAATACTGTCCCCATTTGGAAGATTCGCGATGGTTGGTGAAGCTGACAAATTGATTTCCGCCACGGAAAGACAGCGGGCTTTCACCGGTTGGGAAACTATTACCTGGGGTTTAAAACTTCTGACGCCGAGTTTCCTGTCTCCGGATAAACCCATCTTTGAGGCAGGCAACTATCTGGGGCACATTACAGGGGAAATCGGCCGGACTGACTCGTACACTCAACTTTCTTACGGGGCAATGGCGAATTTCTACAACGCCTTTTCCTTTATGGGAGTATTGGTTGGCACACCGCTCTTCTTTGGCGCTTTCTATTATTGGATTAGAATATTCCTAGGTGAGGCTAAGTGGGATGGCATGCCTACAACTTCCACGCTATGGTTCATTTGGCTGATCTCTTTGTTCCAGCACAGCATCGTTGAACTCACGGTGTCGGGTCTTATTGCCTCCCTGTCTTTTCCTTTTGTTCTTGCAATTCTTTGCGTCGCGGCTAAGTGGCTCTGTCTATTTCTTCCACAAAAGACCAAGTTGTATGAAGACTTCGTTGGCGAGCAAGTATGAGAATCGCGGCCCGACCCTTGTACCGCTGGCTTATGCGACGTGATTAATGAAAATTCTTCATGTAATCAGTTCCGTCAATCCCGCAGGCGGCGGCCCGATTGAGGGCATCAAGCAGCTCGGAACAAGTCTTACTGGCGCGGGACATCGCGTTGAAGTGGCGTCCCTTGATCATCCCGATGCACCATATTTGAAGGAGTGTCCACTTCCTGTGCATCCACTCGGCCCGGCGAAGCTCCACTATGCCTTTGCTTCCCGGTTAATCCCATGGCTGCGTGCCAATCGGAGACAGTATAATGCCGTCGTCGTGAACGGGATCTGGCAGTATCATAGCTTTGCTGCCTGGCGCGTACTGCACAAGTCCAGCACTCCTTACGTTGTGTTCACTCACGGCATGCTCGATCCATGGTTTAAGAAACAGTACCCTCTGAAACATCTCAAGAAATGGATGTACTGGCCCTGGGCCGAGTATCGCGTGCTGCGTGACGCAAAAGCGGTGCTGTTCACCTCTGAGGAAGAGCGCGCTCTGGCTCGATCATCGTTTTGGATGTACCGGTGCAACGAGGTGGTCGTCAACTATGGCACAGCGAGACCAAAAGGCGATCCTCGGTTATGCTTGGAGGAATTCTTCGGCCACTATCCAGCACTGCGAGGCAAGAAACTGGCGCTGTTCATGGGGCGAATCCACCCCAAGAAGGGATGCGACCTGGTGATCGAGGCCTTCGCCAAGGTCCTCGGACCGCACCCTGAGTGGCATCTAGTGATTGCGGGCCCGGACCAGGTGGGGTGGCAGGAAGTCTTGAACGGTCGTGCCGAGCAACTTGGGCTCGCCTCGCGAATAACCTGGGCAGGAATGGTCAATGGCGCAATGAAGTGGGGCGCGCTGCGGGCCGCAGAAGTCTTCTTATTGCCCTCGCACCAGGAGAATTTCGGCATCGTAATAGCCGAGGCGCTGGCGGCAGGTGTGCCCACACTGATTTCGAACAAGGTAAACATCTGGCGCGAAGTGGAGGCCGATGGAGCGGGAATCGGTTCGGAAGACACTCTGGAAGGCACCTGCGCGCTGCTGCAGTCCTATCTCGACATGCCGGCGGAGAACAAAATCGCCATGCGGCAGGCGGCCTGCGACTGCTTCGAGAAACGATTCGAAATCAAGAAAGCTGCAGAATGTTTGCAAGGAGTTCTACAAAGGGTTGTAGCAATGAACTAGCGGAATCTCCTTAAACCATTCTACCGAAATCTCGGATCAATGCACTGAAATGAGAACCGATCACCTTTTCGATAAATATTATTTCTCACGATCAGAGTTTGTGGACGGTACCACTCAGTTTCATGCGCTTTTAGCAGCCCACATCAAGCCTGGAAGCTCCGTGTTGGAAATCGGTGCAGGCACGCAGAATGAAACCACAAACTATCTCGCGACGCTGGGACCGGTGGCAGGAGCGGATATCTCGCGCGATGTGTACAATAATGTTGCGCTGTCCGAGGCGCATACCTTTGACGGCTTGAGTTTGCCTTTTCCAAATAACACGTTTGACGCATGCGTTTCGAATTGGGTCATCGAGCATCTTGGCGATCCAACCGCTCACTTTTGCGAAGTCGGACGGGTGCTCAAGCCGGGCGGTATCTATTGCTTTCGCACTCCGAATCGATGGCACTATTTCGTGTTGGGATCTCGGCTGCTGCCATTCCCCATGCATTTGCTCATTGCTAACCTTTTGCGCGGGCTGTCCGGGGGACGCGATCCTTATCCGACTTACTATCGCGCAAACACTTTTGCTTGCATTCGACGACTGTGTTCGCTGGCGAGTCTGGCGCCGGTCGCATTCCTTGCGATTGAGAAGGAACCGTCCTATGGACGTTGTCACCCGATACTCTTCTATCCGATGATGATTTACGAACGATTTGTGAATTCGAGTAGTGCGTTGCGATTGTTTCGCGCGAGTCTGCTTGGCGCTGTGCAGAAAGCCTCCACCACAAACGCAGAGTGAACTTCACTCAACATGATTTGCGCGGCAAAGCGGAATCAAA
>Ga0070766_10000796_pt1 | contig 14497 bp, 12 predicted proteins | sample HubBroMetageWFT6_FD_69782 | JGI IMG/M metagenome (GOLD analysis project Ga0070766, IMG submission 69782) | Warmed and freeze-thawed soil microbial communities from the Hubbard Brook experimental Forest, New Hampshire - Hubbard Brook CCASE Soil... | ecosystem: Environmental > Terrestrial > Soil...
CGGCGATGGGCGGTGGCGGCGCGGCGCAGCTCGGCTGCGGTGTCGCCTCCGAACTTCTCCATCGCGGCCACGGCGAGCACCCACGCGAGCATCGCCTCGGATACCACCGCGCCTGCCGGGACGACGCAGATGTCGCTGCGCTCGTAGTGCGCATTGATCTCGGCGCCGGAACGGATGTCGACGCTGCGCAGCGGGTGGAGCAGCGTCGAGATGGGCTTGAAGTGCACCAGCGCCCAGACCGGCTCCCCGTCGGTCACGCCGCCCGCCACACCGCCCTGCCGGTTGGTCAGATGGTGAAAGCCGCGCTCGGCGTCCCAGCGGGGCTCGTCGTGCACTGCGGATCCCGGCGATTGCGCGGCCAACGCCGCGGCCCCGATCTCGACACCTTTGACTGACGGGATGCTGCACATCGCCTGGGCGATGAGCCCATCGATCCTCCGGTCCCAGTGCACGTAACTGCCAAGTCCGGCCGGAACATGTGTGGCGACCACGTAGGCCGTGCCGCCAAGCGTGTCGCCGTTTTCCCGCGCGGCATCAATGGCTGCGACCATCCGCGTCGACGCCTGCTCGTCGGCGCAGCGCACCGGCGAGCGCTCGACCGCATCCCATGGCACGTCGCCTTCGGGAACGGGAACATGCACGGCTCCGATGCGAATGACGCACGAATGGACGTCGATGCCGATGGCGGCGATCAGGGACCGTGCGACCGCACCGGCTGCGACCCGTGCCGCGGTCTCGCGAGCGCTCGCGCGCTCGAGCACGTCGCGCGCGTCACCGAACCCGTATTTGAGCACCCCCGCGAGGTCGGCGTGCCCGGGGCGAACGCGCGTCACCGGTTTCGATGTGAATCCCCGTGCCTCGACCTGCATCGGACCCCGCCAGTTCTCCCAGTCGCGGTTCGCGATCACGAGCGTGATGGGCGAGCCGAGCGTCTTGCCGCCGCGGACGCCGCTGACGATCCGCGCCGCATCGTGCTCGATCTGCTGGCGCTTCCCCCGCCCGTGTCCGCCCTGGCGCCGCCCAAGGTCGGGGTCGATGTCGCGAGCGGCATCCAGTGAAATGCCCGCGGGCACACCCTCGACGATCACGGTGAGCTGCGGGCCGTGCGACTCGCCGGCGGTGAGAAATCGAAGCATCTGCAACCGATTGTATTGGCGCGGTGGCTGAGTTCCTCATTCGCGCGCTCGAATCACACCGCGATTTGTCCGCGCCGGGTCCTCCTTCGAAACCAAGACTGCACGCGATGAGAGACACGCTCTGCCTGCGAAGGAGCGCGCTCGAGCACCTGCGCATCGCCCGGCTCCTCGACGCTCACGGGCACGCGATCGGGGCGATCTGTGCGTACCGTGAAGCCATGCGCGAGCAGCCCGACGCCGCTGCCTGCGAGGCGCTGATTCGTATCGCTGCCCTGGCCCGGCGCGCCTGACCGGGCGCAGGTCGCAGGCTCAGAGCCCCGCCGGGCGGGGCGGCGCGCCTGTGGACGGGGGCGTGTTCATGGTGGTGAGCAACTCGTTGTAGAAGGCTTCGGCCCTCGGGATCCGATGGAGCACCTCGACGCCGTCGCGGCCGGCGGACTCGATCTCGATGTCGCCCGCGCCGATGAGGCGGTCGCCGAACGGCCGGTGGATCACGGTGTTCTGGATACGATCGAGCGGGATCGTCTCGGCGGTTCTCGAGAGAATTCCACCCTCCATGACGATCCGCCGGTCGGTCAGGTGATAGGTCGCGAAGCGCCAGCGCAGGATCCTGAAGCCCGCCCACAGCACCGCCGCGATGACGACAACCAGCAGGACCACGGTCTTCACCGTGGTGATCGACAGCGAACCGATCGCGGCGGGCAGCTTGGCGTTGAGGACGATCGCCACGACGATGACGACGATCGCCCCAAGCACATGGCCGGCAAGCACGGACCAGTGCTGACGGACCAGTGCGATCGACCGCTCACCCGGCATCAACTGCGTCGGCATTGCCTCACCTCAATCGGACCCCAGGGTTCGTGCGGGTCACGGACCGAGATACAGGATGAGCGCTGCGCCCGCACAGAGGAACGGACCATAGGGTATCGGGTCCTTGAGCTTGCGGACGCGTGTGACCAGAAGAACGAGCGCCGTCGCGCCGCCGATGAAGACCCCCGCGACCACGGCGTACACCGCGCCCAGGTGCGCTGCCGTCGGGCCCGCCCCGGTCACCGCACCCACCAGGCCTCCGAGCTTGGCGTCGCCGAGGCCGATGCTGCCTCTCGATACCAGGTTCTGGACGAAGAAGAATGCGGCCACCCCGACGGCACCGATGATCGCGCTGGTGACCGTCAGACCGGGCGACCATGCGCCGAGCACCACGGCGGCGAGGACGCTCGGGTACGTGATCACGTTGAGGATGAGCCGGTGCTTGAGATCGAAGTCCACAACCTGCACGAAGATCGCGATCCAGAGCAGATGGATCAGCAGTCCCGAACCGAACACCTCGTGGGCGGCGAAGGCGCCGAAGCCGATCGCACCGAGCACGGGCGAGAGCCAACGTTCCAGCCAGGTCCAGCCATAACGCTCACCCACCCACGGGCGAGCCGCTGCCGGCTCCTCCCCCGCCGCCGCGGCTCTGCCGAGCTCCTCCGCGATGTCCCGTTCGTACTCGAGGCGCTCCTGGTGCTCTTCCTCCTCGAGCTTTTCGAACTTCTCGAGCATGACGGCCAGCCAGCCGGATCCCAGCCCGACCAGACCGCCGGCGGCGGTGACACCGGCGATCACCAACGGAGCGTTCACGCCTCGACAGCCCGGAGCAACGCGCTGCGAACCGCGCCCGGCGGAGCAACCCTCCCCGTCCAGATCTCGAAGCTCAGCAAACCCTGCTGCAGGAGCATCTCGAGCCCGTCGCTTGCGCGATGTCCGCTCGCAAGCGCCGCCGCCACGACGTCCACGGGGCGTGGCCGGTATCGAAGGTCGACGACGCTGCACGCCCGTGGAATCGCGCGCAGCTCGAAGGGCAGCGCATCCAGCCCGACCGGCGTCGCGTTGACCACGATCGCCGAGTGCGCGCATGTCGCGGCGACGGCGTCACGAGCCCACGGTACCGTCGCGATGTCACCGGAACCACGCAGCCGGTCGACGAGGCTGCCCGACGACGTCTGCCCGCGCGCCGCGATCCTCAGGCGAAGGAGCGGCACCCGTGTGAGCGCCAGGGCAACCGCCGCGGCCGCGCCGCCGGCGCCGAGCACGAGCGCCGTCGCACCCTGACGGGGCCACAGCGATGCGCGGCTCAGGGCGAGCTCGAATCCGTCCGCATCGGTGGTGACGCCGATGAGGCGACCACCGCGAACGGTGATGGTGTTGACCACGCCGAGCGACTCGGCGTCACCCTCGAGGCGGTCACAATGAGCCGCCATCACGGCCTTGTACGGCGTGGTGACGTTGCACCCGGTGTAGCGTCCCTCTCGCAATTCCCCGACGAAGGCATCGACGTCAGACGGCTCGAGGTCGCGCAACACGTAGGTACCCTCGATCCCGGCGGCCTGCATCGCGGCTTGATGGATCGCGGGGCTCGGTGAATGGGAGATGCCTGCGCCCACGAGGCAGAGCCGTAGCGGCGACCTGCTCACGGGGTTGAGCGTGCCGCGGCGATCCGGCGCGCGTCGAGCCAGCTCTGGAGCAACACCGCGGCTGCCACGGAATCGATCACCTCACGCCGGCGCTTTCTGCGCACGCCAGCGGCGATGAGCGACCGCTCGGCGATCGTGGTCGTGAATCGTTCGTCCCAGAGTTCGATTTCGATCTGGGTCCTCCGCGCCAGCTCGGCCGCGAATGTCCGTGCGCTTTCCGCCGCAGCGCCCTCGCTGCCGTCAAGAAGGCGGGGCAGCCCGATGACCACTCTGTCCACCTCGCGATCTTCCATCTCGCGCTCAATGCGCGGCCAGAGGGTTCGGGATTCGTTGGGGACTGTTGCAAGCGGGGACGCGATCGTGCACGTCTCGTCGGAGATGGCGAGGCCGATGCGCACGGAGCCGACGTCGATGCCGAGGACCCGGGTGCGACCCGAACCGCCCCCGGTCGGGGTCACGGCGACTTGGTGGAGATGACGACGAAGTTCTCGTCGATCTCGATCTGTGACGCGCGCAGCGGCAGATAGAAGAGCTTGAACGGCCACTCGGTAACCGTCACGCCCTGGACCTTGGCGATGTTGCTTTCTACGATGGCTTGCGCGTTCCCCGGGTTTCGCCCGGTGAGGTGCGCCTTGAGCGTGTTGAGGTTGACCATCGGCTGGCTGAAGTCGGTCGCCGAGCACGCAAGCACGACCGTGCCGGCGTCGTTCGCCTGGGTCACGGCGCAAGGCGGTGTGTTGAGCCGTCCCGGCGCCAGCTCGTCGCCCGGTTTGACCAGCTTGTCGAGGTCTGCGATGACGTCATTGCGCACCGCCACGGCGTCGTAGATGGATGCCTGCGCCGCGGCCGCAACGGTGATGGTGGTGGCGGTGAATGGCGCGTTCGCAGCCGGGAGCGCCGGCTTTGCCCCCGAGTAGGAGACGGCCTCCCCGTTGCCGGTCGGATCCTTGGCGATCGTCTTCCCCGCCGCCTTGGCCAGGAGGTCGGTCTGGACCTGTGCCGCCAGCGCGTTCTCGATCTGGGTCACCTGTGCGGTCCAGTTCGCGACGTCTGTTGCGCTCGCGGCGGTGACCTGCCTGGGGTCAACGCCTCCGGAGGCGGGATTGTTGTTGGTCACGGTGATGTTGACTCCGGGGCAGAAGTGCGGGTTAGGACAGGGATCTCCTTGCCACACGACCAGACTATTCGCGGGGACGTTTCCATTCGCACCAGCGGATTGGTCGACATATGGTGCGGTCGCGTTGAAGGGGTGGCCGGCGCACGCCCCTGGTGGCGCCGGATTGACTGGCCCGATGCAGATGAACGTGTCTCGAGTGGGCGCGAATGTGATTGATTGGTCAGACGTTTGCACGTACGAGCTGGTGTTGTTCGGGGGCACGTCGAACCCTATGTCTGTCGGGCTGTCCGTCGCAAATGTCAACGTCGCCTTCGCCGCGACTGCGGGCAGCGTGGTAGTTCCGGTCGGAGTTGCCTGAAACGTCTGCGATGGGTTGCTCGTGACCACGCCCGTGAGCACGTGGTCGGCCTGGCTGGCTACGGCCGGGCTGGTGGTTCCCTGGATGGTCGGGCTCACCGACAACGGCGTTGCCGCGATGGTGATGGTGACCTTTGCCGACGGCGCCAACGCCATGAACAGGACGATGCCGAGGATGGCGACCACGGCGCCGGCGACGTAAAGGAAGCGACGGCGGTCCCATCCGCGCGCGGGGCGCGCCGGCGGAAGCTGGGTGAGCACTCGCCGCGGTTCCAGCCGCGCGGGGGTGGGAGCGTGAGCGGGCGGGGTGAGCGACGGTGGCGCAGGAGGCGGAGCGGGCGGCGGCTCCAGCACGGCCGCGGCGGCAAGGCCGCCGGCGCCCGAAGCGATCCCGCGACCCGTCGAGGCGCCGCCTACCCGAGGGCCTGCCAGCTCGATGCCGCGTTCGAACGCCGGGACCGAGCCGTAGACCTGGAGGCCGCTCACCCGAGCAAGCTGCTGGACGCGCGGATCCTCGGTGACGATCGAGGTCCGGCGGCCGGATTGGCTGCTGAACTGAGCCAGCAGGCGCACGTTCAGAGGCGTCTGCAAGGCGCGGCTGGAGCCCGGCACGACGAGCCCGACGTCGAGATCCGGGGACGAGCGAACCCGATCGATGAGATCAGCGATCTCGTCGTCGGACTTGGCAATGACAACAGCCGGCATCGGCGCCTATACCTTCATCGTCTTCAAAACGCGGCGCATGAGCCCGCCGAGGGGCTCGTCGGTGTCATCTTCCAGCGTCACGGCGTGACGCGCAAGCCCCATCGGGGTGACGTCCTGGCTGCCGACGAGCAGGCCAGTCGTGTCGTACACGCCGGTGACGTCGCCTGGACCGAGAACCTTGACCGTCGGCGGACGGATGAAGGGCACGGTGTCCGACCAGTCCAGGCTGCGCAGCTGCTCGGCCACCTCGGGCAGTGCGGCGCCACCTCCCGCCAGGCAGATCGACCCCGGCAGGGGATCCGGCCCGGCCAGCTCCTCGAGGGTGAGCGCGACGCCCTGCGCCAGGACCTCGGCCGTGGGGGTGAGCGCCCTGCGGGCCATGGCGCTCTGCTCGGCGGCGAGGTGTCCCTCGGAATGCGCGACCTTGAAGCGCTCCGCCTCGTCGAGATCCATCGCGAGATCCGTCGCCAGTCGCTTCGTGAACGACCGCCCACCCAGGGCGAACATTCGAGTTGCCTCGATGCCACCCCGGCGGACGACCGCGATATCGGTGGTTCCGCCGCCGACATCCACGAAGATGGCGCCCAGTTCGTTTGACTCCGCTGACGAGCAGCCCCGCGCCAGAGCATACGGTTCGGCGACGGTGGCGACGAGCTCGAGGTCCAGCTCCTGGGCGATGGCCTGGAGCGCCCCGATGTGCGTCAGCGGAGCGAACGTGTTGAACACAGTGATCTCGACGACGTGTCCCTGAAAGTCCACGGGGTTGCTGACCGCGTACCCGTCGATGCGGACCGCGGTGATCGTGCTGTGGACCAGCTTGACGTTGACCTCCTGAACGCCGAGGTCATGGGACATCTGGCGCACCGCTTCCCGCAGCGCTCGACGCTGCACCGCCTGGAGCGCCGTGGCGAGGTCCGCGTGGGTGATGCGCGCCTGGGGCTGCGGTCGCGGCATGGTCATGGTGGTGCTGAAGCCGCGGACCTGCTCGCCGGCGATGCCGATGACCGCCTGACCCGGGATGGTCTCGCACATGTCCTCGGCTTCGGTGAGCGCACGATCGCAGTTGTCGATGACCGCCTGGAGGTCGGCCACGGCGCCCGCCTGCATGTGCGTCTGCGCCTGTCGAACCTTGCCGACGCCAAGGACGATGCCTTTGTCGTTCTCCCGCTTGACGATCAACGCCTTGACGAACTCGGTGCCGATATCGAGGACGGTGAAGTGGCTCTGGAACTCCTCGCGCCTCTTGAGCAGGGCGAACTTTCGCTTCCCCATCAGGCTGCGTGCCCCATGGTTTCGGTAATCGCACTGCGCAGCATCGAGACGGCCGCCTCGCGTTTGGCCGGGTCGCCGACCTTGCCGCGACCCAGGTCGGGCCGTCCTCCGCCCTTGCCCCCGGTGATCTCCGCGGCGCTGGTCACCAGGGTGCCGGCATGGACTCCCGCCTCGAGTGCACGCCCTCCGACTTTGATCACGAGCGTGGCTGGACCGAGCACGGCCGCGACGCCATCACCGTGGAGGCGGTCGGCCAGCAGGTGATCGCCGGCCTGAGAGACACCCTCGGCATCGACATCGCCGTCGAGCAGGAGGTGGGCGAAGGGAACGCCTCCGGCGTCCTCGACGACCGCGCCGTCCGTCGCGACCGCCGAGGGTCCGGCCTGTCGAGCCTGGGTGACCTCGCGGCCAAGCTTCCGGATCTGCTCCTGAAGTGCGGCCACCCGCTCAGGTACCTCCTCCGGACGTGTCTTGAGTGCGCGCGCGGTCGTCTGCAGGGCCGCCCCGGTGCGCCTCCAGCGTTCCTCGGCACTTTCGCCGGACACCATCTCGATGCGCCGGATGCCCTGGCCGATGCTGCTCTCGGACACGATGATCGCGGCTCCCAGGTCGCCGCTCCTGGTCACGTGGGTGCCGCCGCACAGCTCGCGTGACCAACCGCCGAAGTCGACCACCCGCACGTCGGGCGAGTACGCCTCGTCGATCAGCGCGATGGCGCCGCTCGCGCGCGCGTCCGCCAGTGGCATGAGTGCGACGGTGCGCTCGAGGTTGCGCCGGATCCCGTTGTTGACGCGATGTTCGATGTCCACCAGCTCCGCCGGGGTGAGCGCCCTCGGGAACGCGAAATCGAAGGTGGTGTGGTCCGGGCCCACGAACGAGCCGCGTTGCACGACGCCGTCGCCGAGGACCTCGCGCAGCGCGCGGTTGAGCAGGTGGGTTGCGCTGTGATGCCGTGCGATCCGGGCGCGACGGTCGGCGTCGACCTCGGCGCGGACATGCTGCCCGGAACGAAGCTCGCCGGTGTCCACGAGGACATCGTGTGCGCGTGCGTCGCTCCCCGCCACCGGCTGGGTGTCGCGCACGATCCCACGCCCGCCGGACCACGTGAGCGATCCGGTGTCGCCAACCTGGCCTCCGGCCTCCGCGTAGAACGGCGAGACGTCGAGCAGGACGGGCCCGCTTTCCCCCGCTCCCAGAGATTGGATCTCGCGATCGAGGCCGATGCGCAGGACGGTGGCGTCGGTCTCGAGCGCGTCGTAGCCGATGAAACGGGTCGGCGGCAGGGTGTCGGCTCCCGCGAATCCGACGCGGCGCGCTGACGCCTGACCACGCTCACGCTGCTCGCGCATGGCCGACTCGAATCCGTCGAGATCGACCGTCGCCCCACGCTCGGCTGCCATCTCGACCGTTAACTCGATTGGGAGCCCGAAGGTGTCATAGAGACGGAATGCGTCGGCGCCGTCGATCCGGGCCGGGTTCCTCGAGAGCAGCGCCGCGAGCCGCTCGGTGCCGGCATCCAGGGTTCGAGCGAATGCCTCTTCTTCGACGCCCAGCGTCTCCTCGATGAGTCCGCGGAACTCGACAAGCTCCGGGTAGACCGGGCCCATGACGCCGACAAGGTCAGCGGTGCCGGCCGCGAGGCCCCTCTTGAGGGCGACGCGGCGGGCGTCCACGGCGGCGCGCCGGATCAGCCTGCGCAGCACGTAGCCACGCCCCTCGTTGGCGGGGAGCACGCCCGCGGCGATCAGGAACCCGGCGCCGCGAAGGTGGTCGGCGAGGACATACAGAGACCGCTGCAGGCTTGGATCTGTGACCTCGGCGCCGGCTCGAGACCGGAAACCATCGACGATCGGCGCGAAGTGATCGGTGGCGTACCCGGTGCGATCGCCCTGGACGATCGCCACGATCCGATCGAATCCAAGCCCGGTGTCGACCGTCGGGTTGGGCAGGAGCGGCCGCGATCCGTCCGGCTGCTGGTCGAACTCCATGAAGACCAGGTTCCAGTACTCCTCGAAGCGATCGCCTCCGCATTCGTCCTGGGGCGTGCAGTCGGTGCGGCCGCAGGAGCACGGACCGCCCCAGTCGAAGTAGATCTCGCTGTCGTACCCGCATGGGCCGGTCGGTCCGGCGGCCCACCAGTTCTCGGTCAGACGCGATACCCGCTCCCTCGGGACGCCGATTTTCTCGACCCAGAGTCGCTCGGACTCGACATCATCGGGATAGATGCTCGGCCAGAGACGGGCGGGGTCGAGACCCAGGACGTCGGTTGAGAACTCCCACGCATAATCGATCGCGCCCTCTTTGAAATAGTGGCCGATCGACCAATTGCCGAGCATCTCGAAAAAGGTGTGATGCGTCGGGTCACCGACCGATGCGATGTCGTCGGCGCGAAAGCATTTCTGACACGAGGCGAGGTCCGGTGACGGTGGCGTGCGCTGACCGGTGATCCATGGCTTCAACGGCACCATCCCGGCCACGGTGAAGAGAAGCGACGGATCGTCGTGGGGAATGAGCGGAAAGCTCGCGAGTCGGTAGTGCCCGCGCGCTTCGAAGAAGCGAAGAAATCGCTCCCGGATCTCAGAGCTGAGCACGTGCAAAAGTATTCGACACCAAGTTGTCGAATTCTACACGGGCGCCTCGGCCCCGAACTCCTTGCGAAGGTGCTCGACCGCCGCGCGCTGCAATCGTGAGACGTGCATTTGCGAAATGCCGAGCCGCTTTGCAACCTCTGTTTGCGGCAACTGCTCGACAAATCGCAGGGCGAGGATCTTGCGTTCGCGCGGTGTGAGGTGCGCCATCACCTGCTCGAGGACGTCCTGCATCTCGACCCGTTCAAGGTTGTCGTCCGACAGTCCGAGGCGGTCGCCCAGGGTGAGCGGCTCGTCACCACCACCGACCGGCCCGTCGAGGGAGACGGTGTGCTGCGCCGGGGCGACCTCCATCGCCGCGAGCACCTGGTCGGGCTCGAGCCCGACCCGCGCCCCGATCTCCGCGACCGTGGGCGATCGTCCCAGCTCGTTCTGGAGCAGCTGGGTTGCGGCGTTGACCTTGGCGAGGTTCTCCTGGAGCCGGCGGGGAACCCGGACGGCCCAGGAGCGGTCCCTGAAGTGGCGCCGGATCTCGCCCGCGATCGTCGGGGTCGCGAAGGTGCTGAACTCGTTCTCCAGGGACGGGTCGAAGCGCTCGATTGCCTGGATGAGGCCGAGAAACCCGACCTGCTCGATGTCTTCCAGGGGCTCGCCGCGGTTGGCAAAACGGCGCGCGATGTAGTGGACGAGGTCGCTGTTGAGCTCCACCAGCCGTTCGCGGATGCGTGGATCGCGCGTCTTGTTGAACTCGCGAAGCAGGCGCCGCATCTCGGCTCGTTCAGCCGTCTCGGCAGGCTTCGCAATCGTCCGCTCGCGAGTCGCCACGCCGTCGCCGCGCCCCGGCGCGGGGGTCACGACGCCTTGTATTTGGTCAGACGAACGCGCAGGCTCCCAGTTCGGTCGTCGACCCGGTACGTGCTGTCGTCGACAAAGAGCCCCATGAGCCGGAGCGCGAGATCGGTCGCGGCGACCAGCTCGCCGCCCTCGTGCCGGAATCCGGCCTGCTCCGCACGCGCCCTGAGCTCAGCCTCGCGATTGACCGTGCTGCGTACCGTCACTTCAAGGCCGGTGTCGCTCATCTTGAAGACGATTCGGACCTGCCCCGCGATCGATCCCGAGTGTTCGAGGCACCGGACCGCGTTCTCGAATGCCTGGGCCACAGCGATGGTGAGGTCGTCGATTGCGTCCATATCGAAACCGGCCAGCGACCCGAATGCTCCCGCTGCCCGCTTGGCGACCAGGATGTGCTCTCGATCAGCGGGCAGACGCAGTTCGGAAACGGTTCCCATGACGCTGTTTACGTACCCCACTGCGCGAGCCCCGAAACAGCAGGTTGGCCCGAGAGCTCAGGCGCTGGAGGGCTCGGACGAAGGCATCGACGGCGCTGCAGCGGTGGCGGCGCGACCCTCATCCACGGCTCCGGCGATCTCGGCCTCCCATTCGCGAGCCTCCGCCTCTTCCCGGCGGCGGGCTCGGACGCGCCAGAAAAACACAGCACCCGTGATGGCCGCGCCTGCCGCCACAAGGCCTTTCTTACCGAACGGAACACGCATTCCTCGAGCCTCCGAATTGCCGACTCGGGCATTATGGCCCTCGGCGGCGAGCCGGCGCGAGCACCACGCCGGTCACTTCGAACAGCACGACGCCAAGCGCGTCGGCGACCGGGTGAAGGGCTCCAAGCTGAGGGCCGCCCACCCGTGTGGCGATGGCGACAAGCTCGCCCGCGACCACACCGGCCGCGGCGAGAAGCAGCGTGAGCAGAAATGAGCCACGTCGCGGCATCACCATCGCCGAGACGGTGGTGCCGATGAGCACGAAGAGGATTGCGAGGCCGAGCCCCGGGCTCACGGCTTCGGGGTGGTCGGCAGGATCCCAATGCCCAGTTCGCGCAGCTGCGCGGGGTCGACCGGTGCTGGCGCGTCGGTCATCGGCTCCTGCCCCTGCTGGTTTTTGGGAAATGCGATCACGTCGCGGATGTTGTCGGTCCCGAGCCCTTCCATGACCATCCGGTCGACGCCGCCGGCCCAGCCGCCATGGGGCGGCACGCCGTATTCAAACGCCTCGAGTAGGAAGCCGAACTTGCGTTGCGCCTCGTCGGCATCGATGCCCAGCGCGGCGAGAACCCGCTGCTGGATCGCCGGGTCGGTGATGCGGATGCTGCCGCTGCCGATCTCACGTCCGTTGACCACGAGGTCGTAGGCGCGCGATCGCACCGCGAGCGGATCCGTCTCGAGGAGGTCAAGATCATCCGCATGGATCATCGTGAATGGATGGTGTGCCGCCCCGATCTCGCCGGTTTCCTCACTGCGTTCGAACATCGGGAACTCGGTCACCCACAGTATGTCGATGCGCGAGTCGTCGTACAGCCCTCGGGTGCGGCCGAGGTGATTGCGCACGGCGCCGAGTGCTGGGTTGACCACCTCCGGCCGATCGGCAACCATGAGCACGCAGTCCCCGATCTGCGCGTCGGTGATGATGCCGATCGCATCGAGCTCGGCCGGGGTGAAGAACTTCGCGATGGCGCCCTGCCAACCGTGCTCCCGCTTCCACAGGTAGGCGAGCCCGCGCGCTTTCGCACCGCGCGCAACCTCGGCGAGCGGACCCTCGATGTCGCTGCGGCTCAGGTCGTCACCGCCCTTCACGCAGATGCCCTTGACGATGCCGCCGGCCGCGACCGCATCGGCGAAGACCCGGAATCCCGAGCTCCCGACGACGTCGGTGAGATCGCGCAGCAGGAGGTCGAAGCGGGTGTCCGGCTTGTCGACGCCGTAGCTGTCGACGGCCTGCCGCCAGGTCATGCGCGGGAACGGAACGCTCAGACGGCCCCCGCGGAAATCGCACGCCTCCCAGGCGCTCGGAATCGCATGCTCGAGCGCGGCGAAGACGTCGTCCTCATCGACGAAGGACATCTCGATGTCGAGCTGCGTGAACTCCGGCTGGCGATCCGCGCGCAGGTCCTCGTCGCGCATGCAGTGAGCCAGTTGAAAGTACCTGTCAAAGCCGGCGACCATCGAAAGTTGCTTGTACAGCTGGGGTGATTGGGGCAGCGCATAGAAACTGCCGGGAAACAGCCGGCTCGGGACGAGGTAGTCGCGCGCTCCTTCGGGCGTGGCCCGGATCATCATCGGAGTCTCGATCTCGAGGAAACCGATCTCGCTCATGGCGCGACGCAGCTCGGTGCAGAATTTCGCGCGAGCACGGATGTTGCGCTGCAGGTGAACGCGGCGCAAGTCGAGGTAGCGGTGGCGCAGGCGCAGCTGCTCGTCTACCTCCGAGTCCTCGTTGACCGGGAACGGCGGTGTCCTGGCGATGGCGAGCACCGTGCAGGCGCTTGCGCGCAACTCGACCTCGCCGGTCGCGCGTTTCGGGTTGACGTTCTCGGGAGCACGCATCTTCAGCTCGCCCTCGAAGCGCAGCACCCATTCGAGCCGTGCCTCACGAGCCGCCCGGTGTGCCTCCGGAGCGTCGTTGGGATCGATGACCACCTGGAGGATGCCGGTATGGTCGCGAAGGTCGATGAAGATGAGACCGCCGTGGTCGCGCCGGTGGTCGACCCAACCGAACGCGGTCGCGTGCTCCCCCGAGTCGGCGGCTCGAGGAGTGCCGCAGTAGGTGCGGTCGGTGCTCACGAGCTCCCCCCGAGGATGCGGGTCACGGTTGCGACCAGCTCTGCGATCGGCACGGTCTGCTGGTTGCGGCCGTCCAGGTCACGCACCACCGCGCTGTCCTCGGCGACTTCGTTTTCGCCAACGATGACTGCAACACGCGCGCCGATGCGACCGGCGCCGCGCAGCTTGCGGTCGAGCCTTCGGTCCGCCACGTCGAGGACGGTCCGTGCTCCGGCGTCGCGGAGGAGGCGCGCCATGCCGGCGGCCGCCTCCGTCTGGCCGGGCTCTACGGAGCAGACGATGGCTTCGGCCGCGGGTTCGTTTCCGGGCGCGGTGCCGAGGGCGCGAGCGACCATGAGGATCCGCTCCACGCCGAGCGCGTATCCGGTAGCCGCCGTCGCCGGGAAGCCGAGCAGCTCGGCCAGACCGTCGTAGCGGCCTCCCCCACCGAGCGAGCTCTGCGCCCCCTGGAGGGTGTCGTGCCAGAACTCGAAGACAGTGTCGCTGTAGTAGTCGAGGCCGCGTACCAGGCGGTCGTTGCGAATGGCGTCGATCCCGGCCGCCTCGAGGTCGCGAAGCACCGCGGTGAAATTGTCCCGGCTCGCCCGGTCGAGCGAATCCCATAGGAGTGGTGCACCCGCGACCAGTCCGGCGTCGCGCTTGCAGTCGAGCAGCCGGAGCGGGTTGGTGTGCAGACGACGACGGCAGTCGTCGTCGAGCGACGCCTCCAGCGGGGTGTAGTAATCGACGAGCGCCGCGCGGTAGCGGGCCCGGTCCTCGGGGCCGCCCAGCGAGTTGACCTGGAGACGGATGCCGGTGATCCCAAGCGCCTCGAAGAACCGCCACGCCACCTCCACGATCTCCGCATCCAATGCCGGCGATCCCTCACCGATGCACTCGATGCCGACCTGGGTGAACTGGTGCTGCCGGCCGGCCTGGGGCCGTTCCGCACGGAAGAACGGGCCTGCGTAATGCACGCGAACCGGCCGCACCTCCTGGTCCAGATGCGCGCTGAGCACGGCGCGAAGCGTTCCGGCGGTGCCCTCGGGCCGGAGGGTGAGCGAGCGCCCACCGCGGTCATCGAAGGTGAACATCTGCTTCTCGACGATGTCGGTCTCGGTGCCCACCCCGCGGCTGAACAGCTCGGTGGCCTCGATGATCGGCGTCTCGATCCCGCGGTACCCAAACGATTCCGCGATCCTTCTATGGGTCTCGAGCAACCACCGGCGAGCGACGAACTCGTCGGGCAGGATGTCGC